>Ga0181612_181903_pt1 | contig 13134 bp, 10 predicted proteins | sample HoacroProtozoa21_FD_119630 | JGI IMG/M metagenome (GOLD analysis project Ga0181612, IMG submission 119630) | Hoatzin crop microbial communities from Cojedes, Venezuel. Combined Assembly of Gp0051906, Gp0051904, Gp0051908
CGGGCTGGGCTCCGGCTGCGGGGAGCCGCGGCGATGTGAGAGCGGGCGGGGAGGGGGACGCGGCCCGCGAAAGCGATCGCCCCGGGCTCCCACACGGCGTAAGGCTACGACGAGGGGTCTTACAAAATGGCACTGGCCTGTGCCTCGCAGCTCAGAGGGACCCCCTCGCTGCTCCCCTTCCTCCCGTTCCGCAACAGCGCCATTGGCAAAGGCGGGGGGGGTGGCAGACGCACTGTGGTCCCCTGAGACCCCGCCACGGCGGCAGCCCAACACCGGAACCCACCGCCCCATCCATCGCTGCGGAGAGACGCTGCGTCAGGGAGGGGAAGGACTTCCCGAAGGAAAATGTTTTATTGATCTAATGACCTCAGTTGCTTGAAGGCCTTCCGAATAATAAATATTTTTTCGTTTAAAACCTTTACCACATGCCATTTTTCTTTGTTGTATTATACTATTAATATCCCCGTGAGACTGTAATACAAACTATGAACCTACTTCTGACAAAAACATGCTGAAAACTTTTTGGTAAAGGAAGCAACTTTCACTGAAAGCCAAAGATTAAATCATTTTCTCTAGTATAAAGACCACAGGTTAGCAGTCAGAACTCACGATGAGTATCTGTTCAAGGTCAGTACTGGTTTACAACAAGCCTGTGTGACCTCCCGTAGAAAAGCGTCGTTGTCTTGGCACTAAAACCATGCTTTACCATCAACGTCTCTCTTGACCTCGACGCTGAACAGCAAGGGTGCCGATGGCTGCGTGGCCAACTCATCCCGTGACCTTACGTAAAACGTTTTTCTTCGCCCTGCTTCAGCTTCCCCATATGAAAATGAGAACAGTAACTCCTCACCCACCCCAAGGCAGAGGAGCGCTCCCCAGAGCCGTGTCGCAGGATGCACGTGCGTCCCCCTGGGAGCACGCCAGGCACAGCTGCCGGGCAAAGCACTTCTCTAGGCTTGGGCTGAAGGGTCTTTGCTGCCACAGTGAGTGCTAAAAGCTATAGGAAAAAATGCAGGGGCCGGGCTCCCCATAACCCCCCCCGCTCCTTTTTCTCTTTCCCTGTCTCCCACTGAAAATACAGAGAAAACGCAAATATTTTATACTAGACTCAAGTCTGCTAGAATACCTCGATTGCTGTGTAGAAACTGGGAAAGTAAAAGAGAGACCAAAATGATGGTAATTCCAGAGTTTGGTGTGAACAGAAGAGAATACACAGCGAAGGAGGGCGGGGACTGCCGGAGACATTATTAATTGGTTTTACTCTTGAGCTCTGGCAACTACTTGTTCTATACACAGAGGAAAAGGATTAATCAAACCTTGCACGTAAAGGTTCTTTCTATGGTGTGCCAAAATATTTAAAGCAGTATATACAAAGTGTAAGCCTTATTATTATACACATCCAGTGTAATCATCTTATGCTACAGTTAAGGCCAGGATGACAATAAAGTAGATTATTGTGCACTGCAACCAATTCAATTCCAACACAACAGGACACGGCTTAGTCATTTGGTTCAGATCTGGTATTTGAGCTTGTTTTTCTTATGCTGGGCTAAACTGTGATTTAAGAGATTTAATCAAGCTTTGGGAAATTCTTTACTAAAGAAGGAGAAAACTAAAAGTGTGTACCTGGCAACCCTAAAAATTTCCAATTTTCAGCTCATTTTGCTTCCTGCTTCGTGGAAATTCGCCTTCATAAATAACTGTTCCCTAAAATCACCAGGGCTGAAAGGATGACAACACATAAGAGGAACAAGTTTTAAGCAAACAACTGAAGCTGGAGGACTGTACAGAGGCTACTGAAGAACAGCAGCTCCTGCTGATCCCTCCTACGCCAGTTCCCAAAGGGCTAAGCAGTAGACATATGATATATTTTCTTAAATCAAATAATTACAGTAAATGCATGGGAAACGGTGTAACCGAATACTGGGTCAAAGCTGTAGGTCACTAGCAACATATAGCTTAAACACAGCAAGGCTGCCTCAATTTCTTTATGGCACTGGCCTAGCCTGAAAGGCAAACAAAACAGCACTCGGCAGCACGACTGGCTGGTCGCAGCCTCGCTTGCTAAGGCTCCAAAGACCTGTGCCGCTCAGGTGAGGCGGGTTTTACTAGTGGCTAGAACTTAAATCTGATCTGCAAAATTTGGAGATTTAAGGTAATCACATACCTTTGGACTACTAAAGCACACAGGCAAGAAGAAATCCCCCCCTCTCCCGACCTTAAATTCCAAGTGAAAGCAGAAGTGAAAAAAGCAAAGTGGAAATAAGCAGTATATGCATTTCTTTTTATTTTACAGCGCCCAGAAGCAGCACAAACTGAAGCTGTCACACATACCGTTGGATTTCCCATTGTGAGTAGCATTCTGAGTATCTCATGAAAACCACATACTTCTGTACCATCAGTTTATTCAAATTAAAAATCCCTCTTTAAACCTGTTACTGTGCATAGGCCATACCCGATCACTCACTTTCCTTTGCTAGGATCTTCGCTTGACAAGGAAATGGGCCTTTATGATGGAAGGTGCACGTTTGTCTTTCTTCAGAAGATATTTGCATTCAAAGCAGTTAAATTTCATGGGACTGGAGAACAACCTGTCAAGAGTCTGATAGCAGGTCATTAGGGTTAGACGGAAGAACAGAGAGAGAGAGAAGAGCAACACGTGTGCTAGACAAAGCAGCATCCGATTCCCCCCAACTTACAGTTTAGAAAGCAAGAAGACACGAGTTTTGAATCCAAAGAAGAGAAAAATTACAGTGTCATGGTTTAAACCACCAAAACCTACCCAAATTCAGCTCATGTAGGATGTCCTCTGCAGTAAACCTGGCAATGCTCATTTCCTTCATCTACAGTAAGCCAATTAGACTTAGCTCCTGCTCCTCAAGGGTCTGCAGCTTCCTCAGCTGGTGCTTTGACCTGTGTTTCCTTTTCATTTCCCCCTGGAACCTACGGCTTCTGTCTCACTTTTGATTCACGATAAGGTTTTACAGTCGTACCTATTCACATCTCAACTCTACCGAAACCTGGACACTTCAGCATTTGGTAACACCGTAACCACACTTCATCCTGACAAGACCCCAACAACTCTAAGTGTCAAATATTTAATCAATTAATGAAAACAGCTCTAGCTCAGGCAGGAATTACAGTGGGCACAGAACTTGGCTCTGCCGCCACTGCACAGAGAGCCTGCCTGTGACTGCCAGGACAAGGCGGCTCCACATCTCGGCAATGCTGAATGGGTACACAGAAGAAAAACACATTTTAGGGGAAACTACGCTAAGGTATCAGCAGTCAGACTTGATGAATCCTGGTTCCCTACAGAAAAACAGAGGGGTTTCCCGACTTGGCTACACTGGAGTCATGACTCGGCCCATGTATTCAGATACACCCTCAGACACATGCTAGTCTGGATTTAGGGCAACATTAACCTTGAGCCATGAGATTTCGGGACACCAAGAATCATCAAGGCTGAGGACATCATCAACATTAGAATACAGCCCAGTTCTGCAGTGAAGAAATACCCCAAGTGATAGGTACATCACACAAAAAATACAGAGATACTGGCATTCTTTTCTAGTTTAAAAGAACCTTTTTAATTTTTCAGCTAATATTTCAACAGTATCAAATAAAAACTTCACTAAAACAAGGCTTTAACATTAGAAAATGTAGCATTCTTTTTGCAGAACGACAGTAGAATTTAAAACCAGAGGAGAACTGCAGTCAGACTGAAGGCACTTGCAGCCCTCTCTCGCCTTTTCAAACCAAAAGAACTTTATAAATAATTATTTTAATAGATAGCTGGTGTTTTACAAAACAGCATGGGATGATGAACGTATTGGGAAGGGAGGGAGGAAAAAAAAGACAAGACAGAAAAATCTGTCATTACCACAAAGAAAAGCTTAACATCCACCCAAATTTGCATTTTTTAAACAAGTAATTACAGTGGTTACAACCACACTGGATCAGTTTCTGGTTAGACCAGATTACTCATGATTTAAAATTTCCAGGTTTGTTAATAGCTATAACAGAAGTTGCTGCATCGTATTACTATAAGAAACTGAGCTTACACATAAAATGCTTTCAGGAGAATGCTGAAGTTGGAGCACTACAGCATTAAGCCCAACTGAACAGAAGCACACACTGCACTGACGACAGAGCTGGATTTCCAAAAATCTCTCTCATCTTTCACCCATTACTAGGACCTGAGTAACAGCTTAAGGTTGGGCGGGAGGATTTTTACTCCTCTTGAACAGTGATCATACAGCAATTAGAATATCACAGTGGACAGAAGAAAATCCTGGTGAATTCAATGCAGCGAGACAGTCCTTTAAGTAGTAAGTTAACTTCCTTCCCTGGATAATTACTGCTGACTGAGAAACTTCATGTCAACAAGAGTGCTGTTCTGCACAGCCCAGCATGTGCCAGCTCACCTCGTACAGCAGGTGGGAGCTGCCTTTATAATAAGTAGGAGACAGTCACTGTTCATTTAAAAAGAAAACAAAACATGTTCTTGAAGGAAACGCTGCCTGGACAGTTAGTAAGACACTGCTCGTCTGTGTATTTTCACAATTGTCCCGGTTTTGGCTGGGCCAAAGTTAATTTTCCTCCCAGTAGCTGCTGTGGTTTGGATTTAGTACTAGAAGAATGCTGATAACACTGATGTTTTCGGCTGTTGCTATGAAATCAAGGACTTTTTCTAGTCTCTCATATTCAGCCAAGGAGCAGGTGTGCAGGAGCTGGGAGGGAGTGCAGCCAGACAGATAGCCAAGCTGGTCAACATAAATATGCCACACAATGGACGTTTTGCTCAGTTTATGAATGGGGGTTGGCCAGGGTCAGGGAGCTATCTGCTCTTCTCGTTTTCTGTGAGTTTCAATCCTCTCTTGCCTAGGAGTTTCAACTTTTCTGGGAAATTCGGGATTTAGGGGTTCTGCGATCGCTGCTCAGGGACTGACTGTGAATTGGTCATCAGGTAGCGAGAAAAAATGTATTGTATATAGTTTGTTTTGAATATTATTATTGTTATTATCATTATTATTAGTAGCATTAGTATTTACTTTGTTGTCATATTAAACCGTCTTTATCTCAACCTTTTGTTTTCCTTTTGTCCATTTCTCCTCCCAATCCCCCTGGGGCGGGAAGGGGAGGGGTGAGCGAGTCCTGTCCAGTGCTTAGTCGCTGGCTGCTGGGTTAAACTATGACAACAATACAATTTTTATTTTTTTTTTAGCTGCAGTTACAAAGCCCAGTTTTGGCCAAAATTAGCCAGTATTTTATTGCTGAGATAAGGAGACATAAGCCCACTACTTGTCTGGCAACAGTTTGGCTTCAGGAATGAAACACACAGGAGAAATGTCATGAATCTAGACTGAAGTGGTCCCTAATAGCGAAATCAGTAGTAGAGAACCATTTTCACCACTGAACACAAGCTGGCATTGAAAAGCAAGAGAGAAGACAGCAACTGAACCCTCTGCTGCATATGCCACCAGGGGTAGTGATTTAAACCTCACAGCCTGGAAACAGTAAACTGGCCATGGCAAGACTTGAGATGCCTCCATAATTTGCTCTAAGAACAGTTCTCTGTATAAAGACCAAAATGACAACAAATCTAATCCGTTCCCTTTACAAGGTTAAACCCATGGTAGGACAATTTCCTCATCTTGAAACACTCATCCTAACAGAAATAAAAAGAAAATAGGTCGTGGATGACCTGAAGATTATCATTCACATTTTTACAGCAACCTCAAATACTATTAAAACAAAACAACTTCTATTCCCTTTTTGGTTGGAAGAGACTGGGACCATTCCCTCTGTGGTTGTGGACTGTTTCAGTATTATCCAACTGCATAAACGAAACTAGTGTCAAAATTAAGTTTTAAATGGCTTGAGGTTTAAAGGAATTAAAGAAGGAAAAATTAAATTTGAAACTCTGCTTGTTTACTAGCACTAATTAAATATGCCAGATTTCTGGGCAAGCTTCCTAGCCTGTGGCTACTACGTTACTGGCTTGTAAAACAGTCAACAAGTACATGAGTATAAAGCACAAATACAATAACAGAGATTTCGTGTACAGTCCTGCCCTTAGTTTCTAAAGAAAAAATGTATTAGAAACAATCTGTAACTATAAAGACCTGTGCTAACCCTCTAGACTATATTAGTATTATAAAAAAGGGTCAGTCTACATTGGTTGCTTTTGTGGAGAACAGTTTAAAAAAAATAAAAATCACAGAGGTAAGAAGCAATAAGCACAACCAAAATGAACAGGAGGCCTTGAAAGACTAGTTTACTTCTAAAAATCCCACGCTTCTGGGCTCTCCTCTCAAAATAATTTGCTATTAAAAATAATAGGGAATTTTTGCACTTCAGCTGAAGAAGTGGGTCTGATTATTCACACAAAAAGAAGCTGTGCTCCTCACAATGAGAAGATTTTATGATTATATTGTAATTCAGTAGAAAACAGGTTTATTCTGAGGTGCTGGAATGTCACACTTAGTGGCAGCAAGGGCCAGATTCATAATCATACAGTCCATTTAGAGTCTAACCTCCTAAGACAGGTACTGTCTTTGCATTCTACATTTTAAAGAAGCCAGCACAAGGAGCTCATAGTCTATGAGAAAGCTACAAACCAATCAAGAAAGAACAAACTAAAGCCAACCTCAGATAAATGGAGCCTCTGGAGACTGCTCATCTCCACACGCAGCTGCAATGAAGCAATGAAATGCAGTGCCTGCATCGTCCCCAGGCAGGCAGAGGCAGGAGGAGGAGGGACAGTAAGATCCCCATGGCCTAAATGCTGTTCATTGCACATCCTTCTTTCAGGAAAAGCTCCCAATTTACTTTCGGTGGCTGAAGCAGCTGATTCTACAAAAGCGGCAAACAACTCTTGATGAAGAAACACTTCAAGACAATTTGCTGCCTTGACGGTTTTAAAATGAACAGCTTTTCACAGCAACTCAAATTAATGCCTGTTCCCACTGTACAGTAGCCTTGCTCAGCTTTAAGGCAACCAGGAATTATGCTTCAATAAAAATTCAGCCACGCAAATATTCTGCTATAAAAAGAGGTATAAACATATAACTCTCCAACCTCCAGAATCATGCACGAGGCAAAGGGAAATGATATAAATATAACTAGGTTTTTGTTTACATCTCAGATTTACAAGAGCAATTCCAGAAACTAAGTTCTTCCACAGAGGCATTGATTTAATTAGCCTGCATAGCATGCTTTATTTGTATTCAGACTTCTGACGTACATTGATTAAAAAAAGAAACAAATGCACAATGAATACACACAAAATAATTTCCTAAACTTTTCCTGTGCCCTGGTGCAGGTAAGAATTCTCAAACACACTTTCATGGGCTCTTCCTTACATGCAAATGATCCTTTTTTAATATATACAAACTACGCATGTTTTCAATTAAAAATGTGACTGGATCGATTGGATCATATATTCTTGCAAACCAGCCAAAAAACAAATACAAAATGAAGCCCTGAAGGAATTTCTGGAAGTACAAACCACTACAGCACAACAGTTCTACTTCTGGAAAGGAGAATCGCCTCTCCTTTCAAAACGAAGCTAGAAGCGACAGCTGTGTGTAAAAACATGCTGTCATTCAACAATGAAATAACTCTATTAATGAACGATACTCAAATCATCAAAAAATGTAACTGCTGAAAATTTGAGCTTAGCAAGTAAGCACAAAATTATCAAGACAGCAGTGTGCTTGCTTCTTACTTTTTGGCAACTGTTAATCTCAATTTGGGGTCTTACTATTGAACTGGATTAGCATAAACTTTGCTTGTCCTTCCTCATGTTAGATTTAAAAGCCAAAACATCCCAGAATTCTGGGAATAAATATTTAACTGTAAGTGTAAATAGGAAGATATTATGTACTTTCAGAAACAACGTGCAAGTTCAAGTCAGTGCCTACCTGAAGGAACGCTTCCGAGGCTCATCAATTTTTCTCCTCCTTATAACTTCACCTAATTCTCCGTATCTACGCTCTACCCTGCCTGCAGCAAGCAGGGATCAACAATTTGGACCGGTAAACTTACACTCAGGAATCAGATCAGCCTTTGCAAAAATACAGCCGCAACATCTTTTACTTGCATACACTGCAGTTGTCCTTGAATCTCCCACATGCATAGCACACAATCAGTTGTGGTCTCAGATCACCACAGTGCAGCACACCTTCCCATCATCCCTCCTCATTTCAACTGTAATCATGCTGAACAGTGCGGTTCAGCTTTCACCTCGTCACCATACGATAACTTTTCAGGTACTGACCAATGATGGAAAACACCCACCAGCTACAGGTCAGTACATCTAGAAACCTGAGGAAACAGCAGTATCCTAAGATACCTAAGACTCTGGGTACTTGCATCAAGACTTGAATTAACACTTGTGGCCATTTTTCTTATTGCCATTGTAGGAGGAGCTGAAATCAGCAGTAGATATGCAGACATATGGCAGGTAAAAAGACTGAAGCCTTCCAGAAGTCCTGAATGGAACCTGTGAGTCCCCTCCACTGTGGACACAACATGTTTTCATTTAGGAAAAGAAAGAAGTCAAAGGACAGAAAGACTGTCAAAGCAAAACTAGCCTTTAAATTATTGTGCTGCAGTCTGCTACGAGCTTTCTGTCACTCAAAGACTCGTGCTTAGTGCTACATGCCTTTCTCAGAGATGCACAAATTCAGATCCTTGCATCCACACACCTTTCTCATGTGCAGAAGTTCGTATCCTTGCATTCGCTGCCTTCAAGATGGTGAATCAACCAGTTACAACTTCAAACCACAGAAACGAAGGAACAGATAAAGTGACAGACTTCTTTGCAGCAGGTTACGCAGCTGTGCTTCAGCTCTGGTTTCTGGCATTTCTGCTGTTCATGGCATTCTTGACTTACAGGTTCATTATTTCTTCATTTATGTATGTGACAGTTATGAGGCCATTATTTAACAGGTCAGTATCACCTTTATTATCATAACCTGTCATTCGGAAAACATTAACTCTTTCTCTTCATGGACAAAATTGCCATTAAAAAAAGTGAGGAGCAGATCACACACAGCAGCCCAAATCAACTCAGAAGGTGTTTTATAGCAGATCACTCGTAAGGAATAGCTGTCATGCTTTTAAAATGTTGAGGAGAAATGAAAGCAGTCATTGGAGAGATCACCTTCTAAAGGGAATTGCTTTTCTACTGTCAAAAGTAAGCTTTTTGAAGAATTATAAGAGATTAACTTTTGTTTGATATTTGTATTTTGGTAGAAACTGATAGTGCTCACCAAAGCTGTATGTATGGGTAACAAAATCACAATTCTTATCTCAGAATTTAAAAGCTGCCATCAGGTGGCCAAGCTGGAAGCAGAGAGCAGCAAACAAACGCAAGGATTAAAGGAACACAAACATTGCTTTTTCTCCTTTATCCAGAGTAATCTGGACCTGAGCAAGCCCAGACGACAGCACTGTTTCTGCAGCAAAATGGGGTCCTACGCAGCCCTCCTGGCCCCTCCGCAGCGTGCCCGGACTCCCAGCACTCCCCAGCTGAGGAGCCGCTCTTCCCCCCAGCCCTGGCAGCAGCATGGCCCTCGCACCTCCGCTCAGGTGCGCAGCTACGAGCTGTGCCAGACTCCAGCCAGCACCCGTAAAACCAGTTCATGCACATGCAAGGAACAACCTATCTACCAGTTTGATCATGTACATTCAGGAGCAGTGGCCGGTTAATGCAAAAGAAAACATTTCATTTTTCACTGCATGTCCAGTGCTTTTGTATGAAAAACTAGACAAAGAGTACATTAAAAGGAAATTTGAGACAGTGAAATGATAAGAATAGCAGTGCACAACGATCTACAACCCAATAAACTATATGATAATACATTTCAATACTACTGGTGTCTGGCATGCAGAAATGCAAGTGCTGAAACTGAAAATCTAGGTTTAAACACAATCTGTAGCTCATGCTGTACGCAGTGTTACGTCAGCTGCTTCCTGCGGGTCATTTTAACAAGTACTATTCCTATTCTAAACGTAGGAAAGCCAACAGTTACTACCTTGTACTCAGAGCAGCATTTTACATTTAAAGTTCTGACATAAACATTCATGAGTTATGTCCCTATGAGACAGGAAAATAATATTGCATTCTTTTTAAAAAGTGAAGAAAATATGAGACACACATTAAGTGGACTTCTCAAGGCCACACAGCCAAGTAGAGAAGTGAGATCTCTTTGTACATTAATCACAAGACAATCTTACTGCAAACAGGCGGTAGTATATCAGCTCACGTTAACTTTTACCCTTTCCAGCACCAGATCATCTGTGGAAGAGAACTCTTCATAGGCAAACACAAAGGTTGCCTATTTTAATTGTTCTCTACAACACTCAAATAGATTAACATTTCTATTTTTTTTCCAAAGACAAGAATAGATTATTGACCATCAAGGTCAGACAACTTCTCTGCAAACCCTTTAAGTCAACAGTTTTCCAGGACATAAGAAGTCATTTTCTACCCCAGGCACGAGGTTATCCCTGTCACATATAAAAACCTGGAATCTGTATAACAACCCTAGTATCATACCGCCTTCTTTTCAGTTGACAAACATCAAGGGTACAGCAAAAAAATGCCAAAGTCTATGTTTTTCAGGCTGCTTCCTTCACGTAATAACGTAAATCAGAAAACACCCAGAAACCTGCATTCTAGAGCTACACTATCATGGGGTACATCTAAAACAAACACATACAAGAGATATATTCCTTGAATCTAAAATATATACTATTTTCTCAAAGGGTAAGATACAGAAAAACATACCAGCAAGCACTAATTTGTCTCACTGATCTATCCCCTCAATAGCCAGAGGCTACTTTTAGCTACACTGACTTAACAAATGAATCTAAATTGTATAAATCAACGTCTCAATTAACATTTTGTTTAGGAAGAGTTACGGAAGAGAAACAGAATGTAATCATTTGCTAGCATAGTGGCTCCAGAGGTCTGGGAGCGAGTGCAAGAAGAATGGAGCTGAATGTGGGAAGGGTCCATTATTCTTTCAATAGCGTCTGGTGCTGCAAAATATGTGCTTGCATACTTTCCTACTTGAAAAGCTTAAGTCTTCAGTAGCTCCTTGGTCTGGGAAAATGGCAGGCACCCAAATGCTAACCCAGGGATCTAGGAAGGAGATCTACCTGAAGAACAATATTTTTCAAGTGGCCTTAGAAGTGAAAAATGGCCATAAAGAGAAGTCTGATTCCCAAAGGATTTTATTCCTTGTGTCTGGCTGCTGTTCGTCAGGTGCTGTTCCCCGCACACATCCCCAGCACATTCTAATGCAAGAATGGAGAGAGGGCCTCTTTGAAAATAATCACACTTGCTGAAAGACCTGCCCTGCATAAATATCTCTAACAACAGTACAAACAGAAATCAGCCTTCTTGCCCGATACGTTAGTTGAAATTTATGGCACCACTGGCTGTGATCCTGTTATTACTATTCTACCTGGCTAAGGCTCAAAGTCACAGGAGTGGGAATTTCAGGGGTATTTTCAGAAATGCTGTAGCACATTTTGGGGAAAAAAAACCGACAAAAAATAAATACCTAGCTCTAGAAATGCTGTACCCACACATTAGTGAACAAAGCTATATATTACCCACTTACGCATACATGTATGAACACACGTACCATAGAGATGGGACAGAGAAGTTAGGGACACACATGCCCTCTGAAATTATATTTAATGCTACAACCTGGGAATAATAAAGCAAAGGGAAAAAAAATAAAATCAAAGGGAATACTGAAAGACAGTCTCTTGTGCTCTTGAAAATATCACCAGCTGCTGGAGGATTTATATGCAGAAAAACTAAAAGTTGAGCTTTAACTTGAATTTTCCTTGCTTTCTTACTGGTTCGCTTCCAACCCTTGGAGTTTAATTAAAGTCCATCAGCCAACTTTTTTCTGTCTGAAGGCCCTAAATTATTTCTTTTTTAAATCTCTCTGTATTGACTGACCCATTTTTTCAAAATCTTGAGCTTCCACTAACCTGAATTATGAATATCACCACTTCACCACTCCACATTTTTTTTAAAAGGTTAAAGGATTTCAGGATGATGGACTCAAATACCAACAGCTACTGCTGGCCAATATGCAGGTATGCAGGTACAAATGCAAGTTATACTTAGAATGAGTAACTGCACAAGATACAGCATTCTGCATTGTCAGTTCACATATCAAGGTCTAACAGCCATCTCCTCTAAATTCCTAACAGAGTATTTCGTATTTGGTGACTGGGGAAGGACAGAGTCCTATAAGAAATCTCTAAGACAAGTGGATAAGAAGTTTTACTGCAAGTAAAAGGAATCTCTATTTAATCTTTGCTAGCTGGGGAAATGATGCAATAAATTTGATGAAGAAAGGAAGGATTTAAAGCTAGTGAAAATTCGGATTTCTCAAAGCAGAGACATAGAGGACATGCTGCCCTTGGGAACAGATCTCTGCTATTTACTCGATCTACTGGAAGAACTCCCGGGGAGCAAGTCTTAGCAAGAGAAAGGAAAGTTTGCTATGCTCTTCATTTCCTGTGTAATTCCAGAAACTGCCAGCACAATGCTGTTTGGGGAGAACCACACAACGGCAATTCAAGAGGGAATTCAGCATTGTATTCTGAATGAATGGAAACGTTTTGAAAGATACATATTTGCTTCGAGTAAAGTAAAATGCGAATGCAGTAAGGATTGTGGGCACACATACACCTTCAACCAGCTGCGTATTCTGACTCTCCATTATGACTTTCAGAATATTCTTAGCAGCGCTAAACATCACAGTATATTACCCAGATTAGAGTTCACAGTAGCCATGAAGTAAGTGTAATAAATCAGCACTAAAAATATTATGCAACTACAGTTCAATTGATACCAAGTGTAGCTAATTTTAAAGGCGAGGCTATCATTTTTATGTATTCCTGCAAGTTAGTGATTTCGGATCTCAAGGACCAGGACAAAGAAAAGGCTCTTCAAAGCCTGCATTTCTTAGAATAAACTAGATGGATGGTTCCTTGCAAAAATCCCAAGGGTATTTCCCTCCAGCCCACTGCAAAAATCTTCTGCTAAGCATGACAATTTAAAGGATTAAAAAACAAAAAAAAAAAAAAAAA
>Ga0181612_124119_pt1 | contig 13133 bp, 10 predicted proteins | sample HoacroProtozoa21_FD_119630 | JGI IMG/M metagenome (GOLD analysis project Ga0181612, IMG submission 119630) | Hoatzin crop microbial communities from Cojedes, Venezuel. Combined Assembly of Gp0051906, Gp0051904, Gp0051908
AAAATTACTTGTAATAAATAACCATTCTTACAAAAGCTTGTAAGGAATTGTTTGTTAAAATGGAGCTGAACAATCCCAAGTGAAGCCAGTATGTTTACACTTACGTAACAGGATCCCGGATGCGCCTGGTTTTTGGATTCAGGCTCGCATCATTTGGGCTGTGCTAGCAAAAGCACCTCTTTGAATACTAAGAGAGAAAGAAGTCAAATTGAATAGTTAAAAAGTGTGCTACCAAATGTTCATCAAAAATGTACTTTTTCAGCGAAGGACACCAAGACATCTTCTGAGCAAAATGACAGAGAATGAAGTTTGAAAAAAGAAAAAAAAAAAACGTCTTTAAAAGCAACCGAATGGACAAGAAACCCTTACACTCACTGACTTCACTCAGAAGCCATAAGAAAATCTACAGAAAGAAGCCAAGGCCCTTTTTTATATTGTTCGGCTTCTACTGCAGGTCTGGGACCTTTATCCGCTATGGCACAAGAGCAAAGTCTGCCTTGTTGGGCATCTGTATTTTTCATAGCAGTCTCTTCAGTTTCCAAGCCAGTGCACATTCTTCTGATGTCAGTGTACTTTAAAAGAAACTGTCCATTGTGAAATGCAGGAGTAGAATCTTACAAATTACACTGAGCCTTAAACATAAGTCTAAAAAAGATTACCAGGCTCTACTTCAACTGTGAATACATCCATCCAAGATGCATCTAGGAAAGCTGCTCATAACTGCTTAAGGCAACGTTTGCACTCCCTCAAAGGGATTATGATATGGCCTCCAAATTTCTTAGACACTGATAAAGGACCTTGTGTGAGGTGGAGTGGTCGGCAGCTGTCGGAACGCCGTTCTGGATCTGGCAAACGCTTGCCCTGCAATTCAGGTCAATGTGAACAGAATGCAAAGGTTGGAAAGCAAGCAGATGCTTGTCAAGGTACCACCAACAGATCACACATCTGGGCTGCAGCATCTTCAGCCATTTTATGTCAGTTTAGCGATAAAGAAATAAAGTTAAAAGACACCGATTACTAGCTAACTCCTTACCTGTAGCCATACGTGCTGCATGGTGGTTTATGAGCACGAGGGTGAAATCTTCCAACCTGTGTTGTCTAGCTATATTAGTTTTAAACTATTTTTTAAACACCCACAGAACTATATTCTTCATTTAAACACCTGGACAAAGTTACTCTTTGGAACAAAAAAATCTAGCTCCAGCATGTAGTATTATAAAATAAAATGGTGTATCAGGAAACTCCTCATCTGAGCTAAAGAATCTTTCTAGGGTTTAACCAAGACTTCAATTCTAATTCCTTGTGATCAGAAGACACGCAAGGTATGACTGTTACTGACCTGCCAGAACCTGCCTATTCTCATTTTCTTTGTCCTCTGTTAGAAGATGGCACCATTTTTTCTTCAAGAAAAGCAGACAAGGTGCTAGTCCTCTCTTACAACTGGAGGCTATAACTAGGTACGCAGATTAGAAGACAACCGACCATCCACCAAGCTGATTCACGCTGAAGTTGACTATTTGGCATCTGAGAATAAAGCAACTGATGAAGCAGAAAAGTTAATACACAATAAACACCTTCCCTAAACTTTCAGGTAACTCACTGAACAGAACAGGCTGGTCTGTCTGAAGTGCAAAAACCAACGCAGAGAATTCTAGAATGTGCCTTCAAGCTAAGAATTCATATTTCTGCCTGTTAGGTTTTCTCTGTTTTCCCGTAACACTCTCTTGGAAATAACAGTGATGATGGACTCATTCTCCCATTAAAGCTTCCACCCAATCTACTGCACTTCCGCTTGAAATCCTTCACACCACTGGGCCAGAATGTTAAAAATATGTTAACACAACCCAAAATCTTACTTCTTGTCTCCTGCAGGTTTTGAATATCTTTCGTATTTACGTATGCAAGGCTGGGCAAAAAAACAAAACTGAAACTCTTTCCTCTCATGGTGGGCACCTGAACCTATATGCAACAATTTTAGGCATAAAATAAAACCTTCTATGAGGACTCAACTCAGAGTCAAGGAGAACATTAGCTATAAGCAGCTTTTACACACAAGTCAAGTTACAGAAATTGACCTTTATTTAGTAATCAGTTTCTTTAACTTTTTTTTTTTTTGTTTTGATACAAAGTGACATTTTTATTTTAGTACAGAAAATCCACATCACAACAGTACCTGTCTGTTTGGGTTGTACCACTGGAGTCTACTCTGACATCAAACTTTAAAAAACAAACAAACAAAAAATGAGATAAACAAAAAACAACTGCTGTCCCTCACCATGAGAAGTACTTTGACTAGTAATTCATCCATACCATTTCCTATTTTTTAATTTATATATATACAGTATTATAATTGTACGGTATAATACTATATATATGTATTATAGTTCAAAATACTCTCTCTATATAGTATACAACTATATAAATACTATATAAAGTATTTTGAACTATAAAATAGCATCTGTAAAACAGACTTTAAATTTAGGACCAGATCTTTCGTTGAAGAACTGTGCAAGAAGAATCCCTTTTTTTAATTAAAAAAGCTGCAAACAGAAGCAAAACTACAGCCTGCAGTGTAGACCTAGAAACCCTACATAATGAAATGTTAGGAACAGTGACTAAGAAGCAATTCTACTCCAAACGATATTTTAAAAACAATTAAAATACAGTACCCAGGAAACATGGCACAAGAGACAGAAGAGACAGGTACAAAACCTGTGTGAGGAACACAGAGTCAGAAGTGCAAAACAAAAAGGGAACCGATACAATGGAGCTTGGTACAATAGGTAAATAAGTATTGCAACCAGAACTAAACCATCACTTTTTTTTTTTTTGGACAGTGAAAACACTAACAATTTAGTACCTTCCTAAAGGGTTTTAATCAAAGCCCTAAAACTGCGGCTGCTCTTAAATAAAAACAATCTATGTGAATGCTACACACTGAAGTACAAAGCTTAAGAATTACCCTGCAAAATTGCACCAACGTAAGCTTTCCATATTTACAGTACCTAAAAGTGACAGAACACAGCATGCTAGGCCTAGCTTATGACTCTTCCCCACCAGTACTTAATCCAGGCCCAACAACCAAAAACTATTATTTCTCAACACACGTTAAGCTTGGATTGTTCAGATATATTATGACGCTTAAATATTAGATTCATGCATACAACAAGAAACGATATCTTTGATGGACAAGCGTTGACGGGATACAAACAGTGGTCTGCCCTGTAGAGGAGCGTGCTTCCTTCTGAGCATACTCCCAAGACGTACCGATTCAGTCCCACGTTATTACCTGGTTGTCAAGTCAGCAACGTGCTTAGAAATGGTCAAAATTGCAACCGAGAGTCACATTGCGCATAAACCATTCGCTCATATTCAGAAATTTCACTCCGTTTTGCAGAGTTACCTCATGAAGTGAAAGGACACAGAGTTAAAAAAAAAACAAAACGAAACAAGAAGCCAAAGGAACCACATTCAAGTAAACAGCAACAACCAAATACTTTGAAAAGGTTTTTGTAAACTTGTCATTCTACCGGGTTTTGCAGCATTGTTCAATTCATTACTCATGGACAAGCACACGCAGGTGGCAAACCCTTGTGACAACCTGTCCCGTGTACACGTACGACGTTGAGACAAGCTCGGTGTAGTGATCTACCCCTTCCCCCGTGCCTCGTCGGGTCTGAGCAGGGTCAGTGTTCTCATTCCCCTTCACAAAACATGAATCACTTACGGATATCTTTATAAAGACAGAAATGGACAGAGTCCGTTGGATAGAACGTTAGTTGGTTATTTACATCTGCAAAGTAGTTTCACAGCCGAAAAAAAGTCTACAGCGGGCCAGCTGGGATCCACAGGACTTTGTTTTGTTCTTGATTGACAGTTGTCATAATCTGAGTGCAAATGCTTGAAAGGGCTCCTCCCTGGACAATGCCTGGAGAAAAAGAAACCCGCCCCACGAATGAGACTGGAACAAACAGCTATGACTAATTACATAGAGCAGTCTTCTGCATTTTTCTGCAAAGTGTTTATAGACAGATCAGAAGTAATCTACCCAATTCAGTATTTGCCAGATGCGTGACACTTCAAACAAGAATAAGAATAAACAGAGCAAAGAGGCCAAATATTCAATAACCAGTTTCTTCTGCCAGCTTGTAAAACACCCAGGGAAGTCGCCGAACTGATGGCTATAATCAACTAAGACAGCTGTTTTATTAGAGTCCTTCATGTACTATTTTCAGAGGCATCAGGTGGCAAAGTTTAAGTCTAAAGATGGTCAGAAGCTGCTGTAATAAACCTTCCCTGTTCAGCACGGGGTGTGAAGAGTTTTGTATTTACGTGGTAATATACATAGAGACTATAGCTGTAGCAACTAGACACTATTTACAAATCTTAGAAGCAAATTATGAGGCAGCTCACAGATCGCTGAGCTAAATAAAACAGTGGCGTTTGCTACTCCAATTCGTATTGTCAGCTACGTCCAAGGAACAAAAGGCCAACAGCGAGCAACTCCCTGAAAATCAATTCAAAAGATAAATGAACACCTTGCATTCTGCCCTTGCTAAACATAACAGTCAGAAAAAGTAAAATGCTAACACTGACAAAGGAGAGGAGAATGTATTAGCTTTAAGACTTAGAAAGCGAGGAACTTCACGAATTGAGAAATACGTCAACAAAGCCTCCGGCCTCAGCTAACGCTGGAAAAATATGGAAAGTCTTATAAGGCTTAAGGTACAATTTCCATTTTTTAAAAGAAAGAATTTGAGCTCACGTAAGTAACTACTTGACCCTGCAGCAGCTACTACAGTTAACGGTGTCAGGTGAGTTTGGCTACAGAACGCAGTGACCAACAGGCTCCACAAAAGCTGACAAATGGCAGTGAGAAAGTGATTCAGGTTACACATTGTGCCTACCATTTGGTACAGGAAACCAAGCCAACTTGAGAGAGTCCTTAGTCAAAAAAATGTACTTCATTAAGTAGTCACAGAGCTCAGGTCTGATAGAGCATGTCATATATCTTCATGAAGAGGCTACCACGTCCACCACATCTATCTACAGGCTTATTTTATGCGTAACACTACAATTTCAACAAGGTTAAATGTCAATGGAGTTTGAACACCAGTCCTCTCTGACCACTAGCACCTGGAAATGTTGATGACAGACGGAGCTCACCGGCCTTGGCACAACCAGAGGGAGACCCTTCCCCACAGGACATGTGAGCAGCTATGTGCAGGATCCTCTTGGACCGAGCACTACTTTCAGGGTGAAATTAATACGCAACAAATGACTTAACAAGGAGCAGAAGATAACGTGGTGATGCGATCCAGCCGGGCACATTTCCAGCTCTGTGAAGGTTTAGTACGTATCGTTTCAATGAACATTTGTGTGGCTGTTACACACCAGGTAACTGACTTTGTTGAGACCGTGCAGCTTCCCTCAAGAAGCGCTGAGCTAGCTCTACACCAAATACATGCCCCTGCCCTTGGCAGGTACACCTCAAACAGTGCTGCAAGAATGTCATTGCTCGGGGGATGAAAAGTTGGGTTTGGGCTGGTTTAGTGGCGTTTGGGGTTTTTTTTTGATTTGTTTTTTTTTTTTATTTTGTAAGTTTTGTTGCCATTCACAACCAGATGGCTAGAATTTTATCCCTGGTCTTTTGAATGTACGTGGAACCACACGGAAACACACTCTGAAATAAGCAAAGACAGTCTTCAAACACAGTTTTCTTTCTCTGGTAAAAATACAGTATTAACTATAATCCAAGATTCACACAATATACTTTATGACACTAAAAAGGCCTCTGAAGTTGAATTTAATTATTCCATATTACAATGCATACTCAAGAAAACTTTGATAGTTTTTTTTCTTCTCTTGAAAGATTTAAACTGTGTCTCACAAATCATTTAATTTACACTACAGGGGTTTTTTGTTTGTTTTTTTTTTTTTTTTACATCTGCAAAACAAGTTATATTCCTTAAATGGTATAAAACTGACAACACTGTGTCAAATTATCTTCATCATACTCTTGGCTTGTAATAAAACATGCTCAGAATCTCTTTAGATCACAAGATTCATAGCATGCTAAGATAAAAACATTTAAAAGCAAAGAATAATACTTCTATATTGAGATTTCCTTTGCTGATAAAACTCCAGAGCATGAGTTTGCCAAAAGGGATGGTAGACGGAAAAAACACAAAGTCCTCTTTGAAGGAACACAGAATCTTTTAAATTACTGTGTAAATGGATTAAATTGTCACTGTGTTCCTAGTGAAATGTTGATTAAATACTAACCTGTAAAGTACTTGCTATACTCTTGTTCTATTTTTTGAGCTGTCTCAAACTGTTCTTTGGAATGTTTTTGTGTAACTTTGTCCCTTAGGAAGATTGGGTCTTTTTGCTCTCTGCAAAAAAAGAAAGAAAAAAAGAAAAACCTTGTGTAAGAGTAATGTTATTGCTTTTTTTAATGGACTTGAAACGATTACCTGCAGTCGGGGGAACACGAAAGGCTAACTGATTTGCAGGCATCACCCTGGGCATGCAGTGCCATCTACTGAGCTTCAGCAGTACCAGCACAGTCATGAGGACCATTTCAGTGCTAACAACTCTTCTATCAGATCAAGACAGCATTCCTTGAAAGTCTCAGAGACCGGGAGGGAGGTGAGGGAGAAGGAATATAATATTTTCCAGTTCATGCGAATTGGATCATCATGTTACATACATTCCCGTACTCCCTACACCAAGCTAGGCTCAAGTACCGCTCCTGTAAAGGGCGTGAAGTGTCAAGCATTGAGCAAATAGAGCACTTCTATGTCATCTTATATATGACATATTTTTGAGATGACTGTTCTTCTACTAGACACGCTGTTGGAAATAAAATTAGAAAAAAATATAGAGAAATACAAGTAGCAAAAAAAGTATTTTAATTCCAATCAAGGGTTGTAACCCTCTCCTCAATTCTGACTTCCGGTCCCCAGTAGGGAATTCTGCTTAAAAGGAAGCAGAATTTACAATCAACTGGTGTGGTCACAAAGACGGGTACTGAAACAATATAAGCATAGTTTCTTCTAGCAGTGAGAAAAGCAGCACAATTTTATCTTAGAAGTGAAAAGCATCACTACTAAACTAACATATCACTGCTGTGTAGCATTTCAGAGAATGCCAACAGAACCTGTGCTATATCAAAAAGGCTCTTTGGAAAAACTTTGGTGCTCGTAACAGACTGAGTCAATGTGCCACTGCGCCTTGTTTTGATGACTGCTAGAAAGCCTTGTTTGTCTAGTTCAATCGCTCTCTGTCACTTTCCGAGAGAAGGAAATAGCATTAATGGTCACCATTCCACTTCCAAAGGGGCTCCAGACATGACAGTTCCATTTATCATTCAAGTGCATGATCCTACAGTGGTAATGAAATACACCGCATTGCTCTATGTCTTGCTTCTACTTGACAGCGGTGATATTTATCTTCTTTATTAAATAGATAGTCATCAAATTTATCTACAGATCAAGACTTGAAGAAGTTTTCAACTTTCAAAACAAAGACAGCACAAGTATAGAATCTCTCAACAAAACTGTTTCTTAATAGTTGCGTTGGGAGATAATGTTTCTTCTTGCCAAATCAATCTATCAAAATGCATGAAGGCTTACTCAAACATGAGGAGAGGGACCAGGGTTTGTAACTCCCACCTTCTGTTCCTGGCTATATTTGAGCAGGAAATTCCCAATTACTGAAAGTGCATGGCCCAAGCAGTCCACAGCACACACGTTTCATGGCAAAAAAGGGACTTCCCTTGCTGTTCTCACTGGAGCACAAAGGAGGGAAAGCTGAGGCTATGAATCAATTGGCACTTCACCGAGACACTTGGCCCCACTTAGAAGATGAAGAATAGCTCTTTATCACAGTCACCACTTAATCCTCAATGGATCTCACCCTTATCTGTCTTAAGGTTTAATACAAAGGCCAGCAGGAGAGATCTGAGGGTCTCCTGGAGTAGATACAGTTTAGCCTATATTGTCTGATTTCTTTGAAAGCTTCATATCATTGTCATGCAACCAAACTGAAGTTAGGACCATTTACCTCACAGCTCTTTTTACGAGGACTAATTTCCACACTTTAAAGAGATTTAAGATGATCAGGATGAAAGAAACAATACAGGTAACAAGCTTATTTTAAGTCAAAATAAACATCCCTGAACTATACCCCTCACAGACTTACTTGATTTGTTTAGCATTTTTGTAGCGAATAAAAATTACAATAGGGTAGATATGAACACTGTGGAGCCGTTCGATGGCATGAGGAGCGATGTCAAGCAGACAATGACAATCCTAAGATCAAACGTAAATGCAAAACACTCATTCAGTTAAAGAGCACAAGCACACATGCAAATCCCCCATTTCTTCCCCTACTGAAATCATAGCAACCCAACAGAATTTTGCTACACATACAGCATTTTGGGGCTACTGTGCAATTTGTACCCAAAGGATTTATAACAAACGACAGAAGAAGATGAAAAACTACAAGAAATTCCATCCATAGTACCAAAAGCATGCACTGATAGAAATAAAAGTATTTGAAAAACTAATGAAATGAAAACTCAGATTGAAATATATGCTATGTATTTTTTCCCAAATTCAAATATTCACATTCATTTTCTCTTTCAGAAGTCATAAGCAAACACAAGTGTTAAAGTAGTAAGACTTCCTGGGTGGTTTGACAGAAAGCTATAAGCAACATACAGATTTTAATTAATGTCTGTCTCCAGGATTAATACAAGTTTACGTTCGATATGACTGCATTAAAGGGAATAGTTCAGAAACCTAAATCCCCGTTTGGGGGGGGGATAGGTGGTGGAATCTATGGAATCTGAGAAAATAATTTCTAACTTTACATAATAATACTGTAAAACAATACAGACATTCCTAGTTTCTACAAAGGTGAGCTTACATAAAATCATCTTTGAACAGTTACGTGCCAAAGGGAGGTAACTTTTCTCTTACTCAGCGGCCTGCGGAACAGTTCCCTGAACGCCCTAAAGGAGAGCAAGGCTAACACAATTTCCAGCCCCCCAACACAGTACGTCCCTTTATTGCAAATTGTACCAAGAGCTACAGCACTAAAAGGGACTCACCTTTTCCGTTATCTCTTTTATTGAAGCTACAGTTGTCACATCGAAATGTCCGCTCCTCCGTTTATAATCAATAAACAGACAATCCTTCACACCCCGTTCAATGGCTTGCTGGGAAGCTTTCATGACCTCTGTTTCACAGAACCAGAAGAGATCCACTTGCGTTACTACTCCAAGGCTAGCACAACAATGTCTGCAAATTCAGATTCTTCAGGTTTTTCCCATGTTTGTGCTACCATTGAGTTCACTTATATAGATGTTACTATCAAGTACTCTCATGAAAAATAAATTGGTTATATCTGCATCCTTACCAAGAGGACATCTGCAAAACTTCCCAGGGGATTCTTTGACCAACATGTCTTTCACAGCATCAAGTAAAGGTCCCAGAATAAGCACAGGCCTAGGAGAGGTACAGTTCACTTTCTGTACACGCTGATAAGCCAGACTTGAAGAATCTGCACACAGAAAAGATTTACTTATAAAAGTGTAAATTATTTTCGTGGCATTCCTCAGACAAGCAGAAGCACCTTAACAGTAATCATGCAAACAACTCCCTTGCAAGGGGTAAGGGCATTGACAAGTACAAGAAAAGCTCACTAGCCATTATTGCAATTTTCTCCACTTGATAGCTTGAAACAGACATTTTGCTTATTGAACCTGGTGCTTCTCCCTTCCCCACTCAAATTGTAAAACAAATCATTCCTATTTTTTCCTAAAAGCATAAACAGGACACAGTATTTGGTTTCTGTGGTTTGTTGAGCTCTTCCAAGGAAGTAAGCATTGTAACCAGCGTGACTTTTGTAGAGGAGGGAAGAAATAGAAGTGAAGATTTTTGAGTGGTGCCCAGGATTTCTGTCTAGACTAAGCAACGTGGACAGTAATTACATAGTTGAAAGGAAGATCAAAATCATGCATCAAAAAGTATTCTCCCTGCAAATGAAACATCAATGCCAATAAATATAGGAATAAACTACAAAAAAAAAAAAAAAGAAACTAAACACTCTGGCCTGTTACTTAACACAAAAAAATTGGTTATTAAAAGTAATGTACGTGATGGGACATACGCTCACCATTGATTCAGTCCGATCAGAAACCAACATTGTTTGTTAAGTGTCGTGCTGCAGCCATTGAAAAATGAAAGAGAAGGAAAGGCAACCCCCTCTCAAGTATAACAAAGGTACTTGCCATCCAAGAAAGGAATTGAGTCTGTACTGATTGTATCGAGAGCCAGCAAATCTTTTCCATCTTTGGAACCACTTCGCTTGTGTTTATGCTTTCTTCTGAAGAATGACCTCCGTGCTGCTGCTGACAATGTCTTAGATGAGCTGTTTTCATCTTTAGCCTCAGACATGCTGTGTCTCCTGTAGAATTCCTGATCCATCCTATAATGAAACAGATGAACCGGTTGGCATTTAAACTTATCTTTTTAAACAATATCACCGCTGCTTCTGGAACACACTGGAAATGCTCATCTCAAGCCTTAGCCCAAGTATCTTCATCACAGAAAATTAATCTGAAACAAATGTTAACATAAATCAAATACTAAGCATCTGAAAACCTCGCACGACCATCATTTCACCAGGATTCTTACAATCTAAACAGCAGCACGGCACACGGTACGACCACTCTGACGGGCAGGCGAATATTCTCCAAGGCAGAAGCAGCTGTACGCAGCCACTTGCCAGTAAAGTCAGCCTCGCACAGAAGTGAAGATCCCATTCTTTCTATGAAGCTGCATGTTACACTCAGCCTTACAAATAATTTCTTAGCAATCCTAAATAACAGTTTTATTTTATATGAGCACAAATATTTTGGCCACATAACACATGTAAAATGTAGTTGGTTTTACTATCCATCCACAGCAACAAGCCTCTCAATGATGCTTAGGGTCTGTGTATATATTGTACGTCCACACATTCCACGTAGTACCATTGCTCCCAGTGTCAGGATGAATTTTGAGTTATGACATGGTGAAAAGACTACTAGAAGCAAAGCAAACCACAAAACCGGTTGTCTTCAAGCAAAAAAAGTATTTTAATCACTGAGTGAAAACTGATGTGATTTCAATAGCATTATAAAAATTTCAGTTCCTGCATGTTCCTCTGAATTGCTCTAACAACAAGATCGTGGCAGATACACAATCTTATAACAACATTGTTGTCCACAGGTAAGTAAAAACACTGATGCTTTCCAAGAACAACTGCAATAACCTTGGATTCAAGGATATTTTGGCTGTGGTTACTCTCAGTTTTGTTACTGAATTACCTATCACAACACTGGCCTATGCATCAGCACCATTTCTAGTTTACTATTCAGTAGCACTAGGAACAACTCGGTAGAGCAATATATTTAGTTCAACGTTATTAAAATATGCCATCCCTAAAATGACACGTCTAAGAATTAGTATCTCCCAGAAGGAATAAAAGCAAACAAGTCTATCACATCTCACTAGTCAGACTTTCAAAGACTGTAAGATAAATACTGTAACTGAGGTCACTCACATGTATTTACTTGGAATCTGTCCTCTTTCCAGCTTCTGAGCATTCTCGTCTAGCTGCCAAGCCATCCAGCAACCGAAGTTTCCCTGTGGTAGAGTGTCATCAACATACAAAATGTCATCCTTCTTAAAGCTTAAATGCTGTTCCACCTCTGCCATACGGTCGTAAAGTGCTCTGGAAAGGAAGACATAAACAGGCTCGGCAACTGATCTCCATCAACTCAAGGGAAGAACACGCATACTTCTTCTGAAAAAAGTTAACAGATTACTGGTGCACACTCCATTTCAAGAGCACACCGTTTACAGCGAAACGTGCAGACTTACTGTATTACAGACTGCATACTCACTGTCAGAGACTAGCTGGGATAAATTAGTAAACTTCGAATTTAAAAAATGGGGTAAAACTGATGTACTATCTCTCTCATGATGGTCAGCACATTATCCTAACAGCCTCACGCTGTCATTACCAGCAACGCTCAAATACCTGATATAGAATCCATCTCCAGGAAGCTCTTTTATCTTATTAAACTCTTCTATTCTGTATTGAGTCTTTATTTTGATGTTTTCACCAGGCTTCAACATTTCAAGATAAGCTTCCTCAGCTGTTTTATTTCGCATATCAATAGATCCATACTGCAAAACACAAAAACACAAGAAACCCTTAGGTGAGAAACTGTATCTTAACAGGCATTAGCAGTAGGTGAGCTTGAAAAAGAGGCAAAAGGAGTTTGTTTTCCCCGCTGGCAGGCTCTATAGACAAGTAAATCTTGCCACTGAACTCTAGTACAGTTTGCACCTTAAGATGTCTAGCAGGAGACGGAGACTTAGGGGTGGAAAACAAAATACCCCAGTGAACAAAGCAAACACACACCACGAGAGACAGTCTGTGTTTCTTCAAATAGGTCTCAAAATATAAGCTAAGAATCATAAAATTCACACTGGAAAAAATTTAGTATTTTTCACGAAAGCAAGTCTGGGGGAAGTCAGAAACACCATTATAAAGCAAAATCTCTGTCTGGATACTAGAGGCGCAATGGGAGAGTCTCAGTGCTAGGACGTCTCAATGCTTAGTTGTATCTGAAAGGATCATAAACGCATATGTGTTTATCACCTTAACAGTCCCGTCAAGTAGATAAATACTCTTGTCTCAGACATAGAAAGTAGAGTCAAAGACATATTGCATCATTTTCCCTAAATTCTCGTTAGAATTTCATAGTGATAATATCAATATTCTCTGTTTTGCAGTATCTTGCATATCCTTGCCTTACTCCTATGTACAACAACTGGATTCAAGGCTTCCTATTTAGACAAAGAGAGCTGGTGTCCTTAATTCCAAGTGGACATACATCAGTCCTTCAATCTTGTGGGCAACTTTGCTCACAGCAGCGCTAGTTCTCCAGGTCCACATCATCCAGCTCTTCATGTGTCACAGCCAGAACGAAGGTTATCACAGAATCACAGAATGTTCGGGCTTGGAAGGGACCTCTGTGGGTCATCTAGTCCAACCCCTCTGCCGAAGCA
>Ga0181612_150056_pt1 | contig 13133 bp, 5 predicted proteins | sample HoacroProtozoa21_FD_119630 | JGI IMG/M metagenome (GOLD analysis project Ga0181612, IMG submission 119630) | Hoatzin crop microbial communities from Cojedes, Venezuel. Combined Assembly of Gp0051906, Gp0051904, Gp0051908
TGTGTCCCTTCCCTCCTTTGCAAATCAACCTGCAGTGGTTCAGAGGGAGGAACAGAAGGTGCACATCCCTCATGAAGGACAGACCAGGTCCACTCTTGAAAAACCATGCAACTTGGCTTCTGTTTTACCCAAGATGGGTGTATTTGAAAGTCTGGTTGCTACATGAAGAAACGGTTAAAAAGTTTCTGGCAGTTGCATCAGTTAAGCTGAAACTCATTCTTCCTGTCCTTTTGCAGTCAATTCTAGTACAAAAGAGGAAGTACCTTCTAATGTGCTCTTTCGTCTTTTCCCTTGACCTGAACGTTAAGCACCTGTTGAAATGAAGACATAACTGCTAAATACCTATTTTGCAAAGCAAACAGAAAAAATGTTGCTCAACTAGAAGCTCTCTGGAAAAATGCTGAAGCTGTTGTGAGGTAAGGCCTGATGTTCTGAAGCCACAGAATGGATTGCACACCACAGACCTGTGAATCATAATTAATTTCTTCTCATGCAGTTCTTGATTAATGTCCGTAATTTGTCATTACCCTACTGTTGCACTAGTGACTTCCTCAAGGGCTCTTGACTTAGAAATACAGCAGATGGCAAGAAGATGCCCATCTGCTCTGTAGAATCAGTTAGGAACATAATATGTTGCTTCTGTATGGACTCCCTTTCAAACAGATAGAAATAATTTATAGTAGTTTGTCAATCATTTTTGAGTGCCTGCTCTACATCTTCTAGTGGCTGCAAGTTATTGTCATGCGAATTATTTCCTTCCTTGTCTATGCTGAGATTGCAACTAGCAAGGTGATCAAAGAACAAGAATATTTCTGGGCTAGTGTCATAGCTTCAGAATGGGTGTTTGATTCATAAACCTCATTTTATGTGTTAAGCAAAGGCATCCATCATAATTGCTACAGTTTTTTGGTGGGAAAGCATTTTGGAGTTAAGAATAAACTTTCGTACAGAGAATCAAAAGTGGTCCTAGCAGATAATTAATCCTATTATTTTTCTCAAATATATGAATATTTAAAATGATGATGTCTATTATACTAAAAAATTATTGAAAAAAATTCAGTATAGAAAAGGGTGATTCATTTATCAGAAATGAGTTTTCAATTGAATCACCAAAAATGTAGGAAATATCAGAATTAGATTCTTATTGGTGTAGTCACTGTGATACCATCTTTACTGACATGACCAGATTTATTTATGCGTATTCAAAAATGGTGGAAAACAACAGAGATACTCTTATTTAAAGTGGCGGGAATACGTTTGGCACTTACATGGATCCTTGTTTTCTTTGAGGAGTGGGTCCAGGAAAAGGCAACTGAGGTCTGCTGGCAATGATAGGCATCTCTGAGAGGACTTTGAATAAAAAATTATCCCCGCGTTGTGAACAGGGATTTCTGCCTGACCAGTTTAAAGACCAGCCTTTTCACAGTTTGGGCTGCGTTGAGCTATTCGCTGACAGAAAAGGGGAATCTACAAGCATCTCTCGGTAATATAGGGCCAAATTTGGCATATATAGAGCTCAGTTTCTTCTAATATTTCAGTAACATAATTAATTCTGTGGTACTTTGCAGATTGATATGTAAACTGCTGTCATTATAACAGCCTTTTAAGGAAATTTTAGTTTATGAATTGTAGTATAATAATTAGTATGATAATCTGACTAATCAGTTTAATTTTATGATCAACTGTAAGTCATTTCTCATTTGATTTGTTGAGAATTTCCTGTGTTTTATACATTTGATTGTATATCTATTTAGCTAATAAAATAGTGATATCTGTAAACATGTAAATATGTTTGGGCTACGTGGGCTCAGCAGGAAAGATCACTCTATACTGGCAGTCTACAGGTCTGTTCTTATGGCTCTTCCTGTAAGTCATCCAAAATAGCAACATTATTAGCTTTTGAATATACAGTCCAAAACTTTAGAGCCTCTGGGTGCCTATCATTTAAAAGCTGATCAATTTTACCTCATAATTCATGTTCTCCAAACATCTCTAAAGCCTTTCCAAAGCCTTCTAGTGCTCTCTCTGTTGTTCTGTGCTATAAACGTGATCTGGTCCTATTTGATTTCTTCAGTTACATCCTAAAAGTAGCCCTGCTAGCTTGGTGGAGGTTAATCTTACTGAGGTAAGCTCATCTGCCTGCTTTTCTTTGGGAGTTAATTTATTCATTAGAAATCCAGGACATCCATTGAGGAAGGTATGAGTTGTTGCAGAAGTAATGTTGGATTATGACTTGGATACCTTATTAAAATTCAGTTAAATGATTTGCTGAAAGCAAAATATTGGAACAATGTTGTTTCAAACTTGAAATATCCTCAGTGGTCCCGTGGTCCAAAGTAATGTGTTTATATTTTACATGTAGAGTAATGCTTAGCTCTACGAACAGTGCCATGAAAAGATAATCCTGCTAAAATTAAACAATCAAAGAAGATAGGTGAGGTGTGACTTTATGTAGTAAACAGTGATTGAGGAAAGAAGAGAAAACAGCAGGTCTCTGCATGAAGCAAATTAATTCATGCTGGAGTTTCATGCTCCTGAAGAAATTAAATTGTTCCCTTCCTAATCAGCACAGCTCCCTGCCATGTCAATTCTTTACTTCATACTTCCTCTCCCATATTTAGCATAAGTTCTTCCGCATGCAAGTCCACTGATTTATGCTTTTAAAATATTTTAATATTTTTATTTTTTAATTGTTCTACAAGAGTGTGTTTCTTGTATTACTTTGAGGAAATCACCATACAGTTATGACCTCTCCATTTTCTTGCTGTTGAAAATATAACTTACTTTTGGCCCCTGCTGTCTTTATTTCTTCTTTTTTTTTACTTTTCATAAAAGTGAGGTATGAGACTATGCCACTACTACATCTGTGAAACACAAAAATACTTCATATCTTTTGTGGGATAAACATATCAAGTATATATCAAACATATCAAACATATCAAGCACACTACTTGAAGACAAAATCAAGACCACCAACTTTTAAACTAGATATACAACTAAAATTCAATCAAGAACAGATCCTCAAGAATAAAGACACAAATAGATAACACACTAATCTTAAACACTAATTCTAAACAGTCCTTATTTTCAGGTAAGTTTGGAACAGAAAGATGAGTTCAAGATCTTAAACTAGCAACTCATTTATACACAAATACTGTGACTGGAGTCACAGAGTATTATTTTCCCTCATCTAGCTGAGTCTTTAAAGCTGGCAGCATGAGTGTCATCCATTCTTCTGAAATGGTGGCAGCAACTGCAGAGAAATTGTAAATACCTATTATACGCTATAAAGGGAGTCTGGGATAAATAATTTTGGAAATGGCAGCAGTATTAAATTACAAGTGAAAATACAAGCTTTATACTGTACACAGTTCTTTCACTTTGCTTTGTTATTAGGTATTCTTAAAATAAACCTGTTACACATGCACTCAATTTCCTTGCATAAGTCGTTCTGATAATTATTTGTTATTCATAATGTAAAACGTCTGTTAAACAAGGCAATATTTTGGCTGACTGGAATATCGAAAGCAAATGAAGTGCTTTTGCCAGAACCTCATTTCCCAGAATCAGGCCTTGATTCAGGAAAGCACTTTAGCAAATGACTAAGTATAAACATGTGCTATGGTTTGTGCTTTTTTGATTAGGGATCAACTTAAGCATGTACTTAATGTGTTTTGTTCAGCTGGGGCCAAAGTTCTGGCTGTGAGCTTTAACCTCTGTGCTGTTCTGAGTGTCGAAATACAACCCACATGCAGCAGAACTGGCAAATACTGTGAGGTTTCCATTATTTCAAATGGATGTAATTTTTAGTTGATACCTTGTGAGAAGAGCTCATCAGATTTATGTCTCTGAATGTGAACCTTAGCATGATCTGGCCTAGAGCCCAGACACTAAGCTTCAGCTTAAAACTTGATTCGGATCTGACGCGAAACACCTCATCAGCTCCTTGTTGATAATACAGTATGGAGAGTGAATTATCTGGTAGCCTGGAGAGGTGGTTCATCAATACAAGGATGACATAGTTTGTGGAGTATCACTGGAATGTCTGATAGGGAAAAAAGAGGAACAGGTCCTTGGTATTTCCATGCCTGCATTATTTCTAACACTACATTCCTTTTAGCATTTTATATTTCTGTTTTAAGGCTCAACATTTTCATTGTGACATGTGTCTAAAAAGATTTAAAACTACCAGTAAATTCCTGATTATAGTGTCTAGCTGTAGCTGAAGTTTCTAGGATCTATTCAAATTAGTGCTAATATATATAACTTGCTAAAGGCTGACACAGTGTTAGCAGATTGTTTTCAAATTAATGACCTTAAGCCTTCTTTTCAGGTAAGCTATTTTAAAAGTTTTTCCTTAGCTAGGAGAATTGCCTTCACCATTTTTTCTCTTTCTGTAGAAAAATAAATGAAAAATTTGCATTCTATCATCTGCTTGCTATTTTGTTCTTCTTTTGACAAGTTAACATGTGGACAGCCTATATCACTGCATTCCCATTACTCTTGACATGATGAGGATAACTTCAGCTAGTGTATCCTATTCTGACAAGTAAAAATTCAACAAGGCCAGATGATAAAATTGGTATTTAACATAGTCACCATGAATTGATAGTGATTATGGAAGCCGCCTAGTCTCAGTTCTGTTGCCAAAGTAAGACACATGGCTCTTCCATCTACTCACTGTTGCACATTCAAAACTTGTGTATAGTATTTTGTAGCTCATGGACAAAATCCTTGACTATGTCTTTAAAACACAGATCCTGCCCATTCTATGAGAAGGACCTTAAGCCTTTTATGGTGCTATCTCATATTAGCTCAAGTGGTAGAAGTGAGCTAAGTAGCTTCTTCACTAGTGTGTCAGCCCACATGCTCTTCTCTGGAACACAGTGCCTTTATATAAACCAATTAAAATTTCAAAATTGTTATGCCAGTAGGGAACTTCAAGGTCTACACATGAAAGGCTGCCTCTCTTTGATAAAGTAACAGATGTTGTTTTAGCTTACTTTGGCATTGTTTTTCTGTCTGCTGTGTGGTACATGCATGCATACCCAAGCAGAGGAACACAGTGGATGAATATATATCGGCAGGTGCATATTAGTTAAGTCAGGAATTTTATGAGGTTGGCTAGCACTACTTACTCATTTAATTTAACAGTCTGGCGACCAGTTTACACCATTTATTTCAGGTTTAGCACTCTGTCATAATTTATCTACACAAGAAGAGGAATACACATTAAAAAAGAAAATCAGAATGCCCCCAAATGTTTCACAATGAGCCAAGTTTACAAAAAGACAAGAACATATTTAGTTTTTACATTATTTACAAAGGTTTTGATCAGAAGTATGAGTGTTCAATTTTGCGTGGCTCCTTATAATAGATGTTCAGTTCACCAAGGGAAAAGAAATTCATGTTCCATCTCAATGATCCAAAAATGCAATTAAATATTGTCATACCATCATTCTCTGTAGCTTAGACTGCAGCATCTTAGCTTGCCTTCCAACAAACATTACTCAGAAATACTTTGAATTATCCTGTGACAACAGTCTATGCCACTAGCTGTTTTTAACAATATGCTAGAAAAACAAGTGTGTCAGCTGCAGAGATTGGAAGTGCATCAGATGCAGTGCATACAGCCCTAGGAAAAGCAGGGGAGGGAGAATTGTTCTTGGGTTAATTGCCAGCTTTCTGGCTGATTAAGAAATATTTTTATTGGAGGCGTTTGCTCTCAGTCATGGGTCAAAGTGCAACGATGCATGTAGAAAGACATGACTACAAAGGAAATCTCCATTGGCAACAGATTTTAGTGCAGGATCACAAAATTTGACACTGGATTTTTGATGCCATCTCCCATGTCTTAATAAGACAATTTCTGGAGGCTGCCTGTCTCAGATATCTCTAGCTGTCTGCAGTAGTGGCAGGATGGCATGAGGCAAAAGTGTAAATTAGAGAAAAGTAATGACCTTTGATTTTGTACAAAAATTGAATTATTTTCCCCAAAATCTACATAGCTGTAGATTACATTTGATTTTGAGAAAATATTTCACTTTCCTTTCAGTAAAAGAAGCTATCTGTTCAAAAAACTATAAAGAAGACAATAAAGAGATAATAACTTCATTTTTTCTATCTCCATTGTTCTATTTTTCACTAATCTCTTTTTGTTTCAATGAAAGCACTTTAACTTTTGAAAACTTGCTGTTGTAACAAAGGAAATTGCAATAAAGTGTTATGTCCCTGAAGTGGCTGTCTCGGTTGAGAGTAAGCAAGCCCTGAATAATGCACATCACTTTCAGTCACAGGAAAGATAAAAAATAGGCAATGCTATAGTTACTTGTGCTTTGATGCGGGCCTATCCTGAGTGATATGCTGTTGTTGCTATAAAGTAGATCTCCAGAAATCCGTAGTGAGAAAATACTTTCTTCTGTTTTCTTTTGTATGTGCTTGTTTTTGAGCTAGAATAAATCACTGAAGCTGATGTTTCATCTCTTAGTTATCTGATAGATTCATTTTTTTGTTATGCGGAAGAAAATAGGGCATCAGGAGAAAAAATACATTCAATTTCAAAATAATTAGGCTAATTTTACAATGACTTTACTTCATGAATTTGGGCTGGTTTGTGTTCAAGAATCTTAAAAATCTAACTGCAAAAAACCCCATTTTATCAATGTGTATTTTGCTGGCTTACTCAGCAGTACAGGAAAATTGCACTAGCTTAGGAACAGGAAATAGTCCAAAAGTTTGGTGATTGTATTAGCCAGAAGGGCCCCAAAATCTCTCAAAGTCTTTAATGTACTTACTGTAAGAGAGGATTTATTGGACTTAGTGTTCCTATAACAGCCTTGAAAACTTACAGCAAGAGCAGCTGATGGATGTTTTGTTTCCGAGATGCAATTTTTATTACTACATTACACAACCCATCTCTTTATCTTAAATAAAAGTCATCCCTGCCGTTCTTTGTGTGCCATCTCATGTTATTATGAGACATTTCATGCCAAAAGTGACTGTCATGGCAAATGGCAGTCTTGTTCATAATCTGAAGGGAAAGGAAGAATATCTATATTAATTTATTGGCTTAATAAACATTTTTTTTAAGACATAAGAATGTGTGAGCTTACTAGGGAAAACTGAATCCACCACACTATTAAGGGAGTTATATAGCAATGTTTGTAGTGTAATTAAACAATTAAAAGCATTGTCAGACTACATTTTTGGCAAAGTAAAGCCTGAATGAAATTTTAGGCATGACCATATGAAAACCAGGCGTTGTATTTGTTAGTTGCTCTACCTTTGTTGAGTGCTCTAGAAAAGGAGCAGCAGGACTGATATTTCTTGCTGACAACACTATAACTTCAATTTTTTTTTGATGACACAAATTTTCTTCAGGAATATTTGAAATGTTAATTAAAAAAATGTTTTTAAATATAAGTAAAAAATTGATGTAGAATTCATTGAACGACCTTGCTTTTCTCTGGCAAGAAAGTAACAGTGATGTTCAGTAACCGTATATTTTGCTCAGGAATGGCAGGCTATACTAGTTACTACTATCACGGCCCTGAGGGCACCAACAGCCCTGACTGTCCCTGCCTGGCCTCCCTGGGGCTCCCCTCACTTGCCCACAGCCCAGGACCCCATCTCAGTCATCTGGGTTGTAGCCCCTGCCCCAGCAATGCTGCAGCAGGGACCATCTCCAGCTGCCCACAGCCCTGCCCTGATGATGAGCCCGTGTCCTGGCCCAGCCTTGGCCTGTCCCCAGGAGGTGTCTGATGGCCAGGGCTAGGGCTGCCCTTGTGCCCCTGTCTGCCCGGCTCCTGGATGATGGGACAGGCCCCTCAGCCCCCAGGGAGCCATCCATCCATGCAGTGCCCTGACAGGTCAAAACAGATACATTTATGGGGTCTGTACTTTAATGTCTCTTTCATTCTAGTGAAAAAAAGGAGAGTTCTTTGATAAGATTAAGTTGGAACATCCCGTGTTGTCAATTTTGTCTCTGCAGCAGGTCAGAGGTGGTGAAGACAGGTTCTTATCTTCTGTAGGCTCTGCCTACTGAAGGGTTCTCAATGTCGCAAGCAGACAGCTTTTCTGTCCTGGAGAAAGGGCAGAGGGGACAGAGCTCATCTACAGTTGCCATGGAAGGAAGACAGTAGTCAAAATAAGAGGAACTGGTGAGCAGAATGGTGGAAAATGAAGCTTAATTTCAGTGCTGTGCCTGAAGTAGTTTCTAGAGCACAGTCAGATCATCTGTTTCTGAGAAGGGATGCTCTGCTTCCTCTCTCATATGCCCAGATGTACACTATCAGTCTTGACCTCTCCTTCATCAGGAGCACTGAATGACACCAGATGTTTTCCTGCTCCAGGCAATCTGCTGCCTTACTTTGCTTCCACCCAGAGCTGCCCTGTTTTGCTGGTAAAATGCTTCAATTTTCTCATCTTTTCAATGCATTCCCAAAAGGTCACCACAAACACATACGTTTTTCTGTGTGGGCAGCTCTCTTCAATTTCTGTTTGTTGAAAGCCCTGAAAAGAGGTAGCTGGCTACTGGCTCGTCCTTGCTGCGTAACTGGGGATGACCTATTGAAAAAAAACCCCACCAGAATGTACCAGCAGTAGCATGGTAAGATAACAAAGATGGCCTTTCCTCAAAGACTTTGCTCATACTCTCCAGGGAAGACAACCACAAGGCAAAGAAAAATTTGACTGCCTTGTGAAAGAAGCTGCGAGCCCCGAATCTCTGTTACAATTGGGAAAGTGCATTATTCTGTATTTGTCATTGCAGTGATGTGGTGTTACTGTGCTGCTACTGAGCACAGCACCTGGAGTCCTTGCAGGCATGTGCTGGCATGTGCATGATTCAGCTGGATAGCTGAATGTGGTAACTGTGTAATGTTTTGCTCGTGCTTTATTTCTTCCTTGTGCTGCTGCAGAATCCCATGTAAATAAATAATAGTGTTTTCTTCTTTATGTAACCCAAGAAACTACACAGCAAAAGCTCAGATCAGCAGTTCAGTAAGAAGGGTGTGAGAAAGCAGCAGGAGAGTTCTGCTGTGCAAAGACTGGGGACCCAGGCACTGAGGGTGGCAGCAAGGCAGGCGGGGGGACAGGGCACAGTCCTAGAGTGCCTGGGGAGATGGGGGGGAGCAGTGACAGCAGCCAGGGACAGCCAGCGGGACCAACATGCACATGATGGTGAGGCCTGCCTCACCAGGTGAAGCTGGGAAGTCAAGTCGGTGGGTCAGGGTTGGGTGCAGGAACGTGCACAGCCACGCACAGGACCACAGGGATATCTGCAGCTCCTGCTCATGCAGCTCTGCTCCCAGCAACTTGGGAGCACATCTGCACCATGTCAGAGCTGGCGTGAACACTAGGTGGACAAACCCAGAGGAGAGGAGGTGGATGGGCAGAAGGAGGTTACAGAGCTTGTTGGTGCACTGGAGGTTGACAGTGAGTGCTAGCGTTTCTCCAAATGTTGTGCATCAACAATGACTAAGGTAGTATTCAAGGAGTCCATTTAGGCATATCTTAACAAGCTGATGCTGAGAAGGATTATGTTATTATTTTTGTAAATGTTTGGAATTCTCCAAGATGTATTTATCAAAGGTCTGAACTTCCTGTCCAGTCTCACTGATGGCAGAAGACTGGAAGTGTCAGGAACTGAAAAGGGCTGTTTGAGGAATACTAAGCAGGAAAGTAAAAATTAGACATAATTCATGGTAACATTTTCAAAGCATTAATGTATGAGCTAAATACACTATGAAGTACGAACAGTTAATAAAATCCTCTTAGGTTAGAGTTGTCTCTAATGTGTTCTTTTACAAAAACAGATTCAGGTTTGTCAGAGTGACCTGTACTAATGTGGTTCTTTCAAAGGACAGCCATTTAAAGGAAGAAGTTACACTGTGGGAGGGATGCTACCCACCAGCTCAAAAACAGCCTCTTCTGCTCTGTATATTGTCAAATGGTGATTATTATTGGAAAGTTTGACTGGTAGATACTAAAACTCTTTCCCTGCCATTTAGTTTATACCTGCGACTTCAAACTTTCTGCTCAGGTATGAAAAATTCTTCTGCATTTAGGATACATGAGCCTGGTTAATATAGCAACTCCACCGGGTGCAAGCAGAGCATACTCATTCTCAAATCCAGTAATTTTATAACTTGTTAAAGAACCTTCTGGGAAATAGTAATGCATTATCCGGCTTCCAAATGTTCTGCATATAATGAACAAGAAAAGTATAGCCTGCTGTATGTATAGGCTTCATTTTATGTATGAAATAATATACATTACAGAGATGATTTAATCAAATGTGTATGTCAGACAGATAGAGCAATTGCACTCTTAAAAAAATATATCATCCTTCAAGAGTGTTTGTTAATTAGCTACTTGATCTTTTTACTTACTTGTCTTCAGGTCACTATTTAAATCTTAGAGAAATTTAAACAGAAATAATAAACCTACTGTCTGAATAGTTATGTTCTTTATAAGCTATAATCAAGCTGTCTGCTTAAAATAAGTACTTTGTACGTAGATCTGTTTAATATTTCACTGGTATACCATTTTAATGCAGAATATCTTCTTTGCAGGGAATTCAGCCTGTCACTGGATGTTTAAATTTTCAGTGTCTGTTGTCATGGCAATGGGAATTGACTGTGGTACCCACTGTGTTCGACATAAATTAATTTAAAGTCATAGCATTTTGCAACATTTTATTCTCTTTAAAGATCTTGCTTTCCTTAGATTTATTGTGGTAAAAAATAGCTATACTTGAAATAGCATTAAAAATGCATTGATTCTTAGCTAATCATTAGTTTTACTTGCAGAATTCAATAAATGAACTTAATAAATAATGTATGTGTGGAAAATTGTTCCTCCATTTCTTTGGAAGTATACTTTTCAAATAATATAACTGATCGATTTTAACCATTCTTTAATCTGAATTCCTGTGCTTTCATGTTACAGTTTCAGTGCTTTCAAATCTGCACGTTAGACTGATGAAGCGAAATGTTGTTATCCATGATTTCCTCAAATTTCCTGGTTCTTTTGCAGTTTTCTCATACATCTGTGAAAACTACTACCTTGTCTTATGTCTAATTTTATCTTATTATCCATTGTGAAAAAATCGGTAAAACATAGCTATGCATATATTTAAAGAAACACAGCACGTCATGTGTGAGATCCCTTGGGATTCTCATGATTCTAAAGAGGATTAAGATGAGATATTGAATGCATGTGGTAAGAGAGGGAAGATTGTTCCAGCAGGCATAACAAAATTATTTTTTCTCTTGATATTTGTAAAGTCAATCACTGAGAGTCTAATCTATCCTCTTATATGTCTAACTAAAAACAATAGCTTACGATGTACAGCGTTGTGTAGGGTTCTTCAGTGCAGGAGACTGTCAGTGACTCTGTTTAGCATAACTTTGCTGACATTTCAAAAAAATTCCGTGATTTAACCTTACTGATACTGGTAGATTTTATGTATTTAATTCCTTATGGTTTCTACAGTATAGTACACTTCTCACAGGACTAATGCTGAAAGAGTTCTTTGAAAGAGCTATGTTTCAGTTTTCATTTCTGTCAAAAAGATTATTTAATGATTTTATAATGATATATAAAGATTCTATTTCATTTCTGTGTGGAGAACACTGATTAATATTTAGGGCTTTAAAAATTACTGCTGAAATTCAGATGTTAATATCTGTTGGTGTCTTGATGTGCCTAGCAGTTGTAACCTTACCATGTTGACTAATACCATAATGAGACACTTAAGAAAACAGAAATCTGCTGCAGCGCTGCATGACTCATTTGCACCAGCCACACACATTCATTAATAACCCAGCAGAGACAACAAATCTGAATCTAAGATTCCTGTGGGGATTTGTGTTGCAACAATTTCTACAAAATGTTAATGGCTGCAAACTTGCCTCATTTGGATTAAATCTTCCAGTCACCTCTATTTCTTAATGAGTATGCTGTCACTCATTATGTTAAATCTTCTGTAACAAGCTTCAAAGGAGAAAGGCTCAGATAGCTATTCTCATCTGTCACTGATGGAACAATTACAGTCTTATAAATGACTTCATTTTGCAGACTGCTTGATTCAAACAGAAGTGAAATACTATCTTCTCACTCCTGAATTACTGAGAGGTTTTTTCTTTTCAGTTCAGTAAGTAGTAAGTATCATAGAGTTTGCAGTGAAATTGTAGAGCCATAAGGGTGTGTTCTTACACAGACTGGGGTTTAAGTAATACATCAATAAATGCCTTCCATAACACAAGACTTTACTTTCAAGTTCACTGCAGACAGGTGATTGTTTAGTTGATGAACTCTGTTTATTAGGTTCATTGGGAGCATTTACAGGGTCCCTCAATATACCATATAATCTGGTATCGTTTACTTGTACTGTACTACTTTTTAAAGCATCTGTCCAATCAGGGATCTTTCAGCTGATTATTCTGAGATTTTTCCTTAAACTGTTTCCTAATCTTAAATTCTCTTCCCCTCCAACAAGCAGATATACAGGTGGTGCCTCTTTAAGATAGGCAGATTGTGATATTGAAACATGCCTTTGATTTCAGCTCTGATTTTACTAAATTACTATTTTCATATCACCAAAGTTCATTTTTGAGAGCGTGAATGATTTATCTAACTCCTGGGAAATAGTGAACAGCTTATGACATATCTTAGCTTCACCAAGGAGATGGTAAAAACAAATTAGTAATAAAATCTGTTGCCTGTTGGAGAATGCATATCCTATGCCTCCAAAAGGACTCTTGCTATTATTTCTTTTTGTAAGTGGGGAGCAGAGTCCAAAACTTTTCCAGAAATATAGAATGCTATCACTAGGAATATATAGTAGGTTTACTTTGTGAATTGGTTGGCAAAATTTCTTTAAATAAACCATTCTGAATATCTTTGCTATAACTTGGTAAACCTTTCCCCAACCACATATATGTATGAATGTATGCAGCTAAATCATATAGCAGAAATCAAAGTTCCAATGATAATGCTTTAATTTTAGTTTCTTTCGCAAGCTAAGATTTGCCAAAGTATAGTTCAGTGAGGTTTTTTGTCTGTTTCCAGAGGCTTTATAGAGGTTTATCTTATATTTTTATGTTCTTTCAAAGGAAAAAAAAAAAAAA
>Ga0181612_159368_pt1 | contig 13133 bp, 6 predicted proteins | sample HoacroProtozoa21_FD_119630 | JGI IMG/M metagenome (GOLD analysis project Ga0181612, IMG submission 119630) | Hoatzin crop microbial communities from Cojedes, Venezuel. Combined Assembly of Gp0051906, Gp0051904, Gp0051908
AAAAGTATGAGGTATGTACGTTCCGTGGAATTATCCCCCGTGCATCCAGCGCTGGAATAAAGAATGCCTGCCTTTTAACACTACATTGGTGTTACGAGGTTTTATTCATGGATTTTCGGTGACAATAGCAAATGCCTGGCAGTCATCCTACAACATCAAGACTCTTTGGTGCAAATACAAGACTGAAAGCACTTCCTTGTGGGAGAATGAAAGAAGCAGCAAAAAGTAGGAAAAACAGAAAAGAAATAAGAAGGGACGAACAGAACCTAGAAGCTTGATTTCATCCAATACTCACCAAATGGTTTCAAATTATTACCCTGATGATAGTGCTCTTCCCAAGGAATGCCTTTTCACCGATGACCAAAAAGAGCTGGTCCCTGTTCCTAGAATATGCAAGTATGAATATCAAATGCTGCTAGCGACTCACAGACCTGGATTCCCACTGTCTTAATTTCCCTGACTTTGCTAAAACATTATCGCAAGACATCAATACTTTACAACAGAGCAACCACCATCAGCTAAATTATGGTCTGGCAAAGGAAGTCCTCTCCAATGCACTAAACCTTGAATTCCATTAGAAACACTTCCTACCTCAAGATCATCCTAGAGTCTGAATTCATTCAAACACAGAATGAATGAAATGAGCTGCAACACAAATACGTTTCTAGGTCAGGAAAAACTTACAGTTTAATGTTATAAATTAACCTGTCAACAATCACACTGTGTGTTTTCCACAACAAATGTATCACACCTCAACACTTCAGGAATTAAATGACATCATCTGATTGAAGTTATTCCCTGCTACAGACATAGGTAACTCACTCAACAGTACTATGACAAATGAAAAACCTTCACATGAATCAAAGTCCAGATAGCCAAGCAATGACACCTCAAGATTGCCAGAGCTTTGAGATGACCTGGCCTGTACTTTTCCTTTAAGATAGGTACAATGAAGACAGCAAAAGGGATTTTAAACTCTTAAGTACTAATAAAACAGACTTAAGAGCAAGATAGGTTAAAGTTAAAAAAGAAAAAAAAGGCACTTGAAGTCATCTAAGAGGCAATCTTTCCACTTGCTGTCCAGACTCAGCTGTTTAACAGAATGGAGCAAACAACCAAACAGGTACATTCCTTCACATGGGAAAACAGGACAGGAATATTTTCATCTACCCAGATATCGGCAGGGAGCTCCAGTAAAATCAATTCTAACAATTCTAACATTTACTACATCACCACAAAGTAGACAAAAAAGTCCAGAAGAGTTTATATTAAGGTAAAAGAATGTCGAGTTTGCTAGATTTGAGCGCTGAAAGCTCTAATAATACGTACGAAATAATATTCAGCAATGCAGATGGAAAATATCTATCTAAGAGTCTCAGGATACACTGGATTAATTGATGTTCTGCCAATGACTTTATTTAATTTTTAGAAGCACACCTATATTTCAGGTCTCTGATTTCTTAATTAAAAAGCTATAATAAAGGATTCTTGGAACAATTATATACCAGTAAAGTTTTAGGTTAAGTCTCACCAACAAATTCTCAGTATTTTAAAGAACACATAGAATATATTTTTAGCCTTCTCTTATTCCCACGTCACACAAAAACTGCTCAGTCACCAGTACAAACAGAATTGTAACCTGTGCATAGTATTTTTCCCCCTTCTACTTAGTCTGTGGTTACATCTACTCAATATTGTGTCAATCTTCTGGCTACCATGGGACACCACTTTCAATTAGTCCTTTTATTTACTCTTACAACGCCTGTTCTCATTGACCAAGGCACTTTTGATCTGTGGATTTATGATAATCTAATGCTTATCTCTCTCTGGAAAGGTTGCCTTATTTATCCCTATTGTTCTTCTGCCAAAAGAGAAGCTTACAAAAAAAATTAGCTCCCACTTAAGCCAGGAAGGAAATAGCATTTGTTTAACACAACAAGAGACCTTTCAGTACCTGTCTGATGCCCTTGACCAACACACTACTATGGCCTCTCAATGTGCTGGCTGCCCCTTGCCTGGCTGCTCATTTCTGATAAGAGATGTCAACTCCCTGGAGTGCCATTCAGAGCTGAGAGCAAAAGGCAAGAGACCCAGGAGGGTTACTTTCAAAGGCTTATGAAGGAAATAAGACAGTTACATGCTTTTGCAGTTATTTTCTGCAAAAACCTGTAAAAGTTAAAAGAGCAGCATTTAAGCTGTGGCACCACATAACTGTTGTTGGCAGAAAAGCTTGAAAAGAAGACACCTCCTTATTTGCACTCTTCTCTGTGTTCTTTCCAAGAGCTTAGCCACAATTAAGAAATACTTTGCTGACAGCTCAGTCATTCACTCACTATAAAATCTACACTGTATTTTGCAATAGACATACAGAAATGCTTTTGAAAATAATACTTAAAGGTAATGCACTGCTGTAATCTTGTCACAATCTAGTAAATAACTGAAGTCATTGCTGTATGTATTCATCTTTAGCTTTTCTGACACATGCTTTCATATTGGCTTCTTTAAAATCATCTGTATTCCCTACTATAATAAAAACTAAATGGCCACTAATGGCACATCCTGCTAAGACAAAAGTGCCAAGAGCAAATCTATGAAGATATATTATACTGTACTTGGATACTTTTTACATTAACACAGTACATCACAAATTTGTGTCATATTAGATAGAATGGTTCTGGTTTGAATTACGTAGAATCTCTGGAACTGTAGCTTCAAAAACTGACAAAATCAGATTCAGCTTTTCACCCAAGGCAGATACATTGCATTTCACAGTTTACCATTTGATGTCACAGGACGCTTCAGAAATGGAGATCCTCCAGTTTGTTTGACATGCCTATTTGAGATCCCATAGCAAGTTTTACCCATGGAAACGGTTTGCCCTTACAAGAGAGTTTTGTAATTCAGTGTGACACTGCTCTTCAACTTTCAAAAATACAGTCTCACTTCACATTTAAGTTACATAACTGTAGGAAACAGGGGGAGAAAAATTAACTAGTTCAGTCCTCAATCATGGTATGCCCCACCATGAAAACACCTATTCTCATCCCACGTATCGGGTTAACCACATGCTTAAGCACCCTACTGAGCTGGAGCCTTATGCAATTAATACACCTTGCCACTTAGATCCTAAAACCTCATCACTCATGACGATAGAAGGCTGCATGGAATTTTCAAGGTGAATTCTGAATTGCTGTTACTGTATACTTTCACAATATATTCCAGGCAAACAGGTCACAACACTGTGATGTACAAATTCATCTCTCTACTTGATTTATTGGTCACTGTTTTAAAGGGATAGTAAACAAAGCAGTAAGCAGCATGTAATTCTTTTATGTCTACTTCAAACACCAAATGCACATGTTTTACATTAAGTCAGCCTAGGAAAACTTTTTTCATGGATTCTAAGGCAGAGAGACTTTTAAAAATTTTCGTACACTATATGGAATAAATCTGGTGACCCCTGTAAATGGCAAGGTATTACAGTTCCAGTAAGATGTAAGAATTGCCCAAATACTTTGGTTTTATTAAACTCAAGTACTGTAAAACTGGAAAAATGCATATAAAATACATGAAGACGCAATTTCTGTTAAGACTCAGACTTTACATGCCTCTGTTCTGATGTATACATACTTCCGATTTCATTGATTGAAGTGAGCTGCCACACAATTTTGGACAATACCAGAGCTGAGACCAACGCTATCAAGTAAACAGTTTTCATTTCCCAGTGCTCGGAGGTAGGGTTCCTGAGTTTAGGAGTTTTGGGCAGTAATCCTGTAAGCAAACACAGTATCTCGTGGTATGAGCAACATCATGCTCTTCTCTCCTTACTTGTCTCCACTCTAACTTTCTGTTTACCAGCAGGCAGAGCACCATCAGAGGTTCTTGCAGCCAGTGAGTGCTGTGGCCAGACCTTTCAGACCACCCTTTCAAGGTTCCTTATATTTGCTGGAAAACAGGAAGAGTGGAATCTGAAAGACATATCATTGCTAGATCATAAAATGTTGAGGGGCTTGACAGAGAAAGCAACAGCAGACCAGACACAAGGTCTCTGCAGCCTCAAGAAGGCTGACTATCAGTATCACATGGAAAATCACAGGAAACAAGTTTGCTGTGTTGGTAGCTATATTGGCACTTCACAGCATTTGAGAGCTCATTCTGCAACTGCAAAATTGTTGGATCTAGTTTAAATACAAAAACCCCTACCACTTCTTAGATACTTGAATTATTCCAGCAATTTATTCCCCTTTGTTGAGTTAGGGAGTCCTACCAAAAGCCCAGATAAATAAAGGGATGCTTTTCAACACATCTTCTGTTCACTGTGACAGGAAAGACCGTCACATTCCTTTCAAACAGTGATCTCTTACTGACTTTTATGACAAGCACAGTAACTAATTAACAAACCTCGGTGCACAGTTTCCAGTACTTTAAGCTGTAACGGACAAGTAACCATCTTCTGAAATACATAATGAAAGCTGAAAACCTTTGAGGGGGCTGCCTACACAATGTGTTCATTCTAAAGAGACACATTTGTGTTGACACAACCTAGACTCAGTTCTCAACTATTCTAGACAAAGAGAACCTACTGCCCAAAATTAAAACATTTTCTTTCAAAAGTTCTTGGAAAAAAACAGGGCTTTAAAAAATCTACGTAGTTTATAAAGTTATTCCAGATGAAAGGTACCATGTGTTTTCACAATATTCTTCTCCATTATGCGGAACAATTCAAGAAATGAATCTTGGGTATGTTATTAAAATCCAATACATGTACCTTTTTTTTTTTCCCCCCATCAGACTCTTCTCCCTTTGTATAGAGATACAATAGAGAATTGGTACTTGCTGAAATCATTTTGCAACGGAAATTATTTGGCCATTTTTGGTTAATTGAGCATTAGAATCACTGGTTTGACCTACAAAAACAGGCACAAAACAAAAAGGAAAACACTTCAGGCAAACAATTAGTTCTCCTTCAGGCACAGAAGTTCAAGGTGGTGGAAGGAATTAACTAGGGGAAGACTGAAACATAGAAATTAACCACATGGTAGGCAGAAAAAATGCTTAATTGAACTTGCCTCTCATCCTGCTTCCTTCTATCCTGTACAGTACATGTGTAAAAAAAGACTCGGAGTTATCAATCGCTACATTACATACACTGTTGTTGTTTTAGCTTTTGTTCTAAAAATGCTGGTTTGTTCCCTTTCCTCCTCCATTCTTCAGTGATCAGTGAATATGCCAAGAAACCATAGAAATAGTGATTACTGTTGTAACTGGTAAGTCAAAGCTATCTTTAAAACAAAAAAATAAAGCATATGCAAAACTTACACTATTTATGTGCTCTAGCTTAAAAAAAAAAAGAAACGAAGTATTTTTGGTGCTATATTATTTCTGGCATTGCAGAACAGGCACTCTCCTCTGCTTACGTGTGTCACATCCACTATCCTGAAGGCTCATGCAAAATAAGAAGCATAAAGAATTGCATAGGGTCATGGTGCAGAATGGGTTATGCGAGAGCTGTTCTCATCCAAGTAGCTTTCCTTGTTTTACCAATGCAGGAATCAAGAAAGGGAAGGGGGAGTAAGTGATCTTTATATCATTATTAAAAGAAATGGCACCTTCAGTTCACACATTTTTGCTGGAGAAAAAACAAGATGCAACAAATACACAAGACCAAAATATTGTATTTTCGAAACACAATAGAATGATAGCCATGGTTTGATGTGTATTGCGTTTACTTTGATAAGAACTGGAAAATCCAAACCTGTTCAGCTAAGCCAGTTTCTCTCTGTAATATTCACCCCATCCTTTAGCAAACAATCAGTGTTACACAGTTTAAAACCCAAATGCACCTTAAAGAATGCACTAATCACCAACCACTCTGTAGACCATGGTAATTAAGTGAATCAAGATCTTCCCCGGAGTTTTGGAATCAGCTCCTTACTCAGCTGCTACAATGTCAACAGCTGGCACAAATTACTGGGAACATTTGGCTAACTGGATAATAAGGAGGACAGCCTGTGGTTGGTCCAAATTCTACTTCACTGATCTGCCTCAATAAAAAAAAAAAATCTCATTAGATCCTCCTTTACTTTTTTTAAAGCCATAACAACACTACAAAGACTGGGGTTTCTATTTTATTCCCTCATTATGTACAAACAATGTAACCGTACAACTCTCAGATGTTGCACGGGCTAGTGTAACTGAAGCCCCAATTCCCTATAATTTAATAATGCCTGTTTGCAACACTGATTCCTCCTCACCCATACCACATCTCTCTCTTGGCTGGTGTGGTAAAGGTTTGCTACTCTGAATATATTTTTCTACTTGCTAGCAAATTATCAGCACAGATCACAGTAACAAAACCCCAAAACTATGCTCCCATCTAACTTACTGAAAATATTCGAGATGCCAAGGTTTCTCCAAACCACAGCTTTGTTATGAGGCAAAGTCAAATTATATTATTACAGACCCACACAACCAAATGCCACCCACTGTCACTTTGTTACATTTATTTGCTTTGTGCCCTGCAGCTATCAAATTCTTTCCAGAAATCAATGTAGGAACCCAGTTGTAGTGTAGTAACATGCTCAAAAGCAGTTTCGCACACAGTATCTAGTGCGTCCAAGTTCCAAATGCATCTTTACCACAGGAAGCTGTGGGGAACGGCCATGTTTACTAGGCTGTCCTTTTCCTTTCAACAGGTAACAGGGAATCTGAAGAAAACAGCTTCTCAGATTACAGTCCCTGGACAACTGCTCAAATCAAGAACAAGTCTGATGTAAAGCAATTACCCTGTTATGGCCAGGCATTAACAAACCCCCCAGGTATTCAGATAAACTCTGCATGCATGTTACGTAGTCAGAGCATTCAGTTAGAACTGCCCTTGAAAAATATTGGATTATCCACTACCTTTACTTCCAAAACCAAACATTTAAAGTGCTGGATTTTTTTCTCCTCTTTGATCAAAACAGCATTGTAACTTTTGAGGTAGCAGAGGATTAGTCCAATGTAGTATCATGGCTAAAGCTAAAAACAAACAAAAAGCTAAACCAATTTTAATTTCTTTTTTTTAATCTTTGCTGAGACTATTCTCAGACATCCCATGAATTCTAACAAGCATCGTGTTAGTATGAACATCTGGTAGCTTAGTGGTACGGTAACCCACACTTTTGCCAGGAGCTACCGAACAGATGTCACTGAAAGGCTTTTTAATTTAGAAGTGCTGGTTTCATAAAATTATCTAGTGTATTTCAGTAACTCACATTTGTATTATGTTGTACTTGATTGGGATAACAAGAAACACAGAACAGTATTAGAATTCACATATCATCACCGTCATCGTCATAGTGAGGGCCATCACTTGTGCATCATTCTTAGGCAGAGAAAGCAATCTAAGCGAAGGTCAAGCCAGCAGGATAAATGTGGCCACTTCCTGGATTTCAATCATGCCAGTCATAAGTAAGTCACCTTTTGAAAGGTAGTTAATCCTCACTGTAGGGGCTAGAATTCAATAGCAGACAATTGTGGCAGGTAAAAATTATAAATAGCTTTTAGATTCTTCCAGCCTTTTATACCCATACACAGTTACGGTGATTTCCAAGAGAATTTGTACTATGACAGTAAAGAATGATGTACAGTGTTGTTGAAACAGGAGAGAGAAAAGAATAATACATACCTTTTTACAACTACATTTTCCAAGCAATGTGTTTTATAACTTAAAACACCTGCAAGAAAAAACTGTTGATGGGTGGCCTTTTCAAGAAATAAACTCTTACACATAAGAGCTGGTGGAAGAAAAGCAATCCTAAATATAATAGATAACATCGCACTTTCAGACTCGGAAATTTCCCTCCGATCCACAGAGACACTGACTCTACAGCTCAGGGCTTACTGAACAGAGCATTACAATGACTTGACTTCGGTGCATTGGGAATCACTGACAACGAATGCACAATTACAGGGCCGAAAATATTCTAGCATTACCCTCCTTAAAGATTACTCCATACAAAAGGAAAATGAAAACAAAAATAGTTTTCTTAGGACACTTCTCAACTGCACTACTACAGGAAGAAGGGGGCACCAGCCCATGAGAGGAAAGGCTCACATGAGTGAATCTAACTCCCCTCCAGCTTCTTACCCTACCACAGGCAACAGACATCCTCACCTCAACAATGCCCAACTGCTAACAAGCAAACAAGAGGAAAAGTGTTCGCAGGGTATTGTGAAGAAACGTAATGGAGGATTTCTGTAGAAGATCCTTCTAGCAGTCTGAAGTAAAAGGAAAAGCAAGAAGGCAGCATCTTAAGAAAAGAATGAAGGCGGTTTGGGTTTTTAAAGGAGATAAAATGAGACAAAAGCAGGAAATACAGTCCTTCCTTTATCCAGAGAACTTCTTAATGAAAGGTCAAGTATAGCCATCAATCAAGATAAGGAAGAGGCGACCAAAGAGATAACCTTCTTTCAGGGGAAACACGTATGTATCAGATAGCACTTATACACTGATGTAGTCCTCCTCTGTCTATGTGACAGAAAAAGAGAACACAGTTTCATGCCGGTGTTTCAAAAGAAAAAAAGTGAAAATTAAGCACTTGAGATAGAACAAAATCAGACATGCAAGAGCCTGTTAAGTCAAAGACTAGCAGCCAAGGAAAAGCTTGCTTCCAAAATTTGTGAGGATTGCAATGGAATTCTATTCCTCACCACCCCCGCACTTTGGCACCTGGCTTAGGAGATGGACCTCCTTGGGGCAGCCACCCTGACTAGTTTGTTAGTGGTAAGCTGCAGGACTCATTACGTGGACTTTAAGCTTCTGGTTTAAAGTCTGTTGCTTTTCTGCAAGACAATACTCCATTTTCAGTCATGCTTGACCTCACAGTTACAAGATTGATTTATATTCTTCCCTTGTGAGTTATGCTTATGATGTCCTTTTTGGGATGAAAAAATCGCATTGCGTGGAATTGCATCTAAAGTAGATAAAATCAAACATCCATCAAAATCAAATGTAAGTACAAATACTTCTCAAACACAAGCCTTATACAGTTCTCCTTTCCTGGCTTTCTCAGCCAACAACAGTTCATTTCTATTTCTTGGGCCAGTTATAAAACATGAATTTGTTTCAATACCACTCTTCAGGACAAAATAACAAGTTTACCAGCTCTCGAGGTAGAAAGGCCTCCTCCTGACGAGCCACAATCAGACAGACAGTCTCCCCTTGCTTTGTGCTCCTCAGCATAGCTACAAGCTCTTCCTGGGTCCTGCCAGTGATGTCCCGTCCATTCACCTACCAGACACAAAAGAACAGAGGATGTCATATCCGTGAGTATGGCTGTCTGTCATGTTCCCCTCACCTTACACAGGTGTCACTCAGTGACTCAGAGCAAAGAGGAATTAGCTACAGCTCCCACACTGTCTCCCCCCTTGGCCCTGCACAAATCACTTAACCTTTTTTCCCCTCATTTTCACCTTTTGTTAAAGCAGGTCTGTAGTACTTACTCACCTTGCAGGGGGTTTGTGAAGCTTAATTAGTTTGTAAAGCACTTTGAAGATGAAAAGTACAAAAACAAGACCTAAGTATTATTAAAACTGTTTACCTTAAGAGCTTTTTGAAGTTAGTAAGTAGAAATAAGCCATTAAGCTTATTTTGTGACTGTAAGTTTGTAACTGAAAATTTTAAACAGACCAATTTGAGCAAAACTGCCTTAAAATCAGCACTTAACCACCTTGATATTAATCAGAGATTTTTGGACACGGCTGAATAGACAAGACATGTTTTGTTTCTAAACTGATACATTTATCTGCTTTAAGAACCAAGACGTTATCAGATCCCCCTTGTTCAAACATCCCATGGGCCCTTGTGAAAAGCACCTTTTTCCAAATCGTAGTGTTAAATATTCATTGACAACAGTACAAAAGCCATGAGATTTTTAAAAAAAAACCATCAAGAATTTTTATTCCATACGTCAGTAGTATGCATATGGAAATAAATTATTTATACCCAAACCAGCAATCAATACTCAGCAATGCAAACACAACAGATGTTTATCCTAACCTCTAGGATTCTGTCTCCTGACTGCAAACGACCATCTTTTACTGCTGCACCTTTTGGTAAAATGTTCTTCACAAAAATCGGACCAGGACCATGTACTGAAGAGTCTCTGGTAACCACAGTGAAACCAAGTCCTTCTGGACCTAGAAAGGTCAGATAAAGAACTCCTAACACAAATTTCAACAAGCAAATGATGATCATTAAAAGTAAGTAAACAATGTCAGTAACATATCACAGACACTCATTCACATTAGCTCTTAAAAACAAAAAGCAAACAAAAAGCTGTAAACACGGGCCTGTTTTCTGCATGGTCTAGAGAAGAATTCTATCAATGTCAGAACACATGCTCAAACCCTGCTGCAACAGCTACAGATGGAAATACTTCTGGATAGCCCACCATAACACAAAACAAGTGAGAACTCTCATTTTAAAGCATTTACCTTTTCTCCAGGTGGTTTTAGTATCAGCCTTCGCATCATTGTCAATAGTCTTTGAAACAAATTAGAGCAATCAGAATTGTTTATTTATGAGCACGTTTTACTGAAACTTGGTGAAAAGTAGGAAGTGTCACAATTTGAATATAAAAACTGCTGACTATATGCTGTTAAGAAAGGACAAGTGGTATTTCAAGGCTTCCTTTTGTGAAGTTGTTTTCTGCTTGGAAATCAACAACCTCAAGTGTTAATAGATAAATGCTTTAACAAACAATTTATGAGTAAAATCAGTATCAGCAAGTATTGCTTATAAGCCACCAAAACCACCCAGGAATAGCAGAGTCCATAAACATCTTTTTATATTGAGCAGGATTGTTACCCATGTGATAGTTTTCAGAGATATCACATCAGTATCACATTCCTATAATTTCTAAAAATATAAATTACTGTTTCAAACCCAAAAGCATTACATTTAAAATGGGGAAAATTCTGTAGTAGGCATTGTTAACACAAAGAGTTCAGAAGTAAAAATGAGTTATTTAAGTTAAGAAATAACAGAAATTAAGAAATGACAGCTTGATTACATTCATTATGTGTTAAAAGAATAAAGTTACAATTTTAAAAGGGCCATTTCTAGTATCAATTTAACTCTCAACCAAATCAGAGACAGAAATTAAACAGAAAATATAAATGCCAATTGGGGTCTCCTTAAGCACATTTTACTACATGTGTATAAACCTGCTACTCCATGCAAAGACAGACATCTGTATGGAGCAGCAATTAAAGATACACACACAAAATTTGGCCTGCTGACAGCTGAATAAATACAGATGGAAACAAAAGCTTTTTAGAAAATCAAAAAGGGAAAGACAGGTAAATCTGTGGTCAACTTCCTGGATAACATGAAACAGAACAGGGTATATTTTTAAAAGTATGCGTAGACAATGTCGTAACAGTGCTGGTCAATTAGCAGATATGAACAAAAATAACAAAGGTTAGCAGCAGACAGTTCAAATTTTTATTCCATGCTTATGAAAAGGCTGAAGCATCTCTTAATATTGCATGTTGCTAATGAAATACCTTCTACATAATCAGTAACCGAGATGTTTCAAAAATCTGTAAGTCTGGGTAACACGCATCCAAAATTTATGAGAAAGCTGACTGTTGAGAACATTACTGTTAACGTTCCTTTCCCCTTTGGAATATTATTTTACCTTTTGGAAGTTTGGGAATTCTTAAATTGTAAATAACTTGCTTGTACTTATAATGTCACTACTTTGGTTAAAAGTTAAGGTATCAACACAGAGAACATGAAAGAGAATTAATCATATCATCTCCAAAGTCTTACCTTTTTTCAGGTCTATCTTTATTTTCTTTGCATTTTTTTTATTGCCAAAACCCATAAGGGGAGACAGTGAGGGAGAAGATAACTTTCTACCCAAACGTGGGAGGTTGGGGCTCTTAGATTGCTGTAGTGTTGGCTGTACACCTGCCTCCAAGTTGCTTGCTCCAGAAAGATTAATTGTTTTCAAAGTAGGTTTTGGATGAACAGGAGGTGGAATCTTTGTTTTCGGAACTCCTTCTTCATTACCCAGAAAACAAAGGGGAGCAATAGCAGACTTCTCATACTGTTCTCGATTATACGGAGGAAGGACTTCCAACATGACACTTTGAAATTTCATTGCCTGACGGAAGATGTCCTGAGCCCTTTAAAAGAAAGGTATGAAAATTCACATAACAAATCGGAAAAATTGGGCAAAGTTTGAAATTGTTTACAGAGAATAAGATAAATTTTTCTCTTAAACATGAAGAAATAATCTTACTTTCACATCTACAGGGTGCCTTTTCTAAAAGTACGCGTGAAATAAGACTTCTAAACTACTGCATTTCCTTACATTTCAAGTAGGAGCAGCACGTCTGTCAGGATTCCTAGGCTGTTATGAAAACGTATCATCCAGAATAACCTAACAAACACAATTCTTCATGTAGCACATCAGAAAAGGAAGTTCTGATAGCAAAAGCTCATCAAGACACTCCTGAAGTTACAGCTTGCTCGTTTTTTCAAGTATCTGTCCGTTACATATTTTTTTGTTGGTATAGAGGCATACTGAGCACTTATGACCAACTGCTCTGATAGATACCTCTACTACAAGCAAGCTTAAGACTTCCTTTTTTCTGAGTACAGCCTAATTGCCACTCAGATTCCTTCATCATCCCTAATGCCACTGCAGGCTGGTACCACACCAATAAAAAAGAATGAGGGTATGAGGTATAAGGACATCTTCAGAAGAAATACTGTCACTGCAAATGGTGCAACAGAAAAGGATGATGGTATGGGATATATAAACATCAGAAAAAAACACGGTGACCACATAAGGTGCAACAATTTGTGTGTTTCTGCACAAATTGATAAATGAATAGGTAGATATTACGTCTTTCAAGCAGTAACCTCTTGATAAGGTGGATACGTGGACTTTACCTAATCAGTGTCTTCATAGATGTGGTCAATTGCAACACCAGAAACTGCATTAGAGCACTCAGTGAAACTACTACCCTTCTCTTAGAAAGTTTTGGGTTGGAAGGGACCTTATAGATCATATAGTTCCAAACCCCCTGCCATGGGCAGGGACACCTTCTACTGGACCAGGTTGCTCAAATCC
>Ga0181612_137280_pt1 | contig 13132 bp, 10 predicted proteins | sample HoacroProtozoa21_FD_119630 | JGI IMG/M metagenome (GOLD analysis project Ga0181612, IMG submission 119630) | Hoatzin crop microbial communities from Cojedes, Venezuel. Combined Assembly of Gp0051906, Gp0051904, Gp0051908
GAAATTAAAAGTATCAGTGTTTCTATCTTTTACTATTCCTCTCCTCAATGGTTATTTTCATGCTCATAAGAACAGTTAGCTTGGAGGTCAGAGAGATCATTTCCATACCTCATTTTTCATACAGCTTTTGCCCTGTATCAGAACTCAAGCCACCCCTGTTCACGCAATATTCTCCATAAAAAAATGTTGCTGTTGGCCATACACCAGAAATCCCTGCTTTTCTCCCACAGTAACTGTCCACAGAGTAATAATGAAATATGCAATTATTACAGTGTCTTCCTTGCTTCCCTCTGTGCTATCCCCTTCTGAGTCCTTTTCTAGGTCTGCCCTGCAGTGGGTCTCTGGAGAACTCACCTGTCAAGCAGGCCAACCAGTGACCTTCCAGACTGTGCTCACTCCTGGGATCCATCTCTGTACGACCTTCCAATCCTGTCCTGGCAGTCACATCAGGCACATAAAAGAGTCACAGGAGTCTGCTGCTTCTGGTTTTTGGACAACTCAAGCTTCTCTGAGCTTGTGGAGAGCAATCAAACACCTTTGTGATTTTTTCTCTTAACTATTCCTTGAAGAGGGTTCATGTGTTTGTTTTATAGCACTGCCAACCTCTCTGAGGTGGAACAGTAAAGCTCATGTTTTTCATCCCCTGATAAGCTATCTTGCTAAGAACGCTTTCTCCAGAGAATGTCAGTGATCTTAGTGCCCTCTTGTTGCTAGCTAGCTGTGTGCCCATAAGACTACTCTCGTTTTTCAGAGCTGGGATACAGCCTCTGCCCGGAGCAGGCACCCAGCTCAGTGGTGGAAAGAAACTTCAAAGAAACAGGAGAAATGGCAAACAAGAGTACAGGAGCTTTAGTATGAGCACAGGGACCTATGGGAACATCAGTGTTGTGTTGTGGTATTGCAAACATTAGCACTTGTGAATTTGGCGACTTCACACTCCAGAAGGTGCAGACTGGATATGGGCTATGTATCCCCATGGAGAGTGGTGCTAACCTCAGCAACAAATACACTTCCTGAGTGCAGATACCCCGGTGCTGCTCCCACAGCATCTTCAACCAGCACAGCAGCATGTGGGAAGCTCCTCTTTCTCTGCACATTCCTGCTATGCGGAAGTAAGATTCAGGGACATGTCCTCATCTGCATGGGGAGACATCATTACCTCTCTAAGCTGATTTTAGGTCACATTACTACAGTGGTGGGAAAAGCTGGATGCAGAGCCAAGAACCTGCCTGCCAGTCTCCTTTGAAAGGTAGGATAGCAGACTGGATGTCTCAACTGTCTGCTCCACTCAGGAAAGTCTCATATTCCTCTGAGAGCAATCAGCTTCGCTAACAAGAACACAAAAACAACTGTAGTTAATAGAAATCACAGCTTAGAAAAAGATCCAAAGAGTGAGCCATGGTGATAGCTTATAACTTAGAAGACTCAGCAATACTTAATTAACAATGGAAGCATTGCAAAGTTAAGTGTATGTACAGCTGCAAGAAGCAGTGTCACGGCAAAGCTGGCCCTATCTGAATTCACTCTTACTTCTAGTGGTAGCATTGTAATGTTTCATGGGAGAGGTGTGAATTAATCCAACCCAAAGTTTGCCACAATCCCATATCCCATACCTATAATTATATTGCATAAATATACATGAAAGCTGGCATTTAAGATACTATGTTCTGTTGTCATGGCAACTGATATTCTAAAAAGTGATGCTGAAAAATAAGCAAAGGAAAGCTATACAAGAATAAATGCACCATGTTGTTATAACAACCTTTTAATTTCAAAGAGGTTGGAATTACACGTATGGTAAGCACTGCTGGGAGCCTGCTCCCAGGTGTGGTTGGGGTCTCTCCTTTCCAGTCATGTGCCGGAGAGAATCATGTTGTATTACATACCGTATATTGCTCAAAGTTTAACTCTCTTGGAATTAAGGGTGCATATTACATAAGATGCTCAGTAAATACAAAGCAAAAATGACAGATTTATCCCAGTCCTATCAATTTATAGGGTTGCTGTTCTTTAACATTTAATACTTTCAGACTGGTTTTCTTTCTGTATCACTCTTTCAGAAACACACTCACATGCAGGGTCCACAATATTTGCCTTAAAAACATGAGATTCCCCTGGGAAGAAATACATAAACTTATGTATGTGTCATCCTCAATCTTCTTTTAACTACTCCCAAGTGCCAATCAGTTTGTGTCACGTTTTCCCTCATTATTTTCTTCTATCTCTCCTGGCTGTTTCTTTTTACCCTCCATTCTTCCGGAGTCATACCCAACCTGAGACAATAAGTGATTTTGCGCCTGGCAGGGGTGAAGCTAAATTTACACGAATCCTGAGCTCTAAAGGGCTATCATTCATCTATTAAAAAATCTGTCCTCTTTGCTGATTTTGCTCAGCAAATGCAACAAAACAGAATTGAGGAAATGCAGTGTGAGAGAGATACTGTGTGAGAACGGAACCGAGTCAGTAATTACACTTCAATATATAATAGGACTTCAGCCACTGTATGCAAGAACACTCCGAAAACACCATATTAACAATGAAGTGATGAAAAAAAATCCTTACAGAGTGCTCCTCAGTCACAAGCCACGGGACCAGCACATTTTTGCTTACTGCAACCACGAATAATTCCATCATCCTGTAAAGCTGCTGTGAGAGGAAAATTAGGGCCCAGTGCCTTCTCTTGCTTCACGTGCCTGCTGGGCACAGATCTGTTGGGAGAACGGGGAGGACAGGGGGTTGTTGCTTCCCATTCACTCTGCCCAGTGCACCAGTGGTGCTTGCAGACTGTATGACCCAGGCGCAGCTACGTGGTACCCCTTTTTCTTTTGCTTTTAGCTGGGACAACATCTGTTTCTGCCTCCTGTTGACATGGTGTTCTTCCTATGCAGATAGACGCTTGCTTCAAAGCTGCAGCCTTTCTTCCTGCTGTTGGCGATGTGGCAGGATACTCACCGTCCTGAGGGAGGTGGCAGCTGGTGAAGATGCATTTCAGACCTAGCCCTTCCGTGTTGGTGGGTTACTTGGAAGCAGAGGCATAGCAGGAGTAGAGCATGCACCAGTTGTCTGTAGCAAGTGCAGCACTTCAGCTGCCTTCTTTCCAAAAGCTAGAGGTTAATTCTGATTCAGAAAGTCTGCAAAGGAGCACGTGTATTTGCAAATCCAGTGTACGTGGGTGAACTAGGTCCTTCAGTACAGTGGGAGTAGGATGACAACTTATCTACAGGGAAGGCAATGGGACGGCCTATTGTGAGGACATGTGGTGGAGCTGCAGAGATGGGGAAGGGTGCTTTGGATTCCTGGGGGTTATGGACTTACAAGGACTTATTCAACTCTAAGGGTGAGGTGAAACTCAGCAGCATTTTGCTCTGCAAACATGTGTAGTGCAAACTACGCTGAGGCTTCTCAACAGGGCTTCCTGCTCATCTTAGAAACTTATTCACAGACAGTGCAAGCCATCTCTGGAGGTTCTCATCTCACCTCAGTGGTGATAAAATGGAAAGAACTGAGAAAGACAACCTGTTTTTGGATGTTAGCTGGGTAGGATCTAACCCATAAATTTTAAATAATTAATATAGCCTGCATAGACTCACTAGAAAGCACTCGACAAAGAAAGGTTTACAACAGAAAGATGTGACTGTTGGGTACCAAACTCATTACTGAGAAATGCTGGGGTCAAACTTTTGCTGTGCTGAGGTACAGCTCAGCTTTGATGCACCTTTGGCTGTGCTGTGAGTTTCAGAGCATCCTCAAAGATCCCGAGGGCCTGCACAATAGCTGTGAAGCATGCATGTTGTGCACATCCAGTGCAGGGGCACAAAAAAAATCACTAGGGCTGTTTGCTAATGCCCACATTGTGCCCTGGATGCTGACTTCAGCAAGGATTAGGGAGTAGCTGGTCCAGCCTCAGGAAGCGTTGTAAAATGAAATACCCAAAAGTGTATGAAATTTTTAATTCATTGTGATCTGTTCCCTTCCTTGGCTTTTTATATTAGCACAGACATTTCTGTGGAAAAGCCCATTTTTCATCAATTCTGGAGGTGGGGGGCAGATGCTTGTTCAGTGTTCATTTATTGTTTGTCGATAGTGACAGCCAGCATTTGTTTAGATGTGGTAGGTGGTTTATTTTTTTTCAGTTAAAGCCTCAAACAATGATTTTTAGCCTGGGTTTGTTCATTTTCTACCAGAAAATACATGGGTAAAAAAACAATTTTCCAATCAGCTCTTGTTCTTGTTCCTGCATCTTGATGGCTGTGATTCATTGACTTTCATACATGCATCTCTTTACATTCAAGACAATAGTGGTTTTCCATTTTCCCAGTTTTTCACTTCTCCTGTTCATCCTCTCATTTTTCCTGTGTTGCCCAACACTTCCTTCAATGTCCTCACTCATTGGGGGGACTTTGTCTTGCAACATTTTTTTTCCTAAAGTTTCCAAAGCTTCCAAAGCCCACTTGCTCTCCAGCCGTGACTCCAGACAGTTGTGAGTCTCCTGGTGAACTGCTGTCATATTTGCCAGCCCCTTGCAAGGATACTAGATACCATTTTAGACACCTGAGAGTATCAGATGCCCATGTTTAGGCAATTTAATCCCTTCTCAAAATCAGCACAACGGTATCACTTCCTTTATGGAGATACAGACATATCCATTTCAGGATGTCCATCTTTTGTACAGATGGGAATAATCCTACTCCTTTTCAGAGGTTTATTATGGACTTGTTCGTTCCAGGGACTGTATTACTGTAACAATTGCATAAGAACAATGACATTCACAATGAAAAACAACTACATTATTACTGACACTGAATACAGGACTCATCATTAGGCGGGTGGTAGAAATGACGGCTCTGTTTTGACCACTCGGCATCCATCTGCACCAAGCAGAAAATGGGTATGTAAGTGTACTCACCACCTTGTGCCTAGCTCCAAGACCTGGAAAGATTTCACCGGAGAAGAGAGGGATCCCTCTTTCCTTTTCATTCCTTTGCTAAGCCTGAGCACACCTTTGCCTGGAAATGTAAGGCTAACTTAAAATTTAAGTGGTAGGAGCAGTGTTTACCTTTCTATTTGATTATCGAGATCTTGAAATGCCTCTACAGAGCAGCGCACCCTCAGAGCCACCTGAATATATTAAATTCCAACAAGACACCTCTTATCTCTAATCAGAACTGAAAGACTGGCTTAAGAAAACAAATGGGATATCATTTTGTTATAATGGTGTTTCATATTTATATCACTAGGTCTGAAAGGAATTACAGCAAAAGAAATTAAGGGAAGAAAAAGGAAAAAATATGTCCTAAATGGTTAATGATCCTCAGCAAGCAATCTGTCTAAAGAAGGAAGGATTTCTTTGCCAGTCTGACAACTGATCTATAATCTTGTTCTACCTGGTTAACGCTCCCATCTCCTCCCAATCCAAAAAAGAGAGTTCTTGTTGTCACTGCATCCCCACCCCAGCCATTTTCAAGATAGAGTTTAGCTAAGCACCCCTTGCACAGACTGCTAATGCCTTTCAGGAACAAGCCCAGCACTTCCAAAAGAGGCCCAGATCACAGGCTATATACATCTTGGCTAGAGTCCAAGATTAGGAGGGGCATACAAGGGACTTCAGGAAACCCAGTTTGTCTTCCCACCACTATTTAGAACAGTCTTCACATTGCTGTAACTTGGCCTAGCTGCTGCTATACTTTCATGAGCTGGGCCATTTCCAATTCTAATCCACTCCTGATATGAGCCATTCCTTCTTTAAAGGTTCTTCTATAAAGGTCTTCTTTAAAGGTTCTTTAAAGGTTTCTTGATTCTTCTGACCTTTTGCGTTGCTCCCTGAAGTAGCCTTAGGAGCGTGGGACCCACTGCAGAGTTACTGCACCTATGAAATATCCTTTCTATGCAGAGATGACACTTCTTTGTAACAGTGAAGTGACTTCAGGATGACTGAGTACAAATGAAGAGGAATGTAAATTGCTGTGTGAGCGTGGTGTCTTCAGGGAGCTATAGGGCAGGGTTTTGCTCAAGCCAAAGTGAAAACATTAGTTTGAAGAAAGCTGAGTATAATTAATTTCATTTCAGTTTTGTGCTGGATGGATGGCAGAAGATCATCTTATTATTAACTGCGTCTGTGTCATCTTGACTGAATTCCTTCTGCCTCTGCAGCAGAGAATCAGCTTTTGTTACGAAGTTTACTGTTTGCCTCTCTCATTCAGCATTCCAATAGTCTTCAGAGGGTGAGCTGAGGGATATGTGATCACGTGTGTCTGCCTTGTTCCAGAGAAGTTCTACTAAAAAGCAACGGACAGCCTATCTGCTTCAAAGTCCTCCTGTTATATTTCAATCACTAGGGGTAAAAGAAGTACTGACAGGATTGCCTGGTGCTAGCGACAAGGATGTGCAACTAGCCCAGCAAGGCCTGCTGCAAGCAGAAGTGCCAGCCAGCGTGTGCGTTGGACTAACACAGGGAGGGAGAACTGTGACGTCCAGACTGGAAGAGCAACGTCACAGAAGCTTATATAAATGTTCTGGGATTAGGGCAAAGCTTTGCAGAATGCAACAAGAGATTTAATCAAAACTGACATTTTCCAGTATAATTGAATGACAACAGAGGCAGTTGCTGCTGCCAGCAGTGAAGTCGAACCCAAACCAAAGGTGTATTTGTGGTGGATTTTAACAGCTGACTGTTCAAGCTCCCAAAATTCCTGTCTCTGGAAGAGTGAGGGATATGTCAGGAGAAAGGATCATCACCTTCTGTGCGTCCTGTTTCTCGTATTCTTTCCAGCCACCAAAGGGCAATACTGGAGATAGGAGCCTGTGCCAGAGAGGTATTTGCTTGGTCAGTTCCAACTCAGCAGTTCTCTTCATTATCAGATTCACCAGCTGTCCCAGAGAGAATTTATTATAATGGACTTAGAAAATATCACTTGATTGTGATGAAAAGAATGTCCTAGACTAAAACTTCAAGACACCTGAAGGTGCACAGTTGAGTAATAAAAAAACCAGTCATAAAGCTTTTCATTACTTTTTTTTGGCATCACGTCAGTGGGCAAAGCTCTGCTGGCAACTTTTTTGCACATAGGCTGCAGCTGCGACCTGGCCTCCTGCTCCAACACAGAGGTTCTCAGACTGTGTCCCACAGAGCACGTGGGACTAGTTGCCAACAGCAGCTGTCTGTTCACATGGTTCTGGCTCCTTCTCTCCATTTCCAGCAGCTACAGATGAGTTAGAAATAGTTACAAATACATGTAAGTGCTCTCATAATGGTACTTTCCCATACAGGCAATTACTGTCATCAGCACAGGGATGTAATGTATCAATGAACAGAAAAGGCACTAGCTATACACTTGCAGATTGTAGTGCTGATGGTCCACAAAAGCTCTATGTTAAAAAAATATAAAAAAATCAGTATTAGTCCAAAGAATCCCTGCTGTGAGGACATCATAATTAGCTGGCAATTCTTAATCTTTTCAGGTCACTGACTCCTATCAATGCAAACACCCTTCGGGTTTCTGGATGTCAGATAGACCTAATAAACGCTCTGGATTCATTAATTCTCATTATAATAATGTTTCTAATTTGTTGTATTCTTTTCATAACTAATATTTGGCTTTCAAAGGTGCAAGTATAATGTCTTTTTTAAGGAAGACTATGTCTGCAAAAAAAAAAAGACAGTAGTTGCATGATTTGTAGATCAGCTTTTCTTAGATAGAAAGAGAACAAAAGAGAAATGATTTTTCCTTCTGTCAATGTCACAAACTTCAGGAAGAGGTCTTAGATGCAACCTGCATCCTCTATTTCTCACATTTGGTAGCTGAGACTGTACATGTTTCACTCCTAGCTGTACACATCCAGGGACTTCATGTAAACTGTTCCCACCAAGGTCGTCTCTTGCCTCACAGGCAACACACCTATACTTGGACAAACACCAGACTTCATCTGACAGACATGAAGAACCAGCTGAGGAATAAGTTGTTCAAAGGCACAAACATTTTCTCAAATATTCTTTATCCTGACATTTCTTTGCCCTGAATCCAGCTTTCCTTGGAAAGTCTAGGACAACTACAGCCTGCATCAGCTGCCAGTAGCTCCCACAAATCTGTGTGTAGGACAAGAACTCCTGTGATGTAGGGATATCGCAGCCATTCCTGTTCCTTTGGCTTTCTTTGAGTTCTCCGTGGCGAGGAGGCACACTGCAGGAAGGACAGAGTTAGCTCTACAGCTCTGAGGACTGGATCCACAACATTGAATACTTGCCAGCAAACACAGGGAAAGACTGGGTTAGCCCAAGGTGAAAGGGTAATGACTTCGAACGTCCTTTAATATTTTATTTTTGCTGTTGGGAATAGGAACTGTCAACAAATGCTTAAGACAATTGATTTCAAGACAGAGAAAGAACAATGATGTTTTAAACATCAGTTTTCAGCAGGCATGGATTATAGAGTAACTGGATTTCATCACCGAAAGAAAAACAAAACCATAGGATGATTTATTCTCTATTGCTATTGGTCTCTCTGTTGATCTTTACAAATAGAGGTAAAACTTTTTCTTCACTGCAATCAGTGTGACCTTTACTGCTGCACTGAACAGACGTAGTCTGTCATCCAATGGAGTTAGCAAAACTCTCCTCAAGACCACACCTCAACTCTAAACCCAGTTGTGTGGATAAAAAAATGGACGTTACAGCTTTTCCTCTGAAAAATGCAAAAATAAACATGTAAAAAGGCGTTAAAAACATTCTCTTTCCTCTCACACCAGGCCTGAGCCTGTGAGCATGGTCTGCAATCAAACCTCCAAGGACATCAGAGTTATCGACAACTCGTGCAGCTCTCCAGCCTGAGACTGATGGAACAGATCGAAGAACTCTGGACATTGATCATAATGCAGGCTTGCCAAAGGATGGGTATTTAGCATGGAGCAGCATCCTTAGCACAGTCCAGATGGCTCTTTGAAGAGCTTTTATTACGCTTTGTTCCACTGCAACAACAGCTCTCAACGGCATTTTTGTTTTGTTTTGTTATCAGGCTCTGGAGAGCAGGAAGCACATGTTTCTGCTGTGTTCCTCGTATATACATTTCAACTAGCACCCCGTCACCCTCTTGTTCCCAGTGCAATGTGCTAAACATTCTATTAACAGATGGATATCACAGGATCAGAAAGTAATAGCTCCGGAGTTCAGCAGCCCTAAGGGGCAGCAAATGGTCCCAGCAGGAAAATGTCAATTGAGCTTTATTTTCCTAGCATGGCCAGGCTTTTTTCAGCCTATGAGCGAACTGCAGCCTCAGCAAATGCACGATCTCATCACAGCAGGGGCCTTTCAGATTTTGCTCAAACTCTGGGTTTGCATCATCATGGCTACGAGAAGCAGCAACTGGTTATTCTGGCAGTTCTAAACAAACAGACGTGCAAACAAGCTGGGCAATGTTTTAATGTGCATTCCCTGGGGCCTTTATGCTCTGCTCTAACAGAGTTTCTTGGCAAATTTAGAAATGGGCCCACGCCTGTACCTGCAGATGGATAGAGCTACAAATCTGTACATTTATTGTTATCCAAAGAAGCATCCATGTCCACAAAAACTTGCAAATAGTTCTACTGCCAGTGTGAACCTCCCTCAGATTCCTGCAAGAACACAGACAACATTTGCTTGATTTGTGCACTGGAATTACCCCTGATCTGTTCTTCACAATTTTTTGAGCCTGTTGCCAGTTCAGGAGCTTATTCTGAACTCACATGAAGGTGAACTCCCCCATTTTCTTTGGGCACAACAGTGCAGGATGGAGGAAAATAAAGATAATGACCCAGACAGAATTATTTAGCACCAGATTTGAACTTTGGGTCACCATCTAAGCAACATTAATCTAAGCCATAAATCTCTTTCCCAAATACCTGTTGAAGATAGCTATCAGTGTAGCTTACAATGAGTTGCTTTAGCACTTCTTTGCACATCTGTCATTCCTTAATTTGTTCTCCTGATATTTGGCATTTTCTCACAGCACAACTTTATAAACAGGAAAATTAGGAAGAACATGAGACGTAAGAAATTTCCTACCAAAAGAGGAGAACCGGTCTTGGAGATGGCACAAAGCAGAGGACATACATTTTTATGACCTTTTCTTCATTAAGCTTGTTCAGAGGTAAAAATGTATTCAATACTAAAAACAATCTGCCAATTTAAACAACAACTACCAGTATTGCATGTCCATTTGAACAGTCTTCTGTGATTTTTTAAGACTTTTATCACCCTTTTAATCTCATTCGACTTGGGAAATTTGAAAATCACTACATGCAAGTGTGAAAAACAGGTTTTGCAGCTGTTTTTATAGTGTATCTGTCTCACTTGGTAGTGTCTGGTGACCCTTGTATTGTCAATGAAAAATATATTGTTACTGAGAATACCTCATTGGTGCGTGAAAAGAAACAGCTTAACATGTTGCTCCAAATCCAGTTTGAGAAAATATATTCTGCCTGAACATTTTTTTTTCCAAAAGTGTAGTTATATACAACCCTATACTATCAAACTAGCAACACTGAACGTGCTGCAGCAGCATCAATTGGCATGAGGTATGGAGAGTTTAAATGGAGAAAGCTCCAGAATGCTCAAATCTAGACAGAATACCTGAAGGATCTCTGTGAAACATGAATTCCTACACAAAAGAAAAATACTCAGCTTCATAAGAAAAAGAGCAAACTTGAAAAGACCATTAATGACTGTCATGTCTTTTTTGACACCGCTGATGTATTACAGGAACAAAAGGGCAACTTCTACAAATTAAAACTCTGAAAATGATGTGATGTCAGCAACATCTCAAATGAGCTTTAGAAACGTGGGTCTGAATAAACATGGGATTTATTTATTCTAAACCTTCAGCCCTAACATGTTTCAGCAACACAGTGCAACAGACTAATTTGCACAACATATGCAAGCAAAGATACTCTCAAGCAAAGTAATTGCAGAGAGACTTGTATTAATAGCTACATGAGCAGACTATACTGTCCTTTTCCTTCAAAAACCTGTTCCCCTAGACTACTACTCCAAAAAAGAATGAAACAGTCTGTGGCCACTAATAACATAATTAATATAAGTCTATTCAGTTTCCTTCCTGAAAAATGAACCATGGACAACATCTTCACCTTACAGATACCGTTAACAATAGTGTTAACCTCAACACCACCACCACAGAATGAACAAATTATTTTCCCCTTCACAGACATTCTTAAATAGACTCTATCTGATCCTTCTTTCTGCTAGGAAGTCAAACTAGTGGGCAGGGCTGGGATGGTGTTTAAATGCAAGAGTAGACAATACAAACAAGATAAATGTGGAAATCTAGAAGCGTATTAAAAAACTAAGATCAATGTGTAATTTCAGTGACTTGCTAGCTAATCTGGAACACCTCTTGCCCTAAAACCAAAATCTCTGCCATTTTCTCTTAAGTACAATCACCCTTCCAAGATTTCATCCTGTGTCCCTGTTAAAAAACAGCATATATCAGTCATAGTTTGCAAACGGGACCAAGCTTCTGTCTGTGTGATTTTATGAGGAAAACAACCTGTATATTATTAAGTCCTCAGTCACAAGACCAGGAAGTTTTTGGCTAGTGTTCAGCTACTGGAATACTTGCACTTTCTAACTGACTCAGTCTTCTGAGGTACTGGACATATTGAAGGAAAACAATGTTTGATCTCCCACGTCAAGGAAAGCAGCAGATATTTTCTTTATGCCAAAGATCTAGGGCAGGACTCTCTGCCTCATGGTGCTACATCGACTCTGAGCATACCCTAGACAACACTGTACTTTGTTCTTCCCTATTAGCTTCAATTTTTCACCTTCCAAAGCCACATGCAAAGTCTCACAGCAATTGATCTTTGGGGATCACTGGACTACAGTAACAAGGGTTACATCCAAATGAGACATTGTCATCTCTCCACTTCCATGACAGCATTGTACAGTGGGTCAGAATATAAACAAAGCTGAAAAACACTCATGATGCCCAGGAAGCAGACAAAAATGCAAATCTTTGGGAAGAGCCCATTAAACACTGTAAAAGACTGTAGGATGCCACAGATCCCCATGCAGATTCATAACACTAGCAGACCTCTGTGTGCTATAATATATAAATGTAAGGCGTGCACTTGCCAAACAGACTCAGCGGTCATAAACTAGAGGTGGAAAATGAGAGGCATAATGCACAGTTAGAACCCAGAGAAGACAAGCCATATAAATCACAGGGAAAAAAAGGTACCAGTACCCAAAATGTGAAAATGCATGAAAATTATACTTCCTCAGACTAGCAGAGAATAAGTGAAAGTCACAAAGAGTATTTGTTAAACCTCGGGGAAAACAGAAAGAAGGTAAAAAGGGCAATACTATGCAGCAACATATCTTTACATTGGAAGGGTCAGAAGGTTTAAGTCCCTGATGGGCTTGCTGGCTGCCTGTCTTGGAAGAACCACGTAACTCACATCTCTGATAGCTCCCTCAGGAGCCTGTCCCCTTTTAGACTTTGACAAGTGTGTGTGCATGTGTGCGACAGCACTGTGCCATCACCATTTCATGTAATGGTAGTCAGAACAGTGATGCCGCAGATGGACCTGGTGGAATTTCAGGCACGTCTCTGTCTTCAGGTCGCTCTTGTTCACTGCAGCATCTGGCAGTGACATGTAGTGGTTCACCAGGTAGAGGGAATGCCCCCTATCAGAAACACATTTTAGCCTGATTTCCAATGGAAGTAAGGTTAATGTGATCGTTTGGTCTCTGGATGTGTGCCTCTGTTCAACTGCTTCTTCCCTGAAACTTTGGACCCATCAGTGGACTTCACTGCATTTGAGAGAAGGAAGAAGGTTTCAAAAAGAGCAGCTCCAAGTTTCATAAAAATAAATATGGAGAAGAGGGAGTGAGATCCAAGCAAACGTTTTTCTTTACAACTTCTGTTCTCTACAGTGAAGTTTGAGATCATGTGGCAGTGACATCTTCAACAACACTTCAGTGGGACAAGCAGTCTAAGGAGAAAAGAAATACTGCATGTTGGTATGGAAATAATAGATATTTTGTTTTAAAAAAATTGAATCATCCAATAAAAGCTAATTCTACTAAAAATTGTCTTCCCTGGTTCCCTCTCTCCCACAGGTGCACATTTTAGTCTGTAGA
>Ga0181612_164514_pt1 | contig 13131 bp, 12 predicted proteins | sample HoacroProtozoa21_FD_119630 | JGI IMG/M metagenome (GOLD analysis project Ga0181612, IMG submission 119630) | Hoatzin crop microbial communities from Cojedes, Venezuel. Combined Assembly of Gp0051906, Gp0051904, Gp0051908
CTTCCAACCCCTATGATTCTGTGATTCTGTGATTCTGTGAAGGAAGAATGAAAGGAGTTTGCTTTACAGAAGTCTTCTGAGCTGATGGCAGTGTTACCTGGCTCCCACACAGTCCCATGCCACTCAGGGGACATGTGCATGACTGTGTAAATCCCTGCAACTTCCCACCCAAGATGTCACCATCCACCTCCTGAGGCAAGGAGCTCTCAGAACAGGAATATAAGCCCTTGAAGAAAAGGGCTTCCCAAGTCAGGGGTCTCTCTCTTCACAGACCTCCCCCCCCCTTCCCCCAGCTCCTGGGACAGAAGAAATTCCTACCAGCCAGCAACCTGATAGGTGCTTCCTCTATGGAAGCCTAACACTGGGAGGTCTCTCTGAAGTGCCCCTGCTTCTCATCACCCCCATCATTCCCTGCCTTTTATTTGAATGTCTTGAAAAGGAATAGGGTGTCCCAAGTTTGTGAAACCTGGAAATCCATTTCCAGCAACTAAAGACCTGCTGTCCCCACTGGTTTCCAAGCAGAGCTCAGAACATTTCATTGGTCAAGTGTATCAAGATTAGTACAGAAACTAGGATCCTTGAAAACAGTCTCTGCTTCCAAATTCTGCGTTAGCTGCTTTAGCTGAAAATCACTGTGGCAAGCCTTGAGATTCTGCAAGAAACAGACTGCTCATTGTGTACTTTGAAACACAAATGCTGATGTTTCAGGTATTACTGGCATAATTCAGCAATAGTTAAGTTAAATTAAAATTGTTAGCAGTGAGAAAAAGCATCGCTAGGAGTTCACATCTAAGTTTAGTTAAAATGCTGATGATGCACTAGCAAAGTAATTTCCTATTTTTTTTTGTTTGTCTCATTTCTGCAACATTTTTTCTGTTTTCCAAATCTCTGTTTGCTCCCTGGCTGACTCAGGAGAATAAAGAACTGCGTTAATTCTTGTCTCACTGTATGGTCAGTGCTTTCCAACCACCAGGGGCTTCGGACGACGCAACTGCATTAGGAATGGTTCTTTCTTCTTCCGTTTTCCCAGGGAAAACTCTTGATGAGATCTAGAAAGTTTTTTTTCTGTTTTTTTTTAAAACATTGAGTTTATGTTCTTATTATTTGCTTCAACGGATTGCTTCTCACTGCAGAAGTCTCATATGAAGCAGCATCTGGCCTGCCGTTATTCCCAGCACTGCAGAGAAAGAACTCAGTGTAAAGCAATCTGAGTTTTATTGTTTTTATGAAATCGTCCCAAGAGCTACCAATTACAAACTCCATGAATAAGATCTGAAGGGAATGAAACTGCACTGAAAAAGAAAAATAACTACTAAAAATCCATTCCCCTCTAATTTCCATGGGAAACCGTATTTCTCATTGCCTTCCCAAACTACTAGGAGTGGCTACCCTAATCTGGATATCAAATCACAAGTAATGTTGGTGTCCAAAGCTGAGTAAGAGTTTGCTTTTCACAGGACAGCAGACCGTGACCAAAGCCTTGCAAGACTTTCAGAGCGTGAGAACTTTACTGGGACCGAGACGCAAACTGAAATACTGTTTTTCCAAGCCACAGAAGTTGCAAAGATTCACCATTACATAAACAGCAAAGATACGTCCATGCCACTGAAGAACATGGAGGAAAATACAAAGGACCTAAATCCACTCGGTGGACTTACTGACCTGCAGAACACCCTTCCCATGAGCAATGGGCAAGTTTTTTAGTGGTCACAGCTGAGGAAGGCATTGTCCCACTCTTAATATACTTTGTTTTTCATGTTAAGCAGGAGTACCTAGAGCAGCTGTCAGGTACCTGAGGGTCCACAGCAAGAATCCAACAGTCCCTGCCAGGGGACAGTACTCAGGAAAGAGAGATCAGGTTGACGCGACAGGAAGCAGTACAGCAATGAACATGGTGTGTAACAGGAAGGAGGTATCATCCAAAAGCAGGTTCTTGTTGACTGCTTAAGCTTCTTTGATATAGTTATTGTATTTTGCATAGCTCCACATCTTCTAAGGTAACACACACCTGCTTGGGAACAAAGCTTAGCATTTCCCTTCCTTTACCCTTTCAGCGCAGCCCTGATGAAACCACCACCAACCACCTACCTTCAGCCAGTGACCTGCTCTCAAGCAAGCGCTCCACAAAGGCAGGAACAGCAGGGTTACTTCCAGAACCTCCTCCGCCTCCTCCTCCTATGTGTCCTTGTCCCCAGTTCACTTCAGCAAGTCTCTTTCACTACCCAGCAGGTTGGGGAAGCCGCAGGGGCAGCACTGTCAGTAATTAGAGCAGGACAAAGCCCAGGACCACTATTCACACCAGTCGTCTTCACCCCATCCATCATTTCCACACCCAGGTGACTCGGTGCAGCTGCCGGTGGACACTTACTTTACCTGCACTTTAAGTGACACCCTGTGGCTGAGAGCAGGAATTACTGGTGACCATTCCTTCAGTGACACTCTCCCCAAGGTTTTGTGACAATAAACGCAGAGGCTGAAACTCAGTGAGTCGCAAACAGTCTCAGACATTCAGCGACAGGAGAGAACAGCCCGATTCCGCCTTTCCCAGCAGGATTTCAGACGTCATCCTTCCACAGCTTGGCTGGACAGAAAATGGGTCATACGGAAGAATAAAACAAGATATCCCACAACCAGAAGAGAGTGCCCACACTAGATGAAGCCGGGTGGGATTTTCCCTCTCATTTTGACATTGTGAGATGAGGATTTCCTGCTTTGGCTCCGTTTCATAGAATCATAGAATCATTAAGGTTGGAAAACACCTCTCAGATCATCAAGTCCAACTGTGGCCCCAACACCACCATGCCTGCTAAACCATGTCCTGAAATGTAATGTATTTAATTGTTTCCCTTTCCCGTACATTCTTGAGCTGTTCCCTCTTCCTCTCATCCCTTGGCCCTAGAAGCACACAATTTTGCAAGTCTTATCTAATTCCTAACTTGTGGGAAGAAACTGAACCTCAGTCCATCTGTTTGCCAGCTGGTAGTTGTTGTCAGCTTAGACAAGAGCTCACTATATCATGCAAGTCACAGAGAGGTGGATGGGGCAGCTTTCTTAGAGAGGGTCACAGAAGCCTCCAAAGATAATGTGGGCAACCCTGTGTTTGCTGACCCTCCTGGAGGTCACAAGGTTCAGAGCCCTCTCAGAGACCCATCACCGCTCTCTTGCTGGGTCAAGAGACCCAGCAATCCAGGGTGAATCCCCTCTGCCACAGGTTCAGGGTCACCAACCTGAAGGGCAAAGCAAGGGTCTGGGCCTCCTGCTACCGCTGTCAGGTCTGATTGATTGACGTTGGCAGAGGATCAGATGGGCTGGATGCAGAAAAGCAGCAGCAATTCCTGGCTCTCGGAAATGTGTGAAGTCTGCCTCAAAAGCCAAGCCTACTTCAGAGAATCCCAATCAGCCACAATGGGATCATAGCAAAGCCACCTCATAACATAACAAGTGAAGAACCAAAATACTAATTAATGTATAATTAGCTGGAGAAAACGTCCCTGAACATGACTGAAGCAACATTAACAATCTTCTTATTTTACTACATGCAATTAACTTCTGTTCTGCGCTCAATAAAGAAATCACACATTTCACAGGATGATAGTAGCAGGAGCAAGAAAGATGGGTTATTTTAATTTCTCTTTATTTAAATACCGTTTTCAACATTCTTTCTCCACACTGCAAAATCAGAGCGATCTCTTACCACAAATTATGCTTCACAATGGAAAGAAAAAAAGAAAGAAAAACTTGGGGAAAAAAAAAGCCTCTCCCATCTGTGCATGCACTGAAATCAAGCGCCTCCCACTGCCGTATTTGTGGAAGAATTCAACATAAACTAGCAAGAGAAAATGAACAAAGATGGTTGAAATCTTAATCTGGATACAGCGCTATTGGAGTCAAGCTGACCCAATCAACTGCAGATTTGATCTCCCCAGGGAGAAGCTTTCTGAGCTTAAAAAATATGTTTTATTCCCTCCTCCAGAATTCCAATTCCGGCCTTCTTTTTCCTCTGCCATATTTGTTCGGTTTCTCATCTGTCTCCTTCCTTTACCTTTCATGTACTCTTGACTCCCTAGCTGACAAATACTGTGTTGGTCACCCCGGGATGGCTAAAACACAGCTTCTGCAAGACTGCAGACACTTTTTTTTTTTAAACGGCTTCTTTGTAGTGAATTGATAATTAAAATGGGCTACAAAACATCTCTTCTTACCACAAATGTCCTCCTGTCTTTAAACAGTCTAGTGGAATAAAAAAGCCTTCTGGCTTTCTGTCCCTTTCTGGGATGAAGTGGAAGTAGTTTTAGGGCTTTGTAGGGCTTTTCTGAGTCTGAAAACACATGCATTGCCTAGCAAAAAAAAAGTAAGTTGTGTATCTCATCTTTGAAACTCTTCTTTCAGAACTGTGTTTTAAATATATAAAAAGCCCTTCAGTCCCAATGGCAGTGCACCAGAACTGCTTAACATCTGCTGCCTCTCAGGCTGGGATGCTTTCTCTCACCTTGTCCTTTTCCCCAGCTCACACCTCAGCTGCATCTCCTCACTGCATCCAGCTGGATCTCTAGAAATCACCACTCACTCTTACCAGGCTGTGTTGATGGGCATTTTATTTCTCTCTCTCTCTCTCTCTCTCTCCAATAAAGACACAAGGCCACCGGAGCACAAAGCGTCTCTGGCTTTTACAAAGGGACTTAGCATTCAAAAATACACCCTTCAGAAATCAAACCAGAATAACCTGAGGAAAAAGTCAGTCATCTGAATGGGATCAACAGAAGTGCTCAAGACACTAAAATATACAAGCTAAAATACAAGTGAAAATGTTAATTGAGCCTCTAGGCTAATCACTTATAAAAGTGCACTTTTCTGTAATTATCAGGACAGGTCTTACTCATACAGTATGAACAAGACTCTGTGACCAATGACTTCCAAGCAAGGCTCACGTTCTACATGCAGGCTGAAGCCACCTCTCCAGAAGAACTTTGAACAATAATTAATCAGAAAGAAAAGCAGCAGAGGCTAAATCTTGATAAAAGAATGGCTGTTTACCTTACGAAAATTAGCTCTTTTGCTCTTTTAAAAATTAAATCATCTCTTTAAGCCCTTTCAAAAGAGGAAGGATGCAAAACAAGAGCTATTAATTCACTTCTTCATGCTTCCCTCAGTACACAAAAGATTGTTTGCCTCTGTTCAAGATGAGACAACAAAGAACTGTAGGAATTTTTCTTTCAGTGTGGAGTAAGCTATATTAATAGGTACAACTGTGATACTTTTGCCAATGGCTTTTTCTCCAGTGTCCATCCGTGTGAACAACAGCCCAGTTGCTAAGTCACCAGCCTTCTTCACATCATTCTCAACAAGGCAGTTGATTCTAGGGCCACCAAGAAACTGCAGAACTATACAATCATGGAATATCTGGCGTTGGAAGGGACCTGTAAAGATCATCGAGTCCAACTCCCTGCTCCTTGCAGGACTACTTAAAACTAAATCACATGACTAAGAGCGTCATTCAGAATCTCCTTGAACTCTGTCACGCTTAGTGCTGTGACCACTTTCCTGGGAGTCTGTTCCAGTGGCCAACCATTCCCTCAGTGAAGCACCTTTTCCTAATGTCCACCCTGAACTTCCTCTGATGCAGCTTCTTTCTCTTTCCTGGTGTCCTACCGCTGGTCACCAGAAAGAGGAGATCAGCACCTCCTCCTCTGCTGCGCCACTTGAGGAAGGTGCAGACTGCCATGAGGGCACCCCTCAGCCTCCTCTTCTCCAAGCTGAACAGACCAAGTGATCTCAGCTGCGCCTCCTAAGTCTTGCCCTCAAGACTCTTCACCATCTTGGTCACCCTCCTCTGGACACACTAATAGTTCGATGTTCTTCTTATATCAAGGTGCCCAAAACTGCACACAATAGCTGAGGTGGGACCACACCAGAGCAATGTAGAGTGGGACAATCACCTATGCTGTGCTTGATGCTCCCCAGGACATGGTATGTACACCATGCTGTACACACCCTCAGAACAAGGAGCAGGCAAGGAGGGACCAAATCCCCATCAGTGCAAAGTTAGCAGTGCTTATGTGCCTGTTTTTAGCATCATAATCCCTGGAGAAGATAAGGATGCTTTTTGCAATACCCAAACCACTCATGTGAAGTGGCTATCTATCTCAGTCAAAGAGCTTTCCTATACTGAGTGAGAGGGAGGAGGATTTGGAGAGAGGGAGTTTGAGCTATGGAGATCTTGTGTTCCTGTTGATCACAAAAGCAGTCTGGCCTCCTAATCTCAGTATCCAGGTGCGGGTTCAGTTCAGAGATGAATTCAGCTGCATCGTATCATTTGTCTTAGAATATCTACAACACCTATGTGGCCTGGAAGATAAAACACAAACCTACACAAGGCCTGGGCCCTCTGAAGCAGGAACTAGATACCATGTAAGATACCCCTGGACATATCAAATGGTCCTAGCACTTCTGCATGGACTCCTGAACTAATCTGTACATTTAGGTTAAGCTGAGTAACTCTCTACACTTTATTCCCAATACCAGTTCTATTACAGCTTACATACTTAAATTAGCTGTTGATACCTACACAGAAATACCTAGATTTGTGTGTCTTAATCCGCAAGCTGGAGGCCTTCCAATGCTTCCACCTCCTGCCTGCAACCTGCATACACCAAGCTGACCAGCCCCTGATGGACAGGTCTCACCATGGAATACCCCTCTGCTGCACTGGCAGTTGTAGACAAACTCAAATCAGACAGCTAAAGCTACAAGAGACAACACTTACTATCAGATGAACATCTAATCCTGGATTTCCTCATTGCACAGGGCAATTTGTAGGGAAAGGAAAGAGCTAAAGTAGACATACTTTAGCCTGTAACATGCTGTAAGTATTTACACGTACGACCACATTTTCACAAGCAGCAAAAAGAGTCTCATTACTGCCCATCTGCTGAATTAATCAAGCTTCAGGATATTCTAATAAGTGAATTAATCTGTTTCCTAAAACAAGAATAAAAGCTTCACACTGTCAAAGCACAAACACATCTAGAGGGCAGCAATGATATTGTCATCTTTAGCTAAATATAGATCCTGAGTAGAGACAAGTGCACAGCCACACACTGCAGCAACACATACATTTTTCCCTTTTTTTTTCTCCTTTGAGATAATACATGAGCTTTTCTGCAAAATTGCGAAATTGTAAGTGGATGGCATCATTTTCAGATCCTTGGTCAAAGAACATTTCGCCTGTACTCACAAGCACGCTACAGGGTAACCAGATCTTGATTTGTCAGTATGACTTTATTTCCATAATAAAGAGGGAGAAAAAAAATTACCAAAATAAAAAAATGTTGGAGATGAAAAATACTCACAGACTGACAGACCTTGTTTTACGAATCCAGCTGAAACTTATCTGAGTCACTCAGCAGTCCCCAAGAGACAGGCAGAAACACAGACGCATGCACAAAATCACCACGGGAATTTTTTGCAGTTCGAATGGAAATATTTTATGCAAACAGTTTATTCCTTAATGGCAAACAGGAGAGGATTTTTTTTACCCACCAGTTCTTGCTCTTAAGTTTTTTGACTCAAATACCCTTTTGTTAAATTTTGCTGGCATATTGCAGGGTTTGATAGCAGTCCCCATCCGAGCACTCAGAGCTCCTGAGTTAGACAGAGCAACAACCAAAGCAACGACAGTTGACAAGGTGGATACCAAGCCAGGGTAGGTCCATCCAAAGCCTTTGACGAGCTGACCTGTAGAGCGACATCCTTGTCACATTTTTTCTTGAATTCCATACTCTGCGTGCACAGGGACTACAATAAGGCGCAGAAATAGCCCCATAAGTACCAGAACTCAGGCAGCCTGGTTTGCCATGGATCAAGCGTCTTGTGCTTGATGAATCTGGTATAAGATTTTCGTACAGTTTGGGCACTTCCAAGTCTGGATTTTCTAGTATTTACAATGCAAAAGCTTTTGTTTACGGGGAATGCTACTGGGTTCATTCCCTCCAGCTGATGAGCTACTTTTATGAAACTGGCAGGAACTTGGAATCTTTGAGTTCTTAATTTCTAAAATAAAAAAAATTACTGAAATTGATCCAAAAGTTTTACACACATTAGAACAAGGAATATACTCACAGCCACACAAAACCAAACTAAAGATATGCTAACAGGTGGCACCTCACAAACATGGGATGCACGGCAGTATAATAAATAGCGGAGTTACGACCTAGAACTGGATATGCCCTTAGAAGAAGAAAGGCATTGCACAGTGCTTTTTCTAAACTTGCCTGATTTTGCTCTCAAAAACAATTCAGGACAACATTACACACCATTATTTCTCCTTTGCCTCATCAAAGCGCAAAACAAAACAGGACAAAACTACACTACATGTCCTAGGCAGAAGTGTTACATTGATCGAAGCCATCTCCTGATCAAACCTTCACTTTGCAGCTGTATTGTTCACCTCTGAAATTCGCAAAATCCACTTCCCGTTTTTTATCAGTTGTCCGTGCTTATTTTGTAATCTGCACAAGGTACACAGTCTCAGGTTTTAAGCACGTTGAGTCTCATTACAAACAGCCCTCTAGTCAGCGCACAAACTAACTTGGTGAAACCCTGCAAGCAAAAGCAGTCAGACCATGGCGCTATTTGGCCTTCCCAAACTTTGCACATGTTCTGTACGTACCAGTTGCCACATTCTTCAAATCACAAAAGAGATTGCACCTCTGTATGCTAATCTTCACCTGCTGCCCTACTGCTTTCCCAAGCCTTAATCACCAACTATTCTGTCCCAAGAAGCTACTGAGTTTACAAGTCGACTCCGATCTCGGTATAGTCCTTCCCTTCCTTTTCTGTGCCACAACTTGGAGGAGCTACATCACATGGAAGAGTATAAGACCAACTGAAAGGCACCTACAGCGCCTTCAGCATACTTTAGCTCTCTATTGCAAGCTACAGATGCTTCCACATCTGGGCACCAGTATGCACTACCAATCAGTCCTGCTGATATACATCTTCTCAACTCACATTTTATGTTGAAAGGAGAAAAATGTCTATTTCCCCAGACTCTGACAAAATAATGCTTCAGCATTTCAAGAAAACATTTTCACCAGTCTTTAATTTAATTAATGCCATTTTTTTAAAAGCAATGAATTTAAGAAAATTTATTAGAACTGTGATACAAGCATTAGCCACCATTAAGAAGGAGAGGAGCAAGGAAGAACTTTAAATCAGGTCATGAATGAACTACTGAAAGCACTAACAGAGTTTATCAAAATAAAATGAGGCACTCAAGACTTATTTTCTTCTGTGTATGGGATAAGCATTTAAATTCTTTCCACTGTGTTTCTGATATAAATAAGGAATCATCCATAATGTATTTATTTTTTTTCCCTCTTTCCTTTTGGAGAAACAAAAATCAGGCAATGGAAATACTGACATCGTCCACCAAAAAAAGGAAATGGAAAAAACAAAAAAAGCCATACTTCCTTGAGGTACCTTTCCTGTGTCTGTTCTCTTAGGGTCCATTCTGATACACTTGCTTTTGTCTGAGCTGTCTTAATTCTCAGAAATTTTCTTCTAATCTCAGCTGAGACTGTAAAGGTGGTGGACTACCTGCTATAATCAAAGCCAGCATAACCCAGGCCTTTGCATGTTCCCACCCATTTTATTGCAAGGAGCATAGGTCAGAGAATATAGAGTTCGAGGATGATCTTGCAGTTCTCAGAGGTAACCTCCTTACTCTGCTCAAAGTCAAGGCTGACAGAAACCAGTCTGTAAGAACAGATCTGGAAGAGGGTTTCTTTCTGCATAGCAAATACACAGAACTTTTGTCTAGTTATTTGACCCTTGACACGTAGACCTGGGGAAAGAATAAATTCACTTTCAAAAAGTTAAAAAATTAGGTCTAAGGTGACAAAATCATTCTCTTACAGGGCTTAGTGAGAATACTAGCCCCATAAAACTAACAGTATGTGAAAATTCGACTACTAAGACCCGAGCAACAGTTCAGAATGAAAGATTGAATGAAATGTCCCCAAAAGCAAACTGAGTAGTCTGAAAAAATGAGTGACAAATGAGTGGGTACACATGTTTGGAACTAATATGTTAAAACCTCTTAATGAAAGGTCGAAAAGTATTGACAGATAAGGAAATGACTGCCTTGGTCCGACAGCCTGAATAATAAATTTTTAGTGAGTCATCATGATTGTTTACCTCTAAGAATAAAGCATCAGTTCTAAGAGATTTCTAAGGAGCCCCCATACTCCCTTGCTTTGAATATTATTTGCCTCATAATATCCTCCACTGTTTCTCTTGCAGTAATGATACAGCCACCCCAGCCTCGTAAGGCAACCGCTGATGAAGTTACTAAACAGATTCCAGACCCCAGCCTTCTCTTTGTCAGATACAACTTCCAGCCCAGTTTGTCCCTCTGCTCACACAGAGAGCCTCTCAAAGGGAGAGTCCTTTCAAAACATCCTTCGGAGGTGTTAAGACTAAGCACTTCACAAGTCAAAGGTTCTTTAATTATCTAAATGGCTGAAGCACTGCTACAAATACATTCAGCTAAACACATCTACACATGAATGAACATACAAAGCACAGTATACACTCCTTAGATTGCAGAGGGTATTTTTGCCCAGATCTACGTAAATATACTTGAGCAAAGAGTAATCCGTGTCCAAAAGTCTGTGCTTTTGAGAAATGTGCATCATTCCAGGCAGGAGTTTTGAATATACTGGCTGGAATGTGGGTGAAATGCTGATTCGCAGGCAAACCCTTTTTTTTTTTTTTTTTTTTTTTTTTTTTTTAATGGAAACTGTATGATAGGTCTCCCCAGGTGCCTGCTCAACACCAGATCCGTGGGAGAAGGAAAGGAGTTTGTACTTACTCGTGGTGTTGTATTTGATCCCATTGAAGAACTCCGGGCAGGGTCTCTCTACCAGCTCCCCCGCCGAGGTTCTGGGCCAGCAGGTCCCGATCTGATCAGTTGTGGCATTGCAGTACGGACCTTTTGCGTTAAAAAAAGGAGACAGAAAGGGAAAAGGCAGCAGTTGAGAAAACACAAAAGCGACACACTTTGCATCACAAAGCAAACCGAATCTCAACACTTCTCCGAGCCCTGCGCTAGGTAACGTTTCCTACCATCAAAGCCCAGGAAAGGGACAGAGGAACTCTCTAAAAAAGTCTCTTGTAAACGATCCAGGAGGCTGCAGTTGACATCAAATTCTTCTAAGATGAACTGAGATACAGTCACATCCATTATTGCCCCCGGGACTGCTGGACTGGATCAGGCTCCTTCCCCTTTTTCTGTTGCTTTTTTTTGTTTGTTTTTGTCCTCTCTCCTTTCTTCCTCTCTGGAAACAAACGAACATCAAGCTGCGGACACCCCGCGATCTCCCGTGTGCGAGCCCGTCTTCCTCCCAGCGTGCTGACAACTTGGCTTGAGAGTCCGTGGCTGGCTGTGCAGTCCAACCCTCCAAGCTCTGCTTCGCTTTCAACCAGCGGCTGAGGAACCAATGGGCTGAGGCTGAGCCCAGCCTAAGGGGCTCGTCCCTGGTCTAGCAGCTCTCCAGTGCCGCCGCACGTTGCCAGACTCTTGCGTTGCTTTCGCTCCCTCCCTCTTCTCTCCGTGTCTCTCTCACACACACACACCCCGACAGTTTGATTGTTAGCTTCGGGGATGAGCACTTGTGCAAAAAATACTCGCTGCAGATGAGAGCCAGGGAGAAAAGGAAAAGCTGTCAGATGAATAAAACTCCTCTGGCTTTTTGTGAGGCGAAGCAATTTCTGCCTTTATTGCGCAGAACTGGGGATGAGCAGAGATGCTTGGACAGGGAGGGGGGGAAAAGGGACCCAGTCCAGTAGCTGCGGTACTGGATCCTGAGCAGGCCTGGAGGAAGAAGAGGAATAATAAAAGCTGGGATGAGGGAGATGCTCTGATAGAAGCATGAGAACAAGGGAATCTGGAGTAATGACCCACAGAAGAGGCAAAGTGGGGAGAGCGAGAGAAAGGCTGGGAGCCCAGCCCGGGTGAAGCAAGGCACAGAGGCAACACATCCTTCACTCACTGTGGGACATGCTGAGGTGCAGCTTACACCTAACCTGCCTTGCTGACTTGCTACATCAGGATATGAGGAAATCTTCACAAAAAAGTGGCAAAAGTTTGCTAAGGAGGATTATGTAGGATCACGGATTCAGAAGGATCTTAGGAAGCAAATAGGAAAATAAATATAAGGGAGAAAAGCAAGAAAAGTATATATGCTAGTAGCAGAGATGAATGCAGAAACAGAAAGCAAGGACAACAAAGCAGCTTTGACAGAAAAAAAAGGGATCCAGAAATGAGCTCCTGCTTACAGTCTGTGTTCACAGCGTTAGATCTGACATGGTGCTTACAGTGACTTGAAAGCAGTGGTAGAAGACTTCTGATAACCTCTGTCTCCCACTCTGCAATGGCCCAGACTCTCCCTTCACTCATATTTAAGATTGAAGGACTTCATTCTTTACTCTTCAAGGACCAAATGGATTGTTTTATCCAATGAAAGAAAAAAGAAAAAAGTACTGGGTTAGAAAGGCAAAGAAATTACCAACCTGCACTGATGAGAGAACCAGCCAGAAAGTTATTTTGCCATCTACAGATCTGAAGATTCTTCAACATTTTCAGATTTCAATGGGGGGACAGGGGAAGAGTGTCATCATGGCTTTGGGATGAGCATTTTAGTTTTAAATATGTAAAAACCCACAAAATAACAAGTGTCTTAATTCTTTAGGCAGCTTGATATTCTAAGGCAAGTGAATGCATCTCTCTGTTTCTCCTTCTGGAGCCATGATCTCCTTTCCAAGTGAATGTTCTCAAAATTGCAGTCCTTCTTAAGAAATCTGCACTTCAAAAAATTGACCCTTGTCAACACCACCAGATCTCTTTGTCCCACGTATCTCTAATCCCAAACAGCAGGAGAGAAAATGACTTTAGTATCATTCACACAACATGACCACCACCAACCTACTGGTTGTCTTTACACAGGGCTTTGAGGAGAACCCCCTATTTCTGGAACTTTCAAGTGAGGGGGATAAAGGGTGCTCTAAACCTCCAAGCAATTCACACACATCTATCCTTCAAAGTATCTTCAACTCTACACTTTAAGTTAC
>Ga0181612_117985_pt1 | contig 13130 bp, 6 predicted proteins | sample HoacroProtozoa21_FD_119630 | JGI IMG/M metagenome (GOLD analysis project Ga0181612, IMG submission 119630) | Hoatzin crop microbial communities from Cojedes, Venezuel. Combined Assembly of Gp0051906, Gp0051904, Gp0051908
GAATACGTTGGTCTGCCCGAATCGCATCCCGAGAGTTATCATTCATTCATGCGACGCAATTTGTTCGACCATATCGATTGCCCAAACGAGCAAATCCACATTCTGAATGGCAACGCTACGGATCTGGTTGCCGAGTGCGAAGCTTACGAAGCAGCAATCGAGAGCTACGGAGGCATTGATCTTTTTGTTGGAGGCATAGGACCCGACGGTCACTTAGCGTTCAACGAACCTGGTTCATCACTAACATCAAAGACACGCGTTAAGACGCTGACGCATGACACGATCATCGCAAACGCACGCTTCTTCGATGGCGACGTCAACCAAGTGCCACGCCAAGCGCTTACAGTAGGAATAGGAACGGTGATGGCGGCAAAAGAAGTGATGATTCTTGCCAACGGCCATCATAAAGCACGTGCATTGGCTGGCGGTGTTGAAGGCGCAATTTCGCAACAATGCCCAGTTAGCATCGTACAGATGCACCAGCATGGCATAATCGTATGCGATGAACCTGCATGTGATGAACTTAAAGTTGCAACTTATCGTTATTTTAAAGATATTGAAGGAGAATAAAACATGAAATCGAAAGAAGTAGATTTACATTTAACGTCTCAAATTGTTCTAAACCAAGTCCCTGAAGCTTTCTATCATCCAAAGAGCGCCGTAGAAGAATCAATTCTGACCAGATTAGAAAAGGTTCCGACACGCGTTTACGATAAACAAGACGAGGCAGTCAATGAAATAGCCGACGAAGTGGCAGCAGCCATTCGCCAAAGCGCTAAGAAAAAGAAGCCGTACGTTATGTTGCTCGGCACAGGACAGTCTCTGACGCCCGTTTATGCTGAGTTAGTGCGCCGTCATCGCGAAGAAAAACTTTCGTTTGCGAACGTTATCGTTTTCAATGCCTACGAATATTATCCGCTGAAGCAGCGTGGCGATCAGGATGCAACGGTTTCCAACGTTAGTGCAATAAGTCAGCTTCGCGAACGACTGCTCGACAAAGTGGATATTAAAGCAGAAAATATCTATACACCAGACGGCGCGATTGCGCAGCAAGACATTACGAAGCACTGTCGTCAATATGAAGAAACAATGCAACAAGTTGGCGGCATAGATATAGCACTTCTCGGCATCGGACGTGCAGGTAATATCGCCGTTAACGAGCCTGGCAGTCAGCGTTCATCTATAACACGATTGATTCTCATCGATCCGCTGACGCGTGACGAGATGTCGCTATCGTTCCAGATGCAAGAGCAAGTTCCACCTTGCTCAATTACCGTCGGCATTAGCACCATTTTGAGCGCTAAACGCATTATAGTAACGGCGTGGGGCGAAGAAAAAGCATCGATAATTCAGCAAATGACGGAGCAACACCTAAGCGATACGCTTCCAGCAACGTATCTTCAAACACACAGCAACGTGCAAGCGTTTGTTGATTTAGGTGCAGCACAACAGCTAACGCGCTTGCGCTATCCGTGGATCGTTACTTCGTGCGAATGGACCGATAAGTTAACGCGCGCAGCGCTTGTTTGGTTATGTCAAAAAACAGGAAAACCAATTCTAAAGCTCACAAATAAAGATTATAACGAGAATCACCTCTCTGAGCTCTTAACGATTTACGGTTCTGCTTATAACGCCAACATTCAGATCTTTAATGATTTGCAGCATACTATAACGGGTTGGCCTGGCGGAAAGCCAAACGCCGATGATACTTATCGTCCCGAGCGCGCTAAACCATATCCAAAGCGCGTTATTGTATTCTCTCCGCATCCCGATGACGATGTGATATCAATGGGAGGCACGATACGCAGACTCGTAGATCAGCATCACGACGTTCACGTTGCATACGAAACCAGCGGAAATATCGCTGTTGGCGACGAAGAAGTAACGCGTTTCATGCACTTCATCAATGGATTCAATCAGCTATTCGTTGACGAGAAAGATACAGTTATTAAAGATAAATATAAGGAAATAAAGCAATTCCTTCAGAACAAGCAGCAAGGCGATATGGATACACGCGACATACTGACGATTAAAGCGCTGATACGTCGCGGAGAAGCCAGAACAGCGTGCACGTTCAATAAGATACCACTCGATCACGTGCATTTCCTCGATCTGCCTTTCTATGAATCGGGAAAGATTGAGAAGCTTCCGATGAGCATCGCTGATGTTGAAATCGTTAAAGCATTGATCGAAAAAGTTAAACCACATCAAATCTATGTCGCAGGCGACCTTGCCGATCCGCATGGCACGCACCGCAAATGTACGGATGCTGTGCTTGCCGCTCTTCAACTGCTGAAAGACGAAAATTGCAAGTGGCTCCACGATTGTCGCGTATGGATGTATCGTGGCGCTTGGGCTGAATGGGAAATCGAAAACATTGAGATGTGCGTGCCGATGAGCCCAGAAGAACTTCGCGCTAAGCGAAATGCCATCCTAAAGCACCAGTCTCAGATGGAGAGTGCGCCGTTCCTCGGAAATGATGAACGTCTATTCTGGCAGCGTGCTGAAGACAGAAATCGCGGAACAGCTAAACTGTACGACCAACTCGGCTTGGCATGCTACGAAGCCATGGAAGCCTTTGTTGAATATCCACTCTTCCCAAAGAAATAATACACATTTTCTGAACGTCGCGATGCGTGTTATCCGAACAAAACATATTCCCGTTCATGGCTATGCAGCCATCAATCTCTTTGGAATCATCATTTGCAGAAGAGAAACACGCATAACGCGATCGCTAATACGACATGAGCAGATCCACACGCGACAGCAGGTGGAACTGCTCTTCGTGTTTTTTTATATTCTTTACACAGCCGAATATCTTATACGCATCATCCAGTATCGTAACTTAAAGGACGCGTATCGTAACTTAAGCTTCGAGCGCGAGGCTTATCTACACATGCACGACACAACCTATCTGAAACATCGAAAACTCTATGCTTGGCTCCGCGAATTATAGTGGAATAGTTTGGGATGAAAGTCAGTTACGCGTGTTGGATGCAGCGTCAGGTTACCATCTCGTGCTTGCACCGCCAGGATGCGGCAAGACGCAAATCCTTGCCGAAAGGATGCGACGCGCTCACACGCAAGGCGTTTCGTTCGATGACATGCTTTGTCTTACGTTTACCAATCGCGCCGCTCGCGGAATGCGCGACCGCATCGGTATCACGTTGAACGACGAAAATAGTCGTGAGGCTTTCGTCGGTAACATACATCGTTTCTGCTCTCACTTCTTGTTTTCCAACAATATTATAGCGAGCGACACTTCTATTATAGATGAAGTAGATACGCAAAGCATTCTCGCACGATTCTATCACCACGAAGAATTGGCGGTGATGCGCGATGGAAAATTGCGAAAGCAATACAATCACGCCGTATTCCTATCGCATTTCATGAACCAACTGGCGCACGGCCATCCTAAAGCGTTGCGTATTCATCCTGAATGTTTGAATGGCGATGATATCTATGCGATGCGCCAAATTTGTTTACGACAAAACGCGCCGTTTACACCGCAAACCATGATGGATATGTACAAGAACGCGGATACATATCTCGATATTATCCAAACGGATGCATACGATATGGGATTGCAAGTCGTTTGCCGAAATTTGTTGCAAAAGATGCGCGTGGCGCGTCTCTATGAGAAATATAAATCGGACAATCATTTGATTGACTTCGAAGACCTACTTATTTTGACATACAACGCGCTTTCCGAAGATAAAGACAAGGAATACAAACGCTACTCGTGGATTCAGGTTGACGAAACACAAGACTTGAACGCGCTGCAGCTTGCTCTGATAGACGCATTGACAGCAACGGGCGCGACAGTGCTTTATCTTGGCGACGAGCAACAAGCAATTTATTCTTTTATGGGCGCGAAATCGTCGATGATTGCACAGCTTCGACAACGCTGTCAAGGTCATATCTACACGCTTTCCACAAATCACCGCTCGCCATCTTATCTCTTGGAAGTTTTCAATCGTTACGCTACGGAGCAGTTGCATCTTCCTACGGAATTATTGCCACACGCGAAAATCGCAACGCCTAAACCTACGAATGCATTGCAACTCATTGGCAGCGAAACGATTGAAGATGAATTGGAAAGTGTTGTGGAACTCGCTCGCGGATTCAGTCACGACGTTCCGCACGAGAAGACTGCCATTCTTGTTTCAGCAAACTACGACGCTGACGTGTTGAGTCGCATGTTTATTGAACGTAAACTGAAACATTTTAAGTTCTCTGGAACAGATCTTTTCGCTACAAAAGAAATGAAAACGCTGCTTGCGCATCTGAATATCTTGAAGAACGAACACGATTTTATGGCTTGGGCGCATCTATTTCATGGGCTCGACATTTACGCGCAGAATGCATCAGCGCAGAAAATGGTGCGATCGCTGCTCGATCACGCAATACTGCCGAGCGACGCGCTACGCTATAACGGAACGACTTACGTGCAAGAATTTCTGAAAGCATGCGCAACGCAAACGTGTGTCGTGTTCGATACCGAAACAACTGGGCTCGATGTGCTGCGCGATGACGTGGTTCAGATTGCTGCGATGAAGGTTTGCAATGGGCAAATCATTGAAAACTCGCAATTTAGTGTATATATTCGGTCTGATAAACCACTACCAGAAATTGTTGGAAACGCACGCAATCCGTTGCTCGATGAACTGGATAAACACGAACTTTTGTCGCCCGACGAAGCCATTCTTCGCTTTTTGGATTATGCAAAAGACAGCGTGCTGATTGGGCATAACATAGAATACGATTATCAGATTATGCGTTCGAATTGTCGTCGTTATCTGAAAGAAACAGATTTCGCGCAACTTTTCCCGCTCTATTTCGATACTCTGAAGCTCAGTCGCTTGCTTTATCAATACCTTCATCAATTCACGCTCGAGCATCTCATTGAAGTGCTCCACTTAGAAGGGCAAAATGCGCATCTCGCTGATGCAGATGTGGCAGCAACAGTGCAGTTGCTGCTTCGATTGCTACGCGATGCGCCCGAAATTGCCGAGCAACAGCGCGATTTCTTGCAGCAACGCGGCGTGAAAACACGCATGACGCTGCTCGCGTCGCGCTATCAAAATCTCTGGCGCAGAGCAATGGCGCATCTATATGATGAAGTTGAGATTCCAGTGAACGTCGCTCGCGATGACGACGCTATGCAACTGCCACTTATTGCAGAGATGGACAGATTCTATCGCGCGCTCATGGCGAACGGAACGTTCGAACCTATCGAAAAATTGCCTTATCTTTACACTTATATTCGTTATCGATTCTACGACGATCTCAGCGTTTCGACGTTGAAAGACGACCTCCACCGCTGTGTACTTGAACTCAATACGCTCAAAGAAGCCGATCTCTACAATGCTATCGTGATGACCGAGCATCTTATTCTTACTACAGTACACAAAGCGAAAGGCATGGAATTCGACAATGTCATTGTTTTCGACGTCTCCGATCAACGCTATCCGAATCCATTGAACAAGGGCGACGTCGAGAAAGATGCAGAAGACGCGCGCAAGTTGTATGTAGCGATGTCGCGTGCACAACGAACGCTGACCGTAACTTACGCAAAGACGACGCGATATGGACGCACCAGCGCGCTATCTCCACTCATGCGACCCATCATCCACTATTTTGACGCTTTCTAACGCGCGCGTATATTATAATAAGGTGTAAAAAACAAAAAAGCCTTTCTGCGTTTTGCAGAAAGGCTTTACTATTTTTCAGATTTTATTGCTTAACGTTTACGAACCGCTTTGATGAAATAAAGCATCAAAAGCACGTAAGCCACGAGCGAAAGCACTTCAGACATCGGATTCGCGAGCCATGTTTTGTTTACCCAATCAACGCCACCGAATCGTAACAATGCTGAAACAACACCCATAAGCGCGCCACCTGCGATGAAACCGCTTGCGATCAACGTTCCTTTCTCATCGCGACGCTGCGTTTCTGCACTGTCTTTCGAACGTGTTGCATACCAACGAAGCAAACCGCCTGCGAGAAGTGGCAAGTTAAGTTGCAGCGGGATAAACATACCGAGTGCAAATGGAAGTGCAGGGACTTTGATTAGCGTCAGAATGATTGCAATTAGCGCGCCAATGCCATAGAGTAACCATGGCGCACCAACGCCATTCATCAGCGGTTCAATGACTGCCGCCATTGCATTCGCTTGCGGTGCGGCTAAGTCACCACTACTAAATCCGTAAGTCGCGTTCAACAACATCATCACGCCACCAACGGTCAACGCACTGACAAGAATTCCAAGAAATTTCCACTGCTCCTGTTTTTTCGGTGTAGTGCCAAGCCAATAACCAACCTTTAAGTCAGTAATAAATCCACCGGCAACCGACAACGCCGTGCATACAACGCCGCCCATAATGAGTGCTGCTACCATTCCAGCTTGCCCTTTCAGACCAACAGCAACCATCACTACGCTCGCCAAGATCAGCGTCATCAATGTCATTCCACTAACAGGATTGCTGCCAACAATAGCGATAGCGTTCGCGGCTACGGTAGTAAAAAGAAAAGCGATAACAGCTACAAGTACAACTGCCACAATCGCGTGCAGCAGATTGCCGTCCATCACGCCTAAAAGGAAGAAAACAAAAACGGCAATGATAGCTGCAATAGATCCCCAAATGATAATTTTCATCGAAAGATCACGATTTGTGCGCTTCGTTTCATGCTCTGCATCCTCAGCGTGTTTAGTTGTTTGTTTAGCGAGTGAAAGTGCGCTCTTAATGATTGGCCATGATTTGATAATTCCTATAATTCCAGCCATAGCGATAGCACCTATGCCGATACTTTTACCGTAATTCGTAAATATCTCTTCAGGCGACATCGCTCCAACAGCTGTTTGGATTTCTGGATTCCACATATTCAACACCATGTCGCCACAACACAACGACAGTAATGGTACAAAAATCCACCAAATCGCTGCACTACCGATGCAAATGATTAAAGCGTAACGCAATCCAATGATGTAACCAAGACCAAGCACTGCTGCGCCAGTGTTAATCTTAAAGACTAATTTCGCTTTATCAGCTAATAAATTTCCAAAGTCACCAATTCTGCTCGTAAAGTTTTCATTCCACCAGCCAAGTGATGCAACTATGAAATCATATAAGCCTCCTACAACTCCAGCGATAAGCAATGGACGCGCCTGAGCACCTCCCTGCTCGCCAGAGATAAGCACTTGAGTTGTAGCAGTTGCTTCTGGAAACGGATATTTACCATGCATTTCTTTAACGAAATACTTTCTGAATGGAATGAGAAACAATATGCCGATAACTCCACCAAGTAGCGACGCCAAGAATATCTTCATAAACGAAACTGTTATGTCCGGATATTTTGCTTGCAATATATAAATTGCAGGAATGGTGAAGATAGCGCCAGCAACCACTACACCCGAACACGCGCCTATGCTCTGGATGATTACGTTTTCGCCTAAAGCCTTATTTCGTTTAGCTGCAGTGCTAACGCCAACGGCTATGATAGCGATAGGAATAGCTGCTTCAAAAACCTGTCCCACTTTCAGACCAAGATAGGCTGCTGCAGCAGAAAAGAGAACAGCCATCAGAATTCCCCAAGTCACTGACCAGCCGTTGACTTCTGGGTAAACCGCGTTTGGATTCATTACGGGTTCGTACTCCTCTCCGTCGTTCAGCGGTCGGAAGGCATTCTCAGGCAAACGCGTCACCTCGTGTTGAGATGGCGTTTCTTGCATTTTCTGTTTGTCGTTCATAGAAATATGTGTTTAGAATTTGTAGATTTTCAGCGTCTTGATTGGGCGAAAATAATAAATTTATCGCAAAATATGATTGAAAAGCAAAAAAACTTAAAATTCTTGCATAAAAAAGCGATTTTTCTGACCCAATTTTTGGTGCGAAAAATGGCGTTTTTGAAATGTTAAAATTCGCGCAATTTTTTCGCGTAAAATGAGGTCTCGAAAAAAAGTTTTCATGTTAAAAAGTTTTTTGGCGAAAAATAAAAGTTCAAAAAATGCGACTTTTTTGAGGCTTTCGTACAAAATATCGACGCAAAAAGGCTGTTTACAAAATTATCTCACGTGAAATAAATTTCTATCTCACGTGAGATAATTTTCTATCTCATACTGTTTAGTTTTTTTAACAAACGCTTTTTCGCGAAATTTTGCGTTCAAAAATTGGCTATTTTACGCGGAAAAATGTTAAAAACGCGTATATTTTTTGCATAATTCTATCATTTTAACATTTCGTGCGTTGAGTTGGGACAAAAAAACGGCGAAATCGGGTCGAAAAACGTGCAAGAAAATTTGGTCGGTCAAGTGTAAACGAATGTTAATGCGTGTAAAGTAATTTCGCATTTTAACATTGTGAAAAGTTGTAAAGTTTTCTTAACGACCTATTTCAAAATCATGCATTTTTTGAACACCGATTTCGCCATTTTTGGTTGTTTAGGATTCGAATTTTATTTCACCATTTTCGGCATCGATTTTTATTGGTTTTTCGCTGCTAACTTCGCCTGCGAGAATTGCCTTTGAAAGCGGGTTGAGCACAAGTTGTTGCAATGCGCGCTTAACTGGTCGCGCGCCAAACTCAGGATCGTAGCCTCTGTCGGCAATGAGTGCAACTGCGTTGTCAGTCCATTGAATGGTGATCTCGTTTTGCGCGAGCATTTTTTGCAGTTGATTGAGTTGCAAGGTTACTACTTGTGCAATCTCGTTCTTTGTCAACGGCAGGAACATGATAGTCTCGTCGATACGATTCAGGAACTCAGGTCTCATTTTCTGTTTCAGCAGCTCCATCACTTTATTGCGTGTCTCCTCGACAACAGTTTGTCGATTGGTCTCGGTAAGTGTTGCCATTCGTGCGCGGATATAGTCGCTTCCGAGGTTAGAAGTCATTATAATAATGGTGTTTTTGAAGTTTGCAGTTCTGCCTTTATTGTCAGTTAGACGTCCATCGTCCAATACTTGCAACAGTATGTTAAAGACATCTGGATGCGCTTTTTCGATTTCGTCGAACAGAACAATGCTATACGGTTTTCTTCTTACTGCTTCAGTGAGCTGTCCACCTTCATCGTAACCTACATATCCAGGAGGCGCTCCGATAAGTCGTGTAACGCTGAATTTTTCTTGATACTCTGACATATCAATTCGCGTCATCATTTTTTCGTCGTTAAAGAGATAGTCTGCCAGTGCTTTAGCAAGTTCAGTTTTTCCTGTGCCAGTTGTTCCGATAAAGATAAAGGAAGCGATTGGTCGTTTAGGGTCTTGCAATCCTGCTCTACTACGACGAACGGCGTCGCACACTGCTTTGATGGCGTCGTCTTGTCCAATAACGCGCTTGTGCAGCTCTTCTTCAAGATGGAGCAGCTTTTCGCGTTCGCTTTGCATCATCTTTGTAACTGGAATTCCTGTCCATCGACTTACTACTTCAGCGATATCGTCGGCTGTCACTTCTTCAACCACCATGCGTGATTGTTCATTAGCGAGCTGTCTCTGCTTTCTGTCGATTTCGTCCTGCAAACTCTTGAGCTGTCCATAACGAATCTCGGCGACACGCGCGTAGTTACCTTCGCGTTCTGCTTTTTCAGCTTCGTAACGCAGCTGTTCCATTTGCTGTTTCGTTTGTTGAATTTCGTTAACCAACGCTTTCTCGTTCTCCCACTTAGCACGAAAATCGGAAACCTGCTGCTTTAGCTCTGCAATTTGCTTATCGAGCGTTGCGAGTTTCGCTTCATCTTTTTCGCGTTTAATGGCTTCGCGTTCTATCTCTAATTGTTTCAGTCGTCGTTCTATTTCATCCAATTCTTCTGGCACTGAATCGCGTTCCATACGCAGCTTTGCAGCAGCCTCGTCCATAAGGTCTATGGCTTTATCTGGCAGAAATCGGTCGCTAATGTAACGCTCTGACAATTTAACTGCAGCAATGCAGGCGTCGTCTTTAATGCGTACGTTATGGTGATTCTCGTAACGCTCTTTCAATCCACGTAGAATAGAAATGGCACTCTGCTCATCAGGTTCGTCAACCATTACAGTCTGAAAGCGACGCTCGAGCGCCTTATCTTTCTCGAAATACTTCTGATATTCAGCGAGTGTAGTTGCGCCGATAGCGCGTAGCTCTCCGCGCGCAAGTGCAGGCTTTAGAATATTCGCTGCATCCATTGCGCCTTCACCTCCACCAGCTCCGACAAGCGTATGTATTTCATCGATGAACAAAATAATCTCTCCGTCGCTGGAAGTCACCTCTTTGATAACGCTTTTCAGTCGTTCTTCAAATTCTCCCTTGTACTTTGCGCCAGCAAGTAGCGCTCCCATGTCGAGCGAATACACTTGTTTGTTTTTCAGATTCTCTGGAACGTCGCCGCGAACAATACGTTGAGCAAGTCCTTCCACAATCGCTGTTTTTCCAGTTCCAGGTTCTCCAATCAGAATTGGGTTGTTTTTCGTGCGTCGAGATAGGATCTGCAGCACGCGTCTGATTTCTTCGTCGCGCCCAATCACAGGGTCGAGTTTTCCCTTGCGCGCATCGTCAACCAGATTGCGTGCGTATTTGTTCAGCGCTTGATAGTTCTGGTCATCCTCTTGCGCTGTTACGTTTTTGCCTTTGCGCAATTCCTTAATAGCTTTTGCTGTTCCGTCAACCGTCAAACCTGCATCTTTCAAAATATGACTTGCGGAAGAATTTGTCGAAAGAATAGCCAGCAACATTTGTTCGAGCGAAACAAAACTGTCGCCCGACGCTTGAATAGCGTTGAGCGCTGTGCTGAAAACGTCGTTTGTTTGTTGAGAGAAATAAGGCTGTGCACCGCTAACGCGTGGCAAGTGTTGCGCTTCCTGTCTTGCTGCGTTCTCAATCTGTGTTAGCTGTGCGCCTTGTTTTTTCACGAGAAAGTCGATTGTATCTCTGCCTTTCTCGATCATTCCTGCAAGCAGATGAATGGGCTCGATTGCTTGTTGCCCATTCTGTTCTGCAAAAGCGATAGCGCTTTGTATCGCTTCTTGCGCTAAAATTGTAAATTTGTCGAATGTCATTATATAGTCCTCCTTATTTTATTTCATGTAAAATTCTATCCAAAAAGATGCAAACAATATGCCAATCCACATGAAATCTGCCATTGTGTCGAAGAAAGATGACCGAAAAATTTGGAGTTACGTTGGTTTTTCTCTATCTTCGCGACAAAAGTAAACTAACCTAATAACGAATTATACACTCACTATGAAAAACGAGAAACTCGCTATGAACGCGAATCGTGTGGTTGCCTATCTTCAGAAGGCGCCACAGGAATTTTTGAAAGACGACATCATTCGTTTTTGCGAAGAAAACGAAATCCAAATGATTAACTTTATGTATCCAGGTGGTGATGGTAAATTGAAAACGCTCAACTTTGTCATCACCGATAAACAATATCTGCGAACGGTTCTCACGTGCGGCGAGCGCGTAGATGGTTCAAGTCTGTTCGATTTTATCGAAGCCAGCTCGAGCGATCTGTATGTTTTGCCACGCTATAGCACTGCTTTCGTCGATCCGTTTCGCAGAAATTCCGACGCTATGTCTGCTTTGCTCGTTCTTCGATAAAGACGGCAAACCGCTGGAGAGCGCTCCCGAGCATACGCTTCGTAAAGCAGCAGAAGCGTTTCGCAATACGACAGGAATGGAATTCCATGCAATGGGCGAGCTAGAGTATTACGTTATTCGTCCATCTGAAGGCGTTTATCCCGCCATCGACCAGCACGGCTATCACGAATCAGCGCCCTACGCTAAGACAAACGACTTCCGAACAAAATGTATGCACTATATAGCACAGGCAGGCGGGCAAATTAAATATGGACATTCGGAAGTTGGAAATTTCAAGCAAGATGATTTGGTTTACGAACAGAATGAAATAGAATTCCTTCCTGTGCCAGTTTGCGAAGCAGCCGACCAGTTGATGGTTGCCAAATGGGTGATTCGCAATCTTGCTTATCGTGAACAACTGAACGTAACCTTTGCTCCGAAAATCACAACTGGTAAAGCGGGATCTGGATTGCATATCCACATGCGCATGATGAAAGGAGATAAAAATCAGATGATCGAGAACGGCAAACTCAGTGATGCAGCCCGTCGCGCTATTGCTGGTATGATGGATTTGGCTCCTGCTATTACAGCGTTCGGAAACAAGAATCCAACATCGTATTTCCGTCTTGTACCACATCAGGAAGCGCCAACGAATATTTGCTGGGGCGACCGCAACAGATCCGTTCTCGTGCGTGTGCCTCTTGGATGGACGAGTGGCGTTGATATGTGCCACCAAACAAATCCGTTGGAAACTACGTCAGATTTCGATACCACGCAAAAGCAAACCGTAGAGATGCGTTCGCCTGACGGAAGTGCCGATATCTACCAACTGCTCTCTGGTCTTTGCGTTGCTTGTCGTCATGGATTCGAAATGGAAAACGCGCTCGATATTGCTGCAAAAACGTATGTTGACGTCAATATTCACGACAAAGCGAATGAAGACCGACTGAATCAGCTTCGTCAGTTGCCTACATCTTGCGTCGCAAGTGCCGCATGTCTTGAAAAGCAACGCGCTGTATTCGAAGAACAAGGCGTGTTCAGTCGCGCGATGATTGATGGCATTATCAGCCAGTTGCGCGCGTTCGACGATGAAAACACGTTGCAAGAGAGCGACAACGCAAAGATTGCGCAACTTGTTCAGCAATTCTTCCACTGCGGTTAAACGTATATATAAATATAATAATGTGTAACTAATATGAAAAAAATCCTATTTTTTATCGCGTTCTTCATGCTTTCTGTTGGCAGTTTTGCACAATCGAAAGTTTATTTCACACGCGAAATTTCTCCAGAATCATTAGTTAAGATTTACAAAGCACTTGGCGTCGAAGCCAAAGGGCGCGTTGCCGTGAAAATCTCCACAGGCGAAGGCGGCAACAACCACTATCTGAAACCAACGCTCATACGCAATCTGGTTGACGAAGTGCATGGCACGATTGTAGAGTGTAACACTGCATACGGCGGAACACGCAACTCAACTGCAGCGCACTGGAAAACGATTCACGAACACGGCTTCGACTCGATTTTTGTAGTGGATCTGATGGACGAATTTGGTGAAATGAAAATTCCCGTTCGCGATCATCGTCA
>Ga0181612_165905_pt1 | contig 13130 bp, 9 predicted proteins | sample HoacroProtozoa21_FD_119630 | JGI IMG/M metagenome (GOLD analysis project Ga0181612, IMG submission 119630) | Hoatzin crop microbial communities from Cojedes, Venezuel. Combined Assembly of Gp0051906, Gp0051904, Gp0051908
AACACAGACTTAAAGCTCCATCTTCCCCAAGCCCCCTATAAATCTTCTTGTCTCAACCCTAGAAAACTACAATCCGTACTCAGCATTTACACTCTGCTGTTCTTATATAAGCAAATTCTACACATGGTCTCTGGTCAGAACTTTATTGCAGGATGGAAGAATTAAACAGCTACCATTCCTTAAAAATCTACAGTCATTCTGTAAGTAAAAGCTCAGCCCCATTCAAGTCACAGTACCTTAAAAACAAGATATAGCTGGGTTAAGGTTGAGCAGGGAGTTTCTTTTGAGATTTTACTTGTCACATTAGTGATCGTTTCGGTCACATCAGTCCTGCAATTCAGCCCACTGGGTGCCCTGCAAATCTTTGCGTCAACTCAAGGTAAGGGGCAGAGAAGAGGCAAGGCGGCAAAAGTGAGCATAGCAGCAGAGGATTGCTTTTCTCAAGGGCAGAGCCACCTTTTGCCAGCTCAGCATGCTTGTGCAGCTACAAAGCAGTATTCCTTCTGACAACAGAGTCTTAAACATACAGCCGCCATAGAATTTGAAACATATACATGCACACTAATCAATGAGACAAAGAAGAAAAGCAGTTTTTAAAGATATCTAGGTTGAATATAATGAAGAACTGTATGAACAATGATGTTCCAAAAGATTTCACACAATCAGTGATACATAAAATAATGACTTTTGAGTACCCTTAAAACAATTATAATTTCTCATTTAAAAAAAACACTCAAAAAAACATCCACAAAAAAACAAACTCCAAAAAGTCATCAAAACCCAAGATTTGTGGCTAGACACATATAGCAGCACTTCACACTAACTCAGGCATATTCTTTGGTTAGTAAGCAGAGCAGTTAATCTTTCTTCATTATCAGTTACTTATGCTAAGTTTACTGCTAAGCAATACACTGCATTTCTGGAGGTCACAGATTGCACTCCTGTATTTCTGAAAAGATCCACCACTGCCATGACAGCTGTTGCACGACACAAAGGAGTATTAACAAATGAAAGGTCAAGCAACAAACTGAAGAATGTCTTGAAAGCTATTTGAACTAATGAACTAGACTGTGACACAAAAACGCAAACCTCAACACACAAGCATGACAAAGCATACAAAATCATCCACTATGAGGTATAAGTAATCTTTCTGAGGCACTATCACTCCATGTAATGCATTTTTAGCTAACCAAAATCCCGGACAGACTGTTCAGTTTTTCCAGGTACTTTTTTCACCTTCTGGTGAATCTACAACCTAACTCCTTACCCTAAAGGCAGGATTTGCTCCATGTTCCAGTAAACACTTGACAGCTCCTGTACACAGGTTAAATGCAGCAATATGCAAAGCTGTTCCAAAATCAAAATCACTACAGGTGGCATCCACATCTGCAATTAAACATCACATGTGAGATATGTAAGTCTGTTACGTGAACATTTCACCCTACAGATTCCTTGAGAGGACATTCATCTGTACAACATTTATACAGACACACCATTATTTATGTACTAAATGCAGACAAGAAGTAATTCTACATGGAATATCAACCTTGTCTGCATCTGTTTATTCATACCACGAACCAAGCTGGAAGATGAGCATTCACTTCCATTGATTTTATAATACTGATGACTTAACTGCAAAACTGTTGCTATTCAGGATGCCCAATCTACTGTGCTAAGATTAACAAGGTAGTAACTTTTGGTTTGCATGTAAATTAAATGTTTCAGAAATATATTTTATTGCTTCTAGGTATCAAAAGTTAAAATTAGATGCATCTTCAACCAGTTGTTTTCCTTTGTGAGCAGGTAGTGGGGTAAGGGAAAAACTGATTATACCTCTGCTTTACATTGATTTAATTACCAATGGCCAAGAACGAAGTAAGAGCTAGTGATTTTTACAATTTCTTTGTTTTCAAAGAATTGCACTCCAAAGGGTCTTTCACTGATAGTTTCGAAAATGGAGCGCTGCATCTGACTAGAAGAGAGTTAGCATAATGTGTGTTTCCATCAATTGTTCCCAATATATCTTCCAGTCTGCTATGAAGTTATTACTGTTCTAGAAGATTGGAGTTTTAATGTCTATTTAGGCTTTCGCTCTGCTCCTAAACTATACAAGAGAGATGTCAGCTTGAGTCAATTACGTATACGACTGTTAATTAAAAATGCCAGTTGATTTAATACGCAAACCAAAAGCCAACAAGTATTAGCAATAATGTTTCCATTTGAAATACTGGTGAGCAACACAAAAGTTTCCACCTCAGGGCTGTACAGTCTCCTAATATTGTCCAGTATCAGTCTCTGTCCCACAAACCACTAGCCCTTCTCATAATGTGATAAACAAAGTATATGCCAACGGTATCAACATCCTTACATAGTTATACTAAATCAGTATTTTGGGGGCACATAAAACATCAACATACATCGAAGATACATAAATATATATGTATGTATATAGATGTCAACTTTACACATACTAATGAAGATTGAAGAGTCAGTGTTCTGAAGAACATTTTACAAAGATCAAAGACACCAAATTTGGGACCAAATTTTAAACAGTTTTACAATTGCATTAATATGAACACAAACTTAGCTATTTTAAATTTAATTGGCACACATGTGAAGAAGATTGCATTCACATGATTCAGATGATGTCAGCTACGTATGCACATGTACCTTTTACATATCAAATGTCAAAAGACCATTACCAGTCTAAAACTGAGTAGAAGCTGTGTAGTTGTACTTCCACGTATATTAAAATTCCATGTTTAATAAGGCTACCAAGTAAGTATTTTTGGCAAACATAGGAACCAATTGGCAGAAATATGGATCAGTTACGTCAGCTAATGAGTCAGCAACAGCTGCACGTAGTCCTCTTTTTTTAAAAGTAACTGATGTGTAGATTTATTTTTTTTTTAATTAGACGAATGTGACTTCCTCAGACTTGCAAGCTTCATGCCTGGAGTTTTTAAACACTGTCTTCTTACAGCTTTTCTCTAGATCTAAGTTGGCAGAGTACAGGTGACAAACACACACATATGTATATCAAATGTTGCCCAGTAGCCACCCCCAAACTATCTAGTGGAAATTAATATGCAGCAACAGTCTATCATTAGCATCCCATGCAGGTTACAGTCATTGTCTAATGGCATCACACAATATTTCTAGTTCTTAAGACTTTAGCAATTTTCATATATAAAATCTCTAAAAATCTAAGATCAAACTGGCGCTTAGTTCTAACAACTGAGGAGTAAATCTGTATACAGAATTTAACTGCAGAGCGTCAGAAAGGAAATAGTTTAGCAGTAAACCAAAAGGAAACGTCTGTGGTACTGGCTGTTTCACAATGGGCGTCTCAGAGTCAGTACACCACTGTCTTGACAAGTTATTTATCTGTTAACAACCATTTTTAGTCCAGTTCAGTATTGATCCATCCAAGGCATATTTGCCTTCTACACACATCCTCCCCTCTCTGCAAACTGCCTGATCAAGTATGGAGCTAAGATTATTGTTTCTATTAATTCAGACCATCCATTGTTTTATACATTTTCCAAGACAAAAAAAAATGATCTGCTTATCCAAGAGTGGCCAGCTGCCAAGGCATTTATCCAGAGTGGTTTCCTTGGAAATCCAAGCAAATTCCCACAACTTCTGTAGGCACTGCATTGGAGGAGATGATTACAGCAAATGCAGACGAGGTCTGGAAGAAGACCTAATCTGCTGATGCAAATTATGGAGACTGGTCTATTTACGTGTGATCTGGACTTAACTACTGTGCAGCCTTACTTTGTCTTTTGTTACCAACCTACATTTGTTACCTCTTAAGCATGTCACACCAAGAACAGCGCTGTTTAACAATTACCTCCATGACGATTCAAGGTGTGGTAAGCAAGCATTGTGTACTCCAGAAACCTACCAGCTTCTCAGAATTTTGAGAGAGAGTCTTTAGCTACAACTAGGTCAAAAAGGGCATTAATCATTTTGCAAAATGGCACAATCAGAAGGATATTCAGTAGAACAAGTGAACACTTGTACAATTTCACTATTAAAATTGCTTACTGGTTTTGATATCCTGACCAAATTAGGAACAAATGGTTCTGGTTCAGAATCATTTTTGTATTTCCATTTGCATTAGCATAAATAGGGCTCCAATTACCAATCCTTCATATTATGATTCCAAAAGGTATTATCTATTTATACCAAACACTAAAGTCAAACTGTTCCTTACACATGACCTTCTAGCTAGCCAAGAAGTGGGGAAAATGAGCATGTCAAAGTTGCTTCAGTCACTACTTCACCACATGACATTGCCAAACCCCCACTTCTCCTTTACCCTTCTCCCAGTCTTTCAAACAGACTTCTCAACATTTCAGGAATCCTAAAAACCCTAGGAATTTACCAGAATAGTTACCTCTTTGGTTTTCTGCACACATTCTCTTAGTCTTCAACAACTTCAAATCAACCTGTTTGCTTTTCATTCTATTAGATACTTCCCTACCATCTTGTACAAAGCTCAGGTTTAAAAACCAGCAATGGAATGAGTGCATTAAACCACAAAAAAATAGGTTAAAAGAAAAATGAATCAGTTAGTCTAAAAGAACAAGAAATTAGAAATTAGTTAGTTATAATGGATAAACAAACCCCACACTTCAAGACAACTGCACACCAGCTTAGGGTCAACAGAGTAACAAAATACAGACCATTACATGAAACAAAAATAACAATGCCTACCTTTTGGTTTTGCATGTTTCAAAATAACACCAATAAGCTCTGGAACATCAAAGTAGGCGGCATAATGCAAGGCATTCATATTTGTCCAGCGGCTGCGTAAACTGCTATCAGCACCCAAATCAATAAGATGCATTGCAAATTTTACAGCGGTTTCAACATCACCTGCAAGGTAAATGTTGTAAAATACGCATTAGAGATTTAGTTGACCTCAGAAAACCTTCATGCACTTATGTGTAACACATAATGTATGTTAAACCCTTCAAGCTCACAGCAGAACAACTACTATGCCTTTCTTTTTAGGATTAGGATGCAGAAATCTTTGCCTTTTAATCACAAAGGGCTGAAACCTGTACTATAGTATATAACAACACTACCTGTTTATCTCTAATACCTCGCTGTAAATAATCTGTCACCCATCAAAACCAGAGATATCAGTATCTGATAGCAGAAAAAAAATATTACACACCACAATGCTGATGTTTACATTAAAAGATCTGCTGACACTAGAAAAGCTAACCTATGCCAGACCTCACTCAGAAGCTTAGTTCAAACTCTGAGTAGAACTGGGTTCAGGTCAACAAAAATGCAGCACAACACAGAAAAGCCAATAGGGGTGTTCAAACAGAGTTAAATATGCTCTTATTTCCAGTACTTACGATCATAATAATGCAAACAAAGATTATTGTTTTCTTCTGACACAGTAAGGGTGAAGAAAGGAAAAAAAAAAAACAACACACAACACAAACAGCCCGTCACCTAAACATTCTAGTTTCACTGATGGATGTAAGAAAACTGTGGATAGCTTAGCTTGCAGTTTGTATCTCATCCTGAAACAGCCTTTGCTACATTAAACATATGTTTAAGCTGGTACTACTGTTTGCCATACCTATACCAGTAACTCAACTTCCTCCAAATTGCACTACAGATCTCTATCTTCCTTTCTGATGGTCACTAAAAGAGCCAAAACCAAGCACTAAAAAAAAAAAAAAGAAAATATCTACTATAAGGAAACATTCTGTAATAGTTTGTGGGATTACCCTTTGTGCATTAATTAGGTTTTTACATCGGTAATGATGTTTCTTTACTCACCAATACCATGAGCCCCTGATTTGCAAGTGTAATGCAAGAGAGTCATATCAGTCAGTCCATCTCTGTCATTCACACTGCAGCCCCTTTTAATGATCTAACAGGCAAGTGGAAAACAAGCACATTTTAGCTCTGGCATATCTCTGACATCAGTATTTTTTAGTAAGTTACTTCCGATTTATTGACTCCTGGATTAATTTCAGTGGTTAATAACAAAGAAGCCTGCAACTGCAGAACTGAGCGACATGTACAAATGAAATAAACAGTATTATATGAATACCATTAACCTTCATTGTTTACAGATTTTAAAGCTTCTTTCTATTATTACTTTTAACATGCATTTGACATGCTGAAAAGTTCACTGCTTAACTGAACAACAGGAAAATGACATTATTTATGAAGTCTCTCCCCTTGGTCTTTGATCTCTCAACCATCCCCCACTCCCTCCCCACAAAAAGCCCCCCCAGTTACACTATGGAAGGAAGAATCTTTACTATACCTCCCCACCTGTCTAGAAAAGCCTGTAATCCAGAAGAAGAAAAATAGGAAAGTAGGATGGAATTACTAGAAACAAGGTGTCTTCTGAGAGCAGCCTATTGCAGGCTGCAAAGAGATTTCAGTTCCTAACTCATTTTGTGCCTTGGAAACATTGCCCTTAAGATCAGGCTTCACTGTAACTACATATATTGGAGTTTACGATTACTGCTAAGCAGGAAACAAACTCCAAGATGAAGGGTCTCTAAACAATTGTTTAGAGAAAAAACATTGTTTCTACCATGTAACCAAATGTACTGAATTTTTAACCATCATCTTTCCCTTCCAAATGAAAGCTGACAAGATGTGGAATACAAGGCACTGATCAGTACTACTTATTAAAAGGCAGAAACTGTATCTGTGTTCATGATTAGTTCTGCTTCCGAATGAACTGGGTTTATTCATTGTCAACATAGTCTTTCTTTAACATTGAAAGCATCCAAGGATCTTCATTTATACCTCACCTCATTCCCAATAATATCAATATTCTGCTGGACCTGTGGAACCCACTGCCTTAAGATAGCAAACAATTCAGAAACTGATGTTTTGGGGTTGAAAAGTATTTCTTGGCATGCTGCATCATTGGGATCGAAGAAGGAAAACTCTGTTAAAAAAAGGAAACATTAGGTACAATTGTAAGTTTTAACACCCATCTAGTTTTTCAAACTCAAAGGCAAAGAATAGCAGAGAGACTTACTTCACTACTAATCACACTGGAAAATCAGAATGTTGAATTAATTTACAAATTTTCTTTAACAACTGATCTATTTTTCCTTTAATACTAAGCTCTTGCTTATACTTCTGAAAAAGCTTTGAATCAGCAACCAATACAATAGCACTGCAAGACTGATTTTAATTTTAGGCAAGGACTAACAGAGATGTGCAGTCATTATGCTAACAAGGGTTTACTCTTGCTTCCAGCTAGCCAAAGACTGCTGATTCTAAGCTGTTCCCAAGCACAAACAAGCCTCTTGATGTCTCTGATTAAATGAGTACTTGATTTCTCTATATGCTGCAAAACATGTCTTTTCCTTCTTCTTCCATCACAATTTACATAAAACATACCAAAATACAAACACATGCACAAATCAGGAAGGCATTCTATGGCCTCCATTATTTTCAGATATTTCATGAACGTAGCAGTCCCAGTTGATGGCAGCTGCAGGGAACAAACATCTTTAAAAATTAAGCCACCAAACCAAGATCAGAAAAAAGATACATATTTTCAGATTTTAAGCCTCATGTTGCTTCAGGCAACTCAAAGTCTAGGGGAAATACCACCTTATTATTAAAGTATGATACTTCATGTTACTTACAGGTGTATGTGTGTGCATGTATATACACATATTCTATCTTAAATTTGTGGAATTTCTTCCAGCTCTGGAAAATTATATGAAATAATCTGAACAGCAATGGCTATTAGGAGAAGGAATGGAAGCAGAACCTACTGTCATGAGGAAATGACTGAACCATGCAAAACACTGACCTTTTACCCCCGCTACAGCTACCAGAGAGTTGCCTTTTAAAAATGTTTCCAATAAATGTGCAATGTCAGCTTGCAGCAGTCGCAGGTACAAATCTCTCAGAACGGACATACAGCTTAAGTAAAACACAGCGTCAGCCATCTGGCTGCATGACACGGTATAAACTACCTCTGGATGAATCATCATAACCTTTCCTCAAAAAGAGCACGCCACCACTCTAGACTGGATTAACAGATAAAAGCACATACGGAGCTCGCGTCCTGGCTATCTAGAGACCCTCTAACTGTATTGCCTTGATTCAAGGAGAATGAAAACGGACAACTTCACTGATATTTAGCATGAATTTTTATTTGCCCCTAGCATATAAAAACAAAAGCAAAACCCTTCTCTCCCAGCACTACACAAGGTGTGCTTCTTACCTACACCCCATGCAGTGGCACAGACCTCCTGATTTATCTACTAATACTTCACTTCCACAGAAACCACAGTTGATCTATCACTGAAAGCTATGAAGTAAATCGACAACTAGCCAACAAGATTAATGTACTTACACAACATCTATGATTCTTTCTTTACCAAGATCATTTCTAGCTATGAACCTGAACCTAATTATACACCAGAAATGAACTCTAATAGACTGTTACAATCAGCATGCTAGGGTAAAAACCTGAGAATATATTACATACTAATAACAACCATCATGAAGTGCTTAGCAGGTGATCAGCTGTAGTGTTTGCAAACCAAAACAATGTTACAGAAAATCTGTTAAAAAGTTTCATGAAAGGATGACAACAGCATCTGGATACTTTAAAACATTACTTTCTCCACCTCTGTCTTTCCTATGCATTGTTTACAGTGCTCAACTGTATTAAGGAAAAATAAATGCACTTAATGTAATGACCAAGAATCTTTGTCTGCTGTGGTTTAATCTTCTTTACCCAGATTCAGTAATATTACTGTTACACAGGTGACAGCGACCTCCTATAAAAGGAATTTTTCTTATTCAATGAGTAGGAATAGACCGAGTAGTACAGATAGTAGTGGCATTGTAGTGTTACTAGAAGATATCACAACAGACCAACGTTTAAAGAAGGACAAATGCAAAATTTTTCTAAGGGATAAGAAAGCAGAATGGAATAAATCACAGCAGTACTTAGAGGAGAACAGGCCAGACAAGTTATGACAACAGGGCTAAACCATGTCAAGACATGTGTTCATGCACTAAAACGTATCGTATGGAACTGTTAAACTTCCAACCTGTGCTAACTCATCGAATGGGTCTCAAGATTGCTGAGTCTGTGTCAGAGACAGAACATTACATATATTTACCTTTCCTGAATACAGTTGATTACAGTAATCAATGCATGGGAAAAACAGAGGTGGAGCCATAATTTTTAAGGTATACAGATGTTATTAATATCTTCTGCAATATTCAAAGGCATTATATTTGTAGCTATCTATGAAGATCCTTACTTACGGTGACATTTTAATATTACATATCCTGCTTAAAACACTATTATAATTCAAACATGTGAAGACATTATTTTGAAAGCTGAACACTGATGCTTGCTGTAATTTTCTAACACTCATTTCACAGTCCTTATCACCACAAATCTCCACATCCCCAACAGAAATATCCCCTATATTCTACAGTTTACATACTGAAAGCACAGGAAAAGTGTAACCCTGGAGGTTTTCAATGGGACGTAGATGCTTAACTACATTCAATTACTGCAGTTTTATATCTCAACTCAGTATCCAGTTCTACACTGAGATTTTAAAAACTACAAACATCTGACCGCACACACACAGAAGAAACACCAAGAAGGAAAAAATATTATAATTTAAAACATACACAATAAGAAAAATAGAAAAAGCATGGGTCTTCATCTTTCATTTCCTTTAAAAAATAATAGAGAATTCATTTAACAAGCAGTAAACTTTTTCTGGAAAGAAGGAATAAATTAAGGGTTGATAGCATTTCTTAAAATTTATTATTCAAATTTATTCTCTGCTAATCACAAATTCACCTTCTGTTAAAAGTACATACCACAGTCCGAAGGCATTGGTGCTGCAGCAACAGAAAAAGTAACAGATGTTTCAGAGTTTGGGAATAAGAACTGTTCTCTTTCAATGAGGGAATCTCCTTCTAGGGAAGGTTCTGGGAGATCCTCTATGGTCATCTTCTAGAAAGCCACCTCAGGAGGAAAAAAATTAATAAATAACATCATTACAAATACTTTGGATTCGTTCTATCATAGTAAGATACAAGGTGCAATAAGACTAAAATCTTTCCTTTTGGCACACATAAACTATTACTATCATTACATTCTTACAAACTAATAAAGCCAATTAGTAAAAACTAGTGGAGTATGGTGTCAAGGATATCCAACTTCTAGTTTTGACATCATCACTAAACTTGCATGCTATTAATGGAAAACATATTTCTCTCCAGTTTTCCACTTGAGCAGTAATGAAAATAACAATGCTATAATTAGCAACCACACGGTAACGATGAATGGATTAGTGTGTTTTACAGCTTTATGAAAAAGCGAAGCATTAAGCACCTGTCCTCATACTCTGCATGCATATTCCTTTCCTTCATCATGAGCAAGAACATGCTACCAGCTACCGGCTTCTCCTCTTTCAAAATTCTCAACACTTTAAATCTTCCCACACAAAGCTGTAGACAATTCATCAACGAGTGATTCACTCCTGGACTCATGATTCCATACCAGCTCCCTTCCCAGCTTCTCCCCTTACGGTTTAAAATAGCATACTTACCCCAGTGTTGTAACCTCCACCACAGTGCTGTTTCCAGTCAACTCTTCAGGCTGCACAGCAACCTAGGAGAGAGAAGAAAGATTAAATGGCCATACAGACTAATGGTGACATTTTCGAACAACCAGGTCAAGTTACATCCTAGTTACGGTTCACACGCTACGGTTCACAGGAGAGATGGCTACCACTTGTAAGACATCTATTTGGGCAAATTCAGTAGCAAATAATGAAAAACATTATTCTTAACAGAAACAGGCATTATTGTGGTATTGGAGATGACATCTCACAGTTGAAAAACTGAAATTCTGCATCTTGAATTTTCATGTTTAAATACTCAGGGTAAAAGCAGCACTTCTACTAAACAACCTAAATTTTTATTCTGCCAATTGCTACGCAGCGCTCTTTACTCAGGAATGTGTCTAGCCAGTTTGCTTGACAGAAGGAATTTGTGGAGCTTCAAGGCATGTTTGCGTTTTTTTCACATTTCATCTATACACATGAGTAAACAGGAAAAATAAAAAAGTACTCTGTTTTTGACAGTTATTTTGGATTTTGTACCTTACACACTACAAGCTATGTGAACAGATTTATTCTAATATTTCCCCAGATAAATTTGTCACACTATTTGGGAACCTTACATAATCTACACTCTAACGTAAAAGGCGTTTTAGCAGGGGATTACAGATGCTAATTTTGAAGTAAATAAATGAAAATCTCCTCTTCTTGCACACAATGCACAGTTCACCCTGTCCTCAACTTGGAAAAGAGGTCCACATGAAAAATGCTCATTTTTCTCCAACTACTTTATTTCTTCAGTCTTACACCGCTGTACAAATGCATGTGCTGGCACAAAGGGAAGATCAAGGAGGCCACTGGGAAGGACTGGGCTATTTCTTCCCACAGCATTGTCAAATTGCATTGGCTTACGGATTCTTAGATTCAACAAGGCCAAAAAATATCACTAATTATTTTTATTATTATTTCCATCCAGTGAGGAAAAGTTAAGAGTTTACATTTTGAATGGCTTTACAGTCATCATAAACACGACAGCAACGCATTTCTTGCATGAATGACTACAAAGTCTCTTAAGCTGCAAATCACCAATTAAATCTCTTTTGTGGAGCAACAGTGAAATAAATTTGCTACCATCTGACATTGGTTCAGAGGCTATCGCAAAATAAAACAAAACAAAGTTTTGCAAAACCCATGAATCCACAACAGTTTTTCACAGGTAGCATATCAGACACACTCACAAAATGCAAAGGAACAAGTAATATGCGTAAGTATAGTAGAGACGATAGCTGAACCTGTCAAGTCAGAAAAAGACAGGAAAAGAACTACAAGCTTTTTGCACAGTGCTGCCAGTACAACACTGAGGAAACAAAAGAAAAACAAGGAAAAGCAGCCAGACCTGAGTGAGCAGATGGTAACAGGAAGAGGTGAGATTTGTAAAGCACGATGACAAAAGCTACTGGAACTAGAAATCAACAGACACATTTGAAAACTAACACAAAAAAGACCGTTTATTGTACACAGAAAATCAGACTGAACAGAACAAAATCTGTGTGTTTGCAAGTATCCAGGGCATCTTTAGCTCTGAGGGGCCAGAGGGGAGACTACAATCTGCCACATGAGTGAAAAGAATTCAGCACACAGACTGCCAAAACAAAGCAGGCAGGGAAAGAACCTGCGCTGTTGGTCAGGTGACATGAAGACCCCAGTGCTACAATGCATGCACTCACCCAACTCTACATAAAGAATGGCTTCACATGTTTACACCAGTGCCAACACCCCCTGACCTAAGCATGCACATCCTCACAACGTGGGATTTTAATTTGGATCTTGAAACATATTACCATATCATGACACAGTACTGAAACACGCAACGCCAAGGCAACAACACGTTCTGCACCCATGACTACCTCCAGAGACTGCTAGCTCAGGTCTAAGAACATCAAAATCAGTTAACGTCACACATGCATACCTGGAAAGGCAAAAGGAAAGCAAAAGGTTGAAAACTACTTCAAAGAAAGGGAAAAGACAAACAGACATTGTCCTCATAACGACTTCTGTTCTGAGCAAAAACACAGCTGCCTGAGGTATTAATAATGTCCAAGACATACAGACTCAGGTAGGAAGTCCTGGTGAAACGAAATCGAAGGTCTTCCAGAAGAGCAATCATTTCCCTACATTATTAAGATGAGTTTAGACAGACAGACAGATAGAAACGGTTAGAGAAATTCAATGAAGGACAGGATTTTCCCATTCACAGCATTGCCAAACTACCACTAAGCGTAGTTTAGCACAGCCCAGAGTATTGTACTTACTATTTGCCAGCCATACGTTCTTCTAACAGAACTCAATCTGAAAACGAAAAATAGAAATATCATTGGAGAAAAAAACTCGGAAAACTTGAAGGAATCATCAGATGCATATGCGCTTATGTTGACAAGATTAAAGAGCAACTACAGGTTTCCTAATATCCACGCATTATAAAGAAGTGCATGGTACATCTCCATC
>Ga0181612_167761_pt1 | contig 13129 bp, 9 predicted proteins | sample HoacroProtozoa21_FD_119630 | JGI IMG/M metagenome (GOLD analysis project Ga0181612, IMG submission 119630) | Hoatzin crop microbial communities from Cojedes, Venezuel. Combined Assembly of Gp0051906, Gp0051904, Gp0051908
AGGGTGGGGTTTGCCCTCTTGGCTGCCAGGACTTGCTGCTGACTCCTACTGAGCCTGCTGTCGGCCAGCACCCCCAGATCCCTTTCTGCAGGGCTGCCCTCCGGCCACTCCTCTCCCCATTTATACTTGTGCCCGGCATTACTCCGTCCTAAGTGTAGAATCCAGCATTCGGTCTTGTTAAATTTCATCCCATTAATCACTGCCCAATGCTCCAGTCTATCTAGTTCCCTCTGCAAGGCATCTTGTCCCTCAAGAGAGTCATCAGCACCTCCCAGTTTATCACTGTGGTCTCTGCTTCATTGACAAATTGGGCTGAAATCAGCAACCAATTCATTAACACAGATGCAAATTAAAAATAACCCACTGCTTACAAAGATTAAAAAACTCTTGTTTTAGCTTGATAAAACACAAGTCAAACATCTTTAATAGGTGCATACAGCATCAGCACACAAGCTTCAAAGCCTTTTTTGGACTTGGAAAGAAAGAAATTGAACATCGGTGGCTTTTTCAGGCAGGATAATACACTGATATCCTCTGTCTAACCACCCTCAGATTTCTGTTATGCTTCTTTCTCAGGCACTTAGTAAAAGCAAGGCAGGGGCAGTTGTAGCGTTCAAGTTTGCAAGCACAAGTTTGCAAGTCCATTTCTACAGAACATGAACGAAACACATGATGGTACCATTGGGACCACTTCTCTTAACTGTATGAACTTAACAGGGAGCAGAAGTTAGCCTCCTGGGCTTACTATGGTATCCCCTTTTGCACGTTAACACTGACGGGCTGCATTCCCATGTGAAACACCATCCTCTTTCTCATCTAACAGAGAAATCTTGGCCAAAGACAGTGGCAAAGTACCTACTCCTCTACTCTCTCATAGTGTCATCTAATAAACTTTTTTCATTTTCCTTTCCTTTCTCCTTCTCCTGGTACTTCCTCCCTTGTCCATCTAGCTCTACTTTCCTAAAACATTATACACCTTCAATTCTCAGTTGCTCAACAAAGCTCCTCCCTTACCCACATGTACTTGAAATTGCTTCCACAGCATAGTTTGCATTGGCCAGTTCCAAAATTAAAGTACCTTTCAACTGGTGCTTGTAGAAAAGTTTTCCTTTTTTCCTATGGACTACCACCAAATTTCAGGAGTCCCTACGTGTGTTTGGGATCTTAAATCCCAAACAGCTTTTTGTTTCTGTGTTGTAACTGCAGAGTGTTAATCTGTGCCTCACCCTCTCTTTCTCTCTCTCTTGTATGTACACAGAGCAGAATAAACAAAAACAGTGTTCACACTTCTTTATTTTCACTGAGACTACTTTGTCTTCTGACTACTGCTTTTAAGAAACCTCTGTATTGGCCAACTGACTGCTGCCAACACAGCAGCCTGTCCAATTATGAATGAATTAAAGAGAGGACTAATTGCAAGATTTGATTTCCCAGTTTACTATCCCAGTTTTAAACCTATCCAATGACACAGCAATCAGAAGAGTCACGTCCCCCAGTAGTACTTCTGCCCTGCGGCATATACCTTATACCTCTGGGCTCTTGCAGCTACAGAAGCCTGAGTGCTTGTCAATGCAGCAAGTCTATTCAGCAGTTACTGGTTTAGATTTTGATAATCCTGATAGAGTCCATGACTACCACCCACTTGGGTAATGTGAAGGGAAATTCTGAGCAGATGAAGTGTTTTACAGGCTCTCTGTACTAAGTGGTGAAAAGAAGGAATGGAATGAATAACCCCAACAGGAGTGCTGGTGGTGCCAAACCATGAACAAATATTTCCCTTAATACTCCTGTTATGTTAAGTGACAGTTACATTTGTCATTACATACAGCTCCAGCGTACGATTACCCGACCCAAACCCACCGCAGCACACGAAGCCCAGGCCATGCCGGGCACACAGAGAGGCAGTACAGCAGTGGAAGCTGCAGAAAATCCCGGCAGCTTTGGGAAAAGGCTTTTCGTGCATAGAGGAAAGCCTGATCCTGAATAGAACAAGGACTGGGCTTGGGTGGTGCTGAAAGCTCTGGGACTGTAACTGCAAAACGGACCATCCCTGTTTAGCACCAGGCGGTAACCAGGGCCACCCCTTTCTCCAGGAGTGAACTGGTCCTTTTCACACATCGCTGTAGCAGCAACGGATAAATACCCAAACGTACACGTAGAGACAGGCTGTGGAACAAATGAACATTGCAAAATAATCAAAGCCATATTGCTTCAGACAGCAAAAATGACACTAGACCAGAAGTGTAACAAAAACACACAACACAACAGGCTTATTGTTAGGTGGCTTAGCTCTTCCTACTCTGTTGCTATGTGAAAAACTAACAGAAGCGTGGGGGAAACTAGACATACAAGGGGAAGAGTGAGAAATGATGCAGAGTACTGTCAAATGTAGAAAATAAACAAACCAGAAAAAGAAAGCAGGAAACAAATCTAATCAAATTTACTAAATAGTAGGTTTTGGAGTTATTTTACAACTGCTAAAAATCAGAAAATTTCAATGTGCACTATTTCTGTTAAAGCAATCCAGAATAAAAACATATATGTACCTTTTCGATGTTCAGAGTGCCAAAAATATCACAAACTGAACTAACAAATCCGTAGCACATGCTAATCATTTGACTGTCCATGAAATATTATTTTAAAACATTATTAAACATGTCTGATTGCAAAATTTCTTATTCTTGTGACTTTATAAACAGTCATTTACAAGAAAAAACAGTGCTGCTAAAGATTTTATTTTCAAGAAACCCAAATTTTGCCACTGTTCATACGACTTTGCAGCTAGGAGTGGCCCCCGCCTCTCCCAGAAGCAATATTTGCATATATTCACACAGGCAAAGAGAAATAACCTCAAATAACGGGATGAAAACTCTCTAACAGATTAAAATGCTTAACGATATAAATGCAGCAATCTGAGTATTTCTTAGAGAAGGCAACAACCATCATTTTGTAATCAGAATCACTGAAGACAAATATTTTTAAATCCATATTTATTTTCTGCAGCTTTAGCCTAAGCCTCCACCTCTAAACGAATTTCATCAGTCACTGCTTCCAACACTAGAAGTGCATGCAGCTATCTAAAACTTTCCAGCCACTTCTGCTGCAACAAAAATAATTACCACTTGAAAAGCCGTAACTTTTTTCTTAGGACTGACAAGTTGTTTACTTACAGACTTCCCATTTATTCCCTGGGGGTCTTCCATTGAAGATTTCTTCTTCCAAATTATATATGGGCTATTAGTTACAGTGAGGTTCAGACAGTCCTAGTACACACACACACACCTGTGGAAAAGACAGTACCACATTGCCGTGTTATTTTGCTGGTATGAAATTCAGAGTTGATCTTTACATCTGCAACTTTCCATTAACTAACAAGTATTCACAAGTTGGGAGCAGTTATCTTCAATGAATTGAATTAATCTTGAAAATAAATATCTAGTTGAGCTGTTTATTGCAAATCCACACAAGCTGAAAGCAAGCAGCAAGAGCCCCGTTGTGCTTGCTGTCGGGAGACAAATAAAAGGCAGCCAGGAACTCTTCTACCAACGGTATTTCTGTGCCAACAACACATCTTTTCTTTCTTTTTTTTTTTCCATGAAGTTCAGCCTCTCCCTGATATCTATCAATGTCAATTGTACTTTAATGCTAAGAGGAAATAATAACAAAGAAACAAGATTGCTGACTGAGCCAGGATAAAATAGAAAATCCACAAAGTGTTTAAAATGTTGCCCTCAAGCTAAGGACATTTTTCTACTAAATCTCTTCAAGTTTATATTAGGTCACAGTCCTAGCCCCTATAAACTATAAATACGGGATGCTTTTTGTTCTCTCACCTTTGGAAACGGTGTTCTTTGATGTTAAAAATAATGGTGAAGCACTGAGATTAATTAACAAAGGCTTACCCCCCAAATAGACACCACATCAAATATGGTTTCCTTACAGTGACCATTTTCTTTAGAATAAAATGCTGTGACCTTCTTAAAATTTAGAATTAATAATTCAAATAATTCAAACTCAACTGAAATCCTCATTAGGAAAATTGGCTTTTTTTTTTTTTTAAGACATGGGGAAAATGCAGCCTGTTAAAGAAAAATAAAAATGTAAATCTTCTTTATTTAGATGTAGATCTATGTGTACGCTTTGCATACAGAGAGATGTGAATATCACTTTGCTTATCTATGACAAGCAAAGATCTGACGGCCTGAACATACTCAACTGGTCCAAAAACCACTCTGTATATGAAACATATATGTAAATTTTAGGATCAGGATCCTAAATCTTGTTCTGTATCTTTCAGCCTGCATGAGATTCTTGCAAGAAAAAAAAATATCCCTTCAAGCCCAGTTGCTCTGTGCACAATAAATCCATACTGGACACTACTCATTGCACAAATTTGGCTAATTCTACAAAATCTAAACATTAAGAAAGTGTTAACAGGTCCACTCCACACCCTAAGGAAGATGCTAATATGAACCATGCTCTGTAATGCATCCACTCCCTTCTTTCTGGCTTACAATTGAGAGATCTAATCCAGTCCTGCTCCTGCTGAGAACAATGGCTGATCTGAAATATTTCTATTAAATCAGGGTTTGGTGCTCATCTTTCTTCTGACACCAGATTATAGGTTAGAAAATGATTCAAGGCTTTTAAAAGTGACAATTAAAGTCAAGGAAGGGAAAGGACAAGAATTTCTCCCAATTTAAAAAAAAAATAGCAAAGAGCAGAAGAAAACAGTTCTCTCACAATGCCCCACTCCTAGGCAATGACTGACATCTGTTTCAAAAACTCTTTTTATTGCAAAATTCAATAAATGGAAAAACCGCACAAGCTGAAAGTCTGCCACTTCAGCGAGGGAATAAAATGGAGCCATTCTAATGGAAAAATATTCAAAAGTCAATTGATGTAATGCTGGTATGTGAATGACCTGACAGCTTTTCAGATCAGCAGTGCTCTCTTTACTAATGGAAAGAAAACTTTACCGAGACTGGTAACCACCTACATTTAAAAAGCATTTTCTATTCAAGCCCATAAGGAAAAAGCATATGTGTTTTAGTGTATATCGTAGTTCAACTGCAATTAGACGACCCAGCTCGCAGAAGCTGCTGCAGTGAACATTTTCTCTCTCTGGGAGAGTTTCCTATAACACGCCAGCGTCAAAAGAGCCCACTATTGCGTATTCTGCTCTGACTTCTTCTGCCCCTCCAAGCCACTGCAAGATTTAAGATTTAAATCTGCAAGCCAGAGATTTAAGAAACAGTCCGATACACCCTCACACACACAACGTTAGGGGCAAAGACTTATCTTTCTCAGCAGACACCAGAGACCCCTGGCAGCAGAATCCAGCTAGCAGTAACATGAGGCCTTAGATGTTAATACAGAACAGCTGATTTATAATGTAATTAAGTAATTTTAATTTAAAAAATTCTACTTTTAAACAAGAGAAATATAGTTATCCTTATTGTAATTGTCATCTTAGGTTATTTTTAACTTTTAGTAAAGCTCTACAAAACTAATTAAATTCCCTTGAGTTGTTAATGTATCAAAAATTACATCTAAATTACAGAGAGTATCTATTACAGAGAAGTTGTCATATGCAAAATATGCCATTGAATTTGAGGGGAAATACCTCAAATTATTGAAAAAGACAGGACCTAAATTGAAGGGAAGTCATGAAAGTACATATCCCCTTTTATTTTTCTCTACTACTTTGGAAGTCATTTGCTTAGTTAAATATTATTATTTAATACATGATGGAAGCAGCTAGTTCAAGCACCTAAGGAAGTGCTATTGTACCAGGCATGACAACCAGCAGCCCCCTTTTCCAAACAGCTATTACCATTTTAAATGGAATAAAAAAATGGGCAAAGAGCAAAGAAGTACAGAAAGTGGTTTTATGGGTGATTTTATTCCCTTCTTTCTGAAGCGTTACCCAACGCCGTGCAATTTTCCCCGCACACAGGGACCGGGACGTGTGCCGTCGCAGCCAGGCGCCGGGCGGTTGCTGACCGCTCCCCAGCCAGGCTGCGGAGGTGGCCAGGAGCTTCAGCAAGCTCCTGGTCGTGCGAGGGCTGTCCCCGTCCGAGCGCCCACCTGAAAACCCGACGATTACATGGGAAGCAGACGTTAAACGCAGTCAGGGACACTGTGAAACAACCCCTCGGGGCTGGAAGGTACCGGCGGAGGGTGATCTCTTGCACAGACGTCACCGAACGCGTGGGTAACTGAAAGGAAATCGGCCACGGCTGACTCCCAGCACTTACAGCCACTGAAGTTTCAGGGCAAGGAACCTGATTTCTTACTCTTGACAAGCTGTTCTCCATAAAAGCTTTGCATTTCCCATGCAAGCCCTACTCTGCCACGAACACCCGCACCTCAGAGCCGTCCCAGGGCTGCTGTAATGTACGCTCAGCTGCGGCGAGCCCCTGCTGAAGCTCACCGTGATCACAAACGTGAGGAACACACAACACCTTGGGCTACCTCCCCCTTTCCATCACCAAGGAGAAGGGATTACACTTTTTCCCCTGTTCCTGTGCCACCAGCAAAACTGCTCCTGCCTTACAACCTCCTGGCTGATTCCACCATTGCAAAGCCTCCAAGATGAGGTCACTTTTAGTGTCATCAGGGGACACTGCTTTGTTCTTATTTTCCTTTTTTTTAAAAAAAAAGAAAAAAAAAGTTTGCCAGATTGATCATGCTTTCTCATGAACTGGTAGGATTTACTAACACCTAGATAAAATTGTTATCTCCCTAAATCATATCTCCCTCATTCTCCTGAAGAAAAAAAAAAAATAACATAAAAGCCACACAAGCTTTATCATTTGGTAGAAAAGGAAAGAAAGAGGTTGTGACGCTGGGCAAAACGGTCTTTTTTTGCCATTTAGATGATAGCGTGTGGTATTTTACAGTTAATGCCAGGGAACTTGATGGTTTTGATTTTAGGTGCTATATTTGGGAAGTTTCCTTTTCAGCAGCTGGTAAAGGCTCACTATATTCACTCCATTCCCAGGTAGGTCTCTCGTCCCCCACCCCCGCTTCCTTTTAAGGTGTTAAATTTGGCAGATAACCTGGGTAGCATTTAGAAAACAATTATTTCCAAATGCTAGGAAAGAGACTTGCCAAGTGTAACAGCTAAAAACCAAAAAGAAAAAAGAGGAAGGAAATAAAACGGAAGAGGGAAAGATATTTTTAAAAAATGAAATTTAGTAGGGACCTTTCAGCAGCTTTATAAACAATTAACTCCAGCGCTGCGACTGAAGACCACCTCTGATTCAGCCTGGAACGCCTGCAGATGCAATACAGCATCCTGCCTTCCAGCGAGCCTTGAGGACTCCAGTAAAACAGATAGGTGCCCAGATGTGCAGGACCCAACGCGCACAGCTGCTGGAAGGCATCCCGCACCAGCTGCCGCGCTGACATTGACCTAAACACACTGGGCCAGCCCCAGACCTCTCTGTGGGTATACACAGCCTGCAGGTAACACTCTGCACAACAGCGTGGGAGGTGGGTCACCGCTTTTGCATCCCCATAAACATCCACGTCCACCTCAGCACACCTTTTCTTCCAATACCACGAAGCAGAAATGCATGGAGTGCCGGGAGTTGTGGCTGGAGTAACCTTGCAGGAGAGAGGGCTGAAAAACTTCAGGTTTATTGGTTTATTGGTAAGCTTTCCTTTCTAAATATAGAACAAGCACTCTGGTGTACTGGACAGGCACATATAAAACCAATGGCACTTACACTTACTGTGATGTCTAGGCCAGCACCAAAGAAAAATCAAATATCTAGATTTTTTTTTACTATCTGGATGCTTACTTTTAGCTCTAAAATAAAGAGAAAAACATCAGTTACAAACTAAAATTATGTTGTTTCCTTACTATTTTTAATCTTATTGAAAACTAACATTTGTGGTAAAGAAACATGAGGTCTCATCTGCCTGCACAGAAACTTCACTGGGTGCTGGACCAGATTAAGAGACAAGATACCAAAGCACAAGGAAGAAAGAAAGACAGAAGAAAGGACTATAAACACAAAGAACACACCACGGGCAAATTATGTTAATAACAGCCTGGGTAATATATCTGCACTACATTTTGAATCCTGATAGTATTTATAAAAATGCTACAACACTGTAAGCGTTAAGTATGTCTTGAAGAAGCCATTTGACCATGGATTTTGTGTCACATTTCCCCCATATACGATTAAGTCTAACAAGAAAAAGGGGATGTTGAGAACAGAAGGACCACGATACTGGTTCAGACCAACAATCCTCTGATGCTGTCTCCAACGACGGCCAGAAATGGGCACGGAAGAGCAAGAACAGGACAAGCATATGCCGTTGTCCCAGTATTTTGCCAGCTTCCTGCTATTTTCTGTTCAGAGGATTTCTTGAGCCTGGTGGGGTTCGTCTGTCTAGCAACCCTCACTGCAGCTCTCTCAAGTACTTACCCATCTTCCTCTTGAACACATGCAAACTTTTTGGAATCCTAACAATACCAAACATTCATTTTTTTAGGGGGGAGGAGCATCACTGAGCACCGAACAAATTTTATTGGAATTATCCTTGATGCTGAGACCTCATTTCTGAACGATGAGGGTCAGCTCAGCACCCATCACTTTCCATGTACAGATACAACTATTTTGCCCAGGGTCTGGCAGTCTACATTTATCTCTGCAGAATTTCATTTGCCATTTTATTGTCTAGTGACTTGTCTCTTAAGGTCCTTGCACGGTTCTTCACAGTTCGCTCTCATTGCCATGCACCTTGTTCTCCAAGTGGTTTATGAGTAATTTGCTAATTTAAATTGCTAACCTGGAATATCTTCCACTCAAGTGGAAATAACCTAGAAAAATGGTCGTGCCTCATTAGCACAATTATTCAGACTGAGCTATTGGAAGAAAGTGGAGTGAGATTCACAGAAAATTCCCACCTGAAGAAATAAAGACAAAAGATGTTGGTATGTTTATGAAGGAGTGGGAATCTGCTGGCTGCTAATTTCAGCAAGCTCAGAGGAGCTCTCCGGTCCTCCGATGTTGGAAGAGACGTGGTCAAATACAAAGAAACCCCTCTTGAGGTAGAGAAAGAAACCCGACAACGCAGTGACCAAAACTCCCAGAGCACCTGGGAAGGGCAAAGGTTTAAGACTGGAGAAATGCAAAAATGAGGTTAATAACTTGCCATTATTTTCACGGGTTCTAAAACTGAAATATAACTGGTTCGGAAACTGTCTTGATAATGTTTTTGTGTTGCGTCCTTCATCTGCTGTGGTCAGGAATGGTTTAAACTGCGAACAGGGCTGAGGTCCTGGTGAGTATGTGCATGGAGTACCACGGCTGGTGCCAGCCATGGCCAGATTGCTGAGGGCATCTCGCGGGCAGAGGCGCCCAACAGGACGCCTCTGCAAGGAAGCTCCACGTAGGGACGAAGTGGGAGACACACACACATATATAATTTTAAAGTAATAATGTTATTCTAAAAGCAGAGCTCTCCAAACATAGCAAAAGATCATATTCTTCATTGAATACTAAATACACATGAAGGTCAAACTGTAAAACAACGCTAAAATTATACTGGCAACTTGCTTGCCAGAATTTTTTTTTTAAATGACTTACAAAATTAATATGATGTTTAAACTACCCAGTGGGATCAACTTTATTTGTATCCGAAGTGTAAGTTGAAGCTGTTCAGCTCAGAAACATCCCAACAGTTTAGGACAGGAAATAAAGAATATTTCTAAGATGAAAACATAAGGGAAAGATGTTTTTAAAAATTAATAAAATTACCACTTACAATATGAATTCTGTGCCTCAAACAGGATTAAACAGCTTTGCTCTTAGCATTGCATAGGATATTTATTATCAAAAAGTGACAGGAATCCCTACTTTTCCTGGGTTTCTTTACGTATCGCTAACAAAGAGAATAAAAAGAGAATGCAACAGCCAATTCCTTCGTTGTGAGTTTTTTTGAGCCACACAGCCATTTTCTGCTTCTTGTATGTCAAACACACTACAAAGGGTGAGAGGGTCCAGAGATTAACACTGACTATTAGACTAAGTGTCACTGTTAATAAAGAATATGAAATACATACAACAAAAATGTTGAGCTACGAATCATAACATGCAACTGGAATACTTAGCTCAGGAAAGAGGTGTAAGATGCTTTACAAACAAAGCTTACTTTCAACCCATGTGGTTCTGTACAATGTTTCTAATGAGTAATAATTATATACATGCTCTAGGAAGCCTTTCTACACCTATTATAAATTTAGATTAAAGGTAAGGCATTACATATTATTTTACACAGGCTTTTAAAGTAGTTAGTAAAATATATGCAGTCTATAAAAGTTTGTGGTCTAACAACAAACAACTGTACTGCTCCAGCACGACTCAGGGCAAACAAGTAAAGGTTTGCTAATCATAATTAATACAAGCCTTCAAGGTTTATATAGAGCAATCAAAAGTAATTTTCCTCTAGGTGAAATCATGTTTTAATCAGTTTTTTAACTCGTATTCCTTTTTTTTCAATAAATGAAATACATTTGAGTCTGAAAATGTAACAAGCTCCATTAAAGCCTAGGCTTCCCCCAAGCTAGCAAAAGCATTCAAGTAACAAACACCATTGACAGCATTTTCAGCAGTGGAAGCCACAGCATCCCAAAGAGCAGAAAAATACACCCAAACAGGATGGGTTCGAGAAAGCACGGTTGCAAGGGAGTCTGTGGAACTACGGAAAGCTAATGCTCAGCAGGGAAACTCACAGGCCAAAGTCACAGCACCTCATAGCACGGAGGGACCCGAGCACCGGGTTTGGGTCGGCTGGGGCCCCGTGCCCTGTGGCAGCCACCACATCACCTCTGGACCCACCTTGCCCTGGGAGGGGGGCACAGAACCCTGGCTACCGCGCCCGGCCAAACCCGTGCTGCCTCCGCAAGGGACCAGCTCTGGTGTCTCTGCGTGAGCGGCACCTCCAGTATCCACCCTGGATCAACCACCAACTGGGGTTCAACTGCATGTGCGCACCAGTGGCCTTCCTCACATCTTCATCAGTAAGGCTGAGGATGCTGCTTTCTTATCTTCCCACCACACAATGAGAAAAGTTCCCTGTCTCTCAAGGTCAACCAAAATTTTCTTCAGCAAGTCACAACATTCACAGACTGCAAGAAGCATATTATTTTCAATCTTTACAACAGATGAAATGCCAGAATTCACATTTTCTATCTACAAATACTTCTGCTTCTTATCATGCAGTGAAGGCACCTACTTGCAGCAGGTGCGAGTTTCACCAGTAGGTGCAAGGAGTCTATTTTCTTCATTTGGACTCATCTATGAGACCAGGTTCTCTTTCAATCCCTGTTAAAGTCCAAATGCAAGCGAATGAATGCTCTTAGGCCAGAGGGACCTTAGGACCTGAGCCTCAGGTCCCAAGCCTGAGAAAACCAGAAGGCTGTATCACTGAACTGTCAAAGCTGTCAATGTGAGGTCCAACGGGATATTTAAAGGCACCACATCAGGTTAAGCATCTATAGCCACTTACACTTATTTGTTTGTTGGTTGGTTTATACTGCAAGCACCCTTATGAATGACAGTAAGCACCCAGCTGCATCTTTAGTCACCTAAATACCTTTGGAGGCCTGATCCATGGTGATCAGAAATAACAATGATTTGCTAACTGAAAGTTAATTTTAAACCAGCAGGAATACTGTATTTACCTAACTATGATGCCAGCTGTCCTTCCCATTTCTGTGCTACATCCACAAGCTCTTGCCTCTCAGGGGGCAATCCCAGGGACAGCGCTGCCCAGCTCCCTACGGGGCCATCTCCACTCCAAGGGGGTCCAGGGAGGAGGCACTGGCTAGGACCTCTTTTCTCCAGCCTGCAGTCACTTCTCATGAAACTAAAACCCCACCAATAAATCTTTGCCAATTTTGGACAATTGGTGTGAATATTACAGGGGAGGAGAAGGAAACGGTTGTTAAGAGCATTTGTAGGACTCTCAGTTCCTTGGAAAACAACGTTAAAAACCATTTTAAAATGATGGTTTGTTCAACTTTGTCATATCTCTTTCTTGATAGATGACATTCTTTCCCTCTGATTTCTGCCAGACTGTCTTTTCATGAAAATGAATTCAGTAACTCATCATTTTTAACATAATAAAAAATGAAAACTTAAGGATTGGGAACCTTGATAAATAGGTTCTGCTTACACAACTACACAAAGATGTATCGTGTTCTTTGTCAGCAAAAAATGCACCAAGTTTAGTCAAACAGCAGTATTCAGTTTCAGTTCTTCACGTCTCCAAACTGTATTCACCAATGAGAATGAATTTTGTACCCATTTATGAAAAAACAAAACACACAGGGGCACAACACAGTTGCAGTCATTAAATCAACCTGTCCTCTAGCGACAGCCACACTACTTATCAGTTCGCTTATCCTAATATTGTCGCAATCTTTTTCACCATCACAGCTAAAATCACAGATAAATCACAGCTAAAATCAGATAAAAATCACAGATAAAACTGTAATTATTGTTATATATTACTGGCTATCGTAATATATTAGATGTGAAAAATGTAACAAACAATATTATTTTTACAGTTTGTTATAAAAGATGAATTATTGTTTCATTTATCAAATAATGTAATAAATAATATTTCATAATAAAGGAGAAAGTGAAGAATGAACTACTTTAACATTCTGAACACAACATTTCTCTTTTCTTTGAGAACAGAATGACCCAAAAGCTAAAACAGAAAATTTCATTCACACAAAACCATGCAAACCCCTGCAAAATTCCGATGATAAAGAGCTCAAGCTATCGAGCCAGGAAATTAAAATTCAGAAATTTCAGGAATTAGGCCACTTGCCTAAAGTGGCGGTAGGTGTGACTCGCTATGGAAACAGCACAGGAAGGACAGAGAAACAACTTGGAGTTGGAAAAGGTTTTAAAAGCATACGAAGTACCCAGCTGTGGCCTCCTTGATTTTAAGGACTTTACACACAATTTGCATTCTTATAAATAAAAAGAGCTTTCTCCTAGCTCTTTTCATCACAAGGGGAGCTGCAAAAACGCGGACCCACCTCACAGGGCGGGAGTTCACTTCCATGATTTTTCCGGGCAGCCCGGCGCGGCGG
>Ga0181612_159401_pt1 | contig 13128 bp, 9 predicted proteins | sample HoacroProtozoa21_FD_119630 | JGI IMG/M metagenome (GOLD analysis project Ga0181612, IMG submission 119630) | Hoatzin crop microbial communities from Cojedes, Venezuel. Combined Assembly of Gp0051906, Gp0051904, Gp0051908
CAATCTCCTCTGCTTTGAAAATCACTGCCAAATCAGGAGTCCAAGCTACATTATCAAATTACCAAAACGTTAGCAGCAGCTCTGCAGTGCCTTTCTAGTTCTCCTTACAGTTAATCTCAAACTGTGTTATTAAGGAAGTATCGGTAAAGAAGCATTCCTTTACTAACTCTACAGATTTAACAATTCATAACTCACTCTAGGAAACTTTGCTCCAGGGAAGGAAAAGCTTGACTACAAGTGTGACCTTGTACTGTCTATAAAGTTTACTAGACTTGAATAAAGAATTTCATTTCAGTTGATAATACACTTTTGTGAACACATACAATTAACACAAATTAATCTAAAAATGAATAAAGAAATTGGGAAATTAAAGCAAATTAAGTCGTCACTATAGTAATATGAAATTTCATGTAACATTCCTAATTTGTCATGAAGGAAATATAAAAGCTAATGAATTCAGTACATGACATGTTTTCACAAAGGAGTAACTGTACCTAATTTTAGCCTGAGAAGGCTGTTTTGTAACTCTTATTGAAATCATATTTCCTGTAATGAAGGGCCCCACAGCTGGGAAATATTACTGGAAAGATTTTCAAAATTAGAAATGCGATATGACATTATTCTGCCTGAAACATCACCAAGAAGTTCTCCCAATGCTAATGTATTTGTATTTTGTTGTATCTAGTGGTTTCGTGGTATTAATGTGTCATGAGAAGAATGAAAAGAGAAGGTAAGGTGGTCTTTAAAATAGGTAAAATCTTTTAAAATAGATATGAGGTCATATGGGTAGTGTAGGATGAATCAAGTCTTCTGCAATTTTTTTTTCAATAAAAGCTTTAGAATACACTGGGTCACTTTCCATATAATTTTTAGTATTTCTGCTTCTGGTTCAAGTTCTGTACACTACTGTTATCCCAAAGCTGTATTCTAATAATATTTATTTCAAATCAAACACATGACTCTAACACAGGACACTTCCTTGCACTATAATAGCTTTGCCATTGTCTTACATGAAATAGCCAGACACAAGCCAAAAGAGAACAAGGATCTCTGAATGGAACTGTTTTAAGAAGGGAAAGACTACTCCCAAAGGGAAGTACTACCTGGAGTAGTTGTGTTAATTCCAGATTCTGTAAGAGAATGCTTTTAAAAGGCAGATCATATCCACTGAAAATAATTCTACCTGTTAAATAATCTGTAGATTATTAAAAATCTACTTAACTAAGCTTAAAAAAAATCAGTTTGTATAAGGGCGTATAATAGCATGCCTAGTTTATTAACAACAGTTTAATGACTAATAATGGTAGAAAAAAATACAAGCTCTCCAAATGTATTCTCCAAGTTCGTATTTTTTAAATTAATGAATTCCAGAATTTCCTCAAAATATTTCCAAAGGTACAAGTTTCAGAGATGTGGTTCTAAAGATGACTGTATCCTCTAGAGGGGTGCAGGGAAATCCTCCACTTGTTTATTAGTAAAGAAGCATAGTCTCCTTTGCTTACTGAATTGCCTTCCCCATTAACCCTGCTTCCAGGAGCTGCAGACGGCGCTGCACCTCAGTCGGATTTTCTTTTCTCCCAAGATTTCCTACCAGGGTGCTGCTCCACCTATGCCTCCTTCCCTCTTATTCTGGTTCAATGATCACTACCAAAATCCTTACAGTCTCATCACTGTAAACGCCAGCTCATGTCCAGACTCTCTCAATTATAAAAGACTAGAGGGTCAGGAATGGATCCTCTCTGTAGCCTTACTGGTATTTCACTTGGAAAGGATATATACAACTGAGATTATGGGTGGGTAAAAGCTCTTCTCAACTACTCATCCACAGCAGGATCACAGAGTAGTTATAACAGGAATGTGTGTCCCGTAGTGATAGAGGGATATGCATTACAGACTGTAAGATTTAGACTAGTATTAAATAAGCACCTTATTAAATGAAAGATTTTTCTGTGTGAAGTGGGAGGGGTGCAGCTGGAGACACATGTCCAAAGGGGATAAAAGGCAACCTCAATGGCAAAGTAATAAGTAAAATGTCAAAACTAGTGTAATACTATCAACAGAAAAATTATTTTTCACCTACAAGAAAACATCTCGGGGATCATTGAAAATGAGCTGAGCATTTGAGGCCACAAGTGCTCAACTGGAGGTAGAGAGGTGATAAATATGACAGAGAAAGACAGCAAAAGAATGTTGTGGCAAAAAAATGTCTATACATAAGTGTCTCAAAGATTTGATGAAGAGGGTTATGTCATGCCATTAAAAAGAGGAAAAATAATAAAGCAGAAGGCAATCGGATACTCTTAGATAGTGATGACTCATGGATATAAGGAATTTTTGGTCTCTTTTGGCTAGAAAAGATCTACTTTATTTAAAGCATTTAATTTAAAATATAATGGTTGTCTGGTATATGTATTTGTACCAGGTTGAAGCAACACAGCATTAGCCACTTTAAAACAATGTTTCATAAATCGAATTTTACTCTCTGAGTCAAAAACTTATGGTATCATCAAATCAATATTACTACTTGGTGATCATTGCAATTAGAATGGCATAAATTCTCAAAACTGAAAATCTAGAAAATTGGAGAACAAATCAGTAAAGGGTAACACTAGCTCAGGAAAGATATATAGGTTTGTGGAGACACTCTTGCTACCATCAGATAAATTACTCTTGAACATTTGAACCAAGTTCTCTTTAGAGAGTGGAGAATATTACAATATCCTTTTTTTGAATAGTGGCATTACTCAAAAAGCTTGTTTTCATGCCAGATAACACACCGTTCCCAATGAAATATTATGCTAATATCTGGAGAAACTTATTTCTGTAAAATGGTCCTAGAATGTTGCCTATATTACTTGAGGGCTATATTTCAGGAAACATATGACTCCATACTCATTTTTTCTTTGGACTGTTATGTGTTTTCAACAGAACTTCCAAAATATACTGGCAGCCTGTTGAGTTACAATGATTATAAAAAAATCATGAAAATTAAACAGGAGTAAGTTGCTGTGTAAATTAGCCTATTTATAGATTTATCAAAACTAAACATTACCAAAATTTTTATTAATTCAATTCACATGTATTTAATAGAAAACTTTTACGTGTCTTCATAGGTTTGACTACATAATATGAAATGTCTGTGGTTTGGATTACAAAAAACCAAAAAATATTTGGCTCTGCTTATTTAAGGAAAACATATGAAAGGAAGAATTACCTTCTTACTTAGAAGCAAACCACTTAGAATCATCCAGGTTCATCATCTGTGCCTAATGGTAGCCAACATGAGCAAACCACTTAGAATCATCCAGGTTCATCATCTGTGCCTAATGGTAGCCAACATGAGGCTGGCCCTGAAACAAAGAAATTATAGGCAAAATTATTGCCCCAAATCCATGCAGGTAATACCAACTATATCTTTTTTATACAAAATTTGGCACACATGTTGTTAGCCAAAAATTCTACTCTGAGAAAATACAGAAATTTAAATTCCGCTCTCAGTTTTGAAATACAATGTGAGTCTGAAGTGCCATACTGTTTAAAATAGATTTTGCATCACATTGAGGCATTGTAACCTTCAACAATACTGAAATGTGACTGTTTTATACACATAATACCTGAATATGAACCAACAGTATTAGTATGTTTTTATAGTTAAAAGTATTTTAAGATGCCAAAGAAACAGTAGGAAACTCGAAAGATGCTTTTTCTGCCTTCAATAAAGATAATGGCTTCCATTTTAGATTACAAGAATTTATTCCTCTTTTTCTGTTTTTGTGTTTGTATCACTATACACGTAGTTTAACCAGAATAGATTTTTCGATTTTTGATGGTGAGACTTTGATCCATTCCCTTCATCCAGAGGCTCTTTTAGAGCTGAGCTTCCTGTTATTTTAAAAAAAAAAAACAAAAACAAAAAACCCCAAACAAACCTGGAGAGAGAAAAAGAAAAAAAGCAGCAAAACTTGGAACATGTTGTAATTCAACCATGCATGTGAATTTTCTTTTTTTTTCCATCAAACAGCAACTGCAGACTGAAAAAACTCCATTCTCTTTTAGATTTTTAACTCATCTTTTTGATTGGGTACAAAACTTTTAGAGTTCTGGCTTTCCATGAAAGAGAACTAAGACTTAACAGGGTATTGAATTCCAAAGGGAGGGTAGTAAGATCGCAGTAACAGAGGAGATGGTGTGGTTTAACCTGGCAGCCAGCAATGAATCACTAGGCAGCTGCCTGCTCAGGCAGTCTCCTTCTACGAGAAAACTGGCAAGACTGAATGCCTCAGCAGTTCTGTTCATGTCCGAAAGACGCTCCACAGGAGAGCCATCTTGAATGGAAATACAATTATACAGATTCATTTCAGCTCCCTTTAGGAGTGCTTGGCTTTGTTGTCCGGGGAGGCAGGAGGGGGTAAATACCCTGGACAGGCACAGCCCATGCAGGTGGAAATCAATGTCGATAACTTTAGAAGAAGTGGGATTATCAAAATTTCAGTTCAAGAATTGTGTCTATGTGTCCATATACTATACACAAATATGTGATATGTCTATCTGTACATAAAAAAAGTTCTTTATTTCCAGAAGACATCTGCTTTTAGACATAAAATATTTCTTAAAGGACTGCGTGCTATTTAAATGAGTCCAAAATAATAACATTTTAGAGGTAAGGTACCAAAGAAGGCAAACAAACAGCATTAGGAAGATCAGGGCTGTTCAGACCAGCAAGAGAAAAATGTTTCTCACTGCCAAAGGCATGGGAGATGTTTTCCACATCCACCTCTATTTGCTGTACAATTACACATGACCAGGACAGACGCTGATGCTTCTTTGAAGTAGCTGTTGCGTATTTTATCAATGCTATTATTCAGCGCTAAATGCACTCGAAGCAGTGCTGGTGATCGTGGGCATTGTAGGTTCTTGCCTTTCTGCACTACCGAAAACAGATCACAGGCATCCTGCTGAGACGCACCTTGTGATCTGCGCTAATTTAATTTATCACCAGACTTCCTTGACCGTAGCCATCATTGCTGACTGCCAGTGCTACCAGGCATGAAGCACCTCAAAATAGACTAACAGCTTCCTCAAACTTCCCGACACATCCTTATGCAAAATAATACCACTTTCTGTGTTACTTGCAGTAATCTCGGGTGAGAGCTTATTGTTATTACGAGGGTAATAGAGTCTGGATGGGAAGGATAAGTGACATTTAAGTATCTCTTATCTGATGAGGATTTAAATTTACGAATGTTGAGGAACTTAGTTAGAGCTTCCCACACAATCTATGGTTATGGTTCCCATAGCTTTAAGGACAAATCTTGCTTAGCCATATTGCATTAGGTCCAGGGCAGAATTTCATTTACACAACTTACGAATTCTATAAATCATAGCATTATGCGGTTTAAATCGGGAAAAATCATTTTACTATACTGCTAATCTGAAGGTTTAATTTCCCTTTTGTCTCTGAAGGCAAGTTCAGAGATGTCCTCCAGAAATGGAATTACTTTGGCCAGAGTCCATCATTTCCATCTGCTCCTCTCGCTCCTCCTCGCACACCCCATGCTACACTGAGGCCTGCTAAGGCAGAAGCAAGCACCGGCCCTTCTTTTCCAAAGTGATGGCTGAGCAATGCAGTGTCTTACAGCTTGAAGTTTCCATCTCAACAACTGCATGATTGCTAAAAACTGCAGACAGAGAAGTCATAAGCCAGCTATTGAGCATGATTTGGTTTTCAAGGACTGCTGTAATTTGTTTCATCTCTTCCCAGCTGATATCCAAGTTTTGGCTGTTTTCCTTTGGACTTTGAATACCTCCAAGTTTGGAGGCTCCACAGCCTCCCTGGGCAACCTATTGCAGTGTTCAACCATCCTCGCAGCAAAAAAGGATTTTATGAAGTCAGGAAGCATCATACATACCAATGCGAACCCCATCATCCCAATAAAGCTGCCCTTCTGCAAACAGAGCGTCATTCAAAGCGACAGTGAGTCCCATGGGGTTTTTTCGGCTATGGAAAACAGCATAATGTTTCCTCAGTTTCCTCAGCTAATCACATTTTGTATTTACAGAAGGTTAGAATTTTTAAAGAAATACTGTATGCCACTCAATTGATCTACCTTAGTCATCTTCCTAAGCCCATACCATTAAAATAAAGGAGACCATTAGGAGGAAACCAAAAAGAGAAGCCAACAATAAAGTTCCAGTGCTATCATACATGTAGCTTCTCTGAGGAGTGTTAGTATTTATATGTGATTGTGCAAAACTAGATTTTGAATTTTCAGTTAATCTTACCTGTAAAAAGTTGTATTAGCAGGTCTTTGCCAAGCAAGGATGTATCCACCTCGGATATGTAGGTTGATATGTTCCAAAGGAGCTGGTAAAATTCTGAATTGTTCCCTAAAGCCAATATCTTCATCCTATTTACAAAACAAACAATAAAATCTTCTGCTGAATTTCTCTCACTTTACCATTTTCTTTACTATGAAATAATAATTTTTTGGTAGACAGATTAATTAGGAGTTATTACTGCAGGAGTAACTACATAATGCTCTCAAGAGAAACTCTGAAATTATGTATCTGCCTTGACTGTAGGTGACAGCAGCTGAACCAAAGAGGCCAGTCAGGTGAAATACGAACTTGTGATTAATGACATGATTTTTGATGCCTGCTTTTCCTCTTATCAAAGCTTTTTATTTTCTGTGAAAGATGATGCAGCTAAACCTGTTTTGTCTTTCGCCATTTCAGTATTCCTTACAAAGACATCATGTATATCATTTGAAGGTTAAAAAAAGTCAATAGCAGCCCTTCAAATTAAAGTTATTATTTCACCTTTTAATTTTATTATTTTACATTGTTTTACATTGTTACAGGAATCAAGGATTTTTATATCAGCTAAGTAGATGTTACATTGCTGAGAAATGATACTCAATGCAAGATTGTAAAAGAGAGAGAAAGAGTTCACACCTCACCACCACTCTCAGCTCACCCTGCTGCTGTCTGTGAAGAAGACATAGAAAATACATCCTTTAAAATGACTTACTGTGTAGTAATCATACCAGCGGGCATTGGGAAAGTAAGCATTCACTGTTACAGCATGCTGCAATTAAAAATACATGTTTTAGATACCTTAAATCAAAAAGTGAAGTTTAGCTAAAGTGTTTTTAGTATTTTCATTATTAATATTTGCATAGGTGCTGAAGAACATACCTGTTGCATCACAGGGCTGATGAGCAGTGCAGGTCCCCAGAGGAACTGCTTGTATATTTCCCAGGTTGTTCTGTCTTCCACAAACCTGGAAGTTAACAGAACAACGATTAGAGATTGCGTACTGAACTTTTACTAAGTGTTCCATCTTCAAGACAGTTTTGTCAGTAACTGAATCTACTGTTCCTACTATCTACTATTTTCTCATTTTTATTCTAGTATTAATAATTCATAGATCAATTAATGCTTGCCAAGAATGCATAAAGACCCTACTGTGAAACTCATTAGAGAAATGCAAACTATTTTTTTTTTTTTTTGTCATTTCTTTGCATTTGCTCTTCAGTGTATTTAGATCACAAAAATCGGAAGGTCTGTTGTGCTTGGCTGGTATTAGCCATAATAAGATTAGGTAGTGAACAGACTGGGAACCACTCTCTAATTTTTGCCACTTTTTTCTTAGACACTTTCTTTGAAAAAACCAAGTCAATATATGCAAAAAACTCAATGTTCCTTAGCCAAGACATGCACAGAGATACTAGACCACATCTAACTCCATAACAGAGGTAAATACAGCTTCTGCAGGCACTGCCCTGCCTGACAAGGAACAACAAAGGCTTTGTGTGTCTAACAACATTTTTTTTTTTTTTAAATCTGCTGTATCAGCTTGGACATGCATGAAAAATGTCACTTTTCCCTGCATAACTCTCATGATTTGTGACAGAATTCCCTCTTCTTTGCTTGAATTTTTTGTCCAGCTATTTTTGTAACATTTGTTTTTTGATGCTATATATGCCCAGTACTTTGTTGCTTGCCCCTAAAGAGGTTAAAGGTGAGCTTTGAAAATTAAATACTACTTCTAGAGAGGCCAATGCTCAATTTTGCATAGCAAAAAAATGGACAACTAGTGCTCTTCAAGTGAGACGATGTTGAAAGCTCACATTCTCAATCCCACGCTTTTTTTTCTTTTGAATAAAAATTGGTGTAGATAAGAGAAAACTTTATTGTCAGGAGGGTTGTAACTACAGAAGTTTTAGTGGAAATTCCTGATACAGGTGGCAAAGGAGTCACACTTACTCATGGAGTATGGGGCGGACCACAGTGCTGCCATGGGCATGGGCATGATACATTAATGTGTAGAGATAGGGTAACAGGGTGTATCTTATATTCAGCACGTTCCTGGCAATCTCCTCAAATGTTGAGTTCCAGGAAGCGGGATCTTGCCTCTGAAAGGGGAGAGACCACTGTTAGTCAAGCTGGATTACTTCGTTCTGAAAACCTAGACAAGAAGTCAACACAGGAAGACAAAGCTGAGGAAATTTCTCCTCCGAACTAGAGCACCTTCATCTATTTATTCTTCAATTAAGCAGTAAGTGACACTAAAAACAGCAGGTGTGACTGTCAGCCCACAGAGGGACACTAGAGAGAGGGAAGGTGAGAAAAACCTCAGGGGAGGGGAATTAGTGTAAAATATGTGTAATGCAAAGTGTCCCGGAGGCGTGCCGCATCCCAGAGTACATAATTTATCATCCCTCTTTTCTGCAGCGCAGCACTCAGGACTTGCAAGAAGAGACCGAAGCGCTAATGACTGATGTCAGGGAGCATTTCCAATCTTTATTAAATGTATTGAACAATACCTTGGCAAATTGGGTAAGACTGGAAGCAACACGATAACCCTGAATCTGCATTTTTAAAGGCTTTAAAAGTCCTATCGAAAGGTGTGCCGCTGCAAGATAAAGCACACAGTTTTTGAAAAGGAGACTTTAATCCATTAGATATATGCCATATAAATAGCTCTACTCTGCTAGACCTGAAGCTTGAACTGGAAGAGAAGTGCTGTTTCCATTTTTTTATTTTTCCAGTTATCTTGTTCTACAGCTTTCTACAATATAGTCCTTAGCCAGCACAGGCCTACATTTAGGCAATTATTTTCCTTTACTCTTAAAAGAAATACAATATTTGATGGTGGCGAATGTGCAAAGCTCAGAAATTGCCAAGGCTTACTCCAGAATCTTATTACACTCTTCCACTTTCTCATTTGCTGTATAATTACGGACAATTAGGGCTGAGAGCACCAAGGTCAGTTTTGCTCCTTTAAGTGCTTTTGCCATAAAAGCGCTCTATTTTAGTCTCGCTGGTGCCGTGTGTTCAAATAAAAGTGGCATACAGGGAAAAATATGTAGGCATTTGATTCAGTCAAAGCAAAGTTAGAATATACGTTCTTCAAGTGCTCCAAATCCCAGAGCAGGCCCTCTGTGGGCATAAAACCTCCCAGGTGAGGGCCATGCTTACAGCACAGCTAGCATGTAAATAAAAAGCATTATTTATTAGATGAAGAGCCAAACATGTTCTTTTCCTGTCCACTTTGCTTGGAATGTCCCTTTTTGGAGGCAGGCCAGCGTGTGCAGTGTTCTGGCTGGTCTCCACACATGTATTGCAAGGGCCTGGCCATTCAGAACCATTATAAAATCACGACTCACCCTTGTTCCTTTCTCATTGTGATTCCTTGAGAATGGGTAAAACGCACCCAGCTGCATCCAGCGAGCACACAGCTCATACTCCGAGTCTTTGAAGAAGCCACAGATATCAGCTCCTGTCTGAAAGTTTAAAAATGACCCACTTGGAATACTATAAATTCATGTGCAGCATGAAGATAATTAAATGTAAGGTAGTAACTCATTAGCTTACATAAGATATTCCAAAGAGGCTGAACTCCATCATGCCTAAAAGGAAAAATATTTCAATGTTAGTAGCTGGTGGTTTTTTCCCCATCTTTGGTATGCTATTGGTTACATAGATAATACTCTAATGCTGAATGTGAAGGAAAAATAAAACAAAACACAAAGCCCTTGATTTCTCTGAGATGTCATGTTTTTCTGCTACAGAAATAGATGCGAGCTGGTTGGTCAGGAGCAAAGAAAGAAATGAGTGGCAGGACATGGGGCAGGAATGTGCCCAGTCCCAGGGGAATAAAAGAGCTCCCAGCACCCAGTGACAAGGCAAAGAAGAAGTAAAGAAGGAATTGGCTATGAATTTTGTTTGCTGAACTAAAAGGCTTATTTCAGCTAAAACCACATAAATACTAAAAGCAAGCAAATGAAGGAAAATAAATAACTGCGCACAGTACATTGAATACAGGTCCTTTGCCTTCTACATACCAATGATAGATTTGGATAGCTGATCCCAAGCTGCACTGTTATCACCAAGCCAGTGTCCTGCCCATCTTCCGCTACTGGGGAATGTGGAACGGGTGATAACAATCCCACGCTCCTTGGTGGCATGCTGCAAACCGCTGACATTGAAAATAGACAAAAAACCAAATTACATGAGCAATACTACATGAGAATTTATTACATGGGATCCTGTTTGAAAATCAGCGTAAGGGCTTATATTTTCATAGTGAAAGGCAGCATTGTTGTATGCATGAATATGCCTACATCCAATCCAGATGTGCTTTTTACAGCACTATGAATCACACATGCACAGAAACCTAGCAGTGTCAGCCAACCTGTAGCTGGAAAGAGAACCGGCAAAACAAGGAGGTGCTAAAATACAGATTTCCAGCACAGGCTAATTACTGTGTGGGAAAATACAAAAGTAGCCCAACCAGCTAATTTTCTAAGGGCTCCATAATGCGTTCCAGGGCACATTATTCCTTTCTTAAATTACCTGAAAACTTGCAGCAACAGTAGAAAATAATTTAACAAAACTCATACCAAAAAGATCATACGGGGGGAAAATCGAGCTACCAGGAATATTGAACCAGTCAGTGTAACTCTAGTTGCCAAAAGCGTATTGGAACAAAAAAGTCAGTCATGGATCTGTAGTCACTTCAGAAACACCAAGATGACATGATATCAATATGAAATGACCAGCAAGGATTTGTCTAGAAGTAAAATATTAAACCAGCTATCTTCTGCTCGGGGCAGGCAACAGGCCTGACAGCTAAGGAGTAACTACCAAGGTGTGTGACTTTGCATTAGCCGATCTCTTGGTCTGATGACATTTGGCTTCCCCATAAGAAGAAGAGGTTTTGACCAGAGCTTAGTAACCTTTTGAGCATGGTGGGACTTATTTTTCATTCCCATTTCTCAAATAAATAAATAAATAAATAAATATTTCCTTAAATAAAGCCTTGGCCGTCGCCACAAAGTACCTGCAAAGGTAACCAAGTATAATTTAGAAAAAAATAATAAAATTAGCTGAGTTTGTGGGAATTTGTGCTTTCTAGTTGCTCTCCAAGGATATGAGCACCTTTCTCAGCAGCCTATGCTGTTCGTCTGCACTATGGGACTGGCACGGATGCATTCCTGCTCCGCTTTATTAGAACAATTCCTTCGCAGCCATGCACACGTCCTGTGAATCATTACAGCAAAATACTAAACCGCAATACTAGTTAGAAAGCTACACTGATTAAATCGCTCTGCTCTCCAATGCTGGCTCCGCAATAATTGCCTAAACAGCTGCTTCAATAAGGCACTATTTATTTATTTTTCTACAGGATTTGCAGCTTTAGTGACACTATAATTACAGCAAAAATACACAAGTCACTTAAATTACCGTAGCAATTAAACCAAACTAATGTGCTGTAATTATTTCTTCCAAGACAAACAGTAAGTTTTCTAGTATCTTTTGTTTCTTTGTAATGCACTACCAAACATGTTCAGCCTCTGCTTGGTTTGTCCTACTTCAGCAATGCTTTGGAAACTGCAGCTAAAGTTTCGAATGTGAAGGCAGTGTGTGTTGTGTGTAGAACTGCTCCAGGACGAGCACGGTCCAAGTGTTTTGCTGACTGGAGGTGCCAGCTCTCTGCCTAGGGGCTGAGCCACAGCTGTGTCCATGGAAAGCGGTTCCTCACGTCTCAAAGCCCAAATTCACCTCCAGACGGTCACTGCGTTCACAAGTCAGGGTTCTGGCTTTCAACTCTGTGCAAAAGTCTCATTATGAAAGGATTGCGTTAAGCTGATATCCAGAGGCCCCCTCTGTCTAATGGATGGAGAACACAAATTACATCGTTACATAAAAATTTACTGTTCACTTTTAAGTTATAGGCTTTAGTGAGCTTTACATGCAGGCGATCTGCCTGTTTGGAAGGTTTAATATTAGCACAAATGATTACTATGACACGTCTTCAGCTGCACAACTACTCCTTCAGTTAGTACCAAAGAATAAATTGGAAGCTGATTTAAATATATGTGTGTATATATATATTTTTTTTTAACTCCTGTATTTGTATAAATTTCAAGTGTGAGAATGTCTGTATAAGCTGTGTAATTTATCATAGCAATTTCAGTTATGGTGCTTCTCAAAATGGAAGAAAATATTTCACTACTTTTCAGTTCATACTTCATACACAGAAAAGTGCTCCTCTTCTTGCTCAGTTATTGTCTACTTAGACTGCCCAGATCACATGTGATTTGGCTGATGGCAGAGGCATCAGACATTCCTCCCTGTCCTGTCAGCAGTTTTGCTCCTGCCCTGCCTGGCAGCCCTGCAGTGGCATGCTGGCCAGTGTAACATCCACTGGGTCAAAACTGCAAGCCGCCTTGGTATTTTCTTTCTTTATGGCAATATCAAAGTTACCAAGGGCTTTAAGGTCATTAGACCTAGAAACCAGCACTGTTTCCTTGCTTACTCATTGAATTGGAAATGAAACAGCACATGTCTTATCTTTAGATCAGACTTTATCTAAAGCAGACTGGGGTACTATTCAGAAAGGAACAGATAACGACGTTTGCCTTGGAACTGGTAAAATAAATTCTTAAAAGGAAAGACTCATGCACACAGTTTGCATTTTAAAAGTCACTGTTTCCCCTTTTCACTACTACTCAGTTTGTTCTAAATAGAGGACGTAATTGAGCCCTTTGTAAATTAACATTATTCAAAAACTGTATTCCTTTTCCCTCCGTAGATGTACAGCATAAGGTGAAAACAAGG
>Ga0181612_132087_pt1 | contig 13127 bp, 10 predicted proteins | sample HoacroProtozoa21_FD_119630 | JGI IMG/M metagenome (GOLD analysis project Ga0181612, IMG submission 119630) | Hoatzin crop microbial communities from Cojedes, Venezuel. Combined Assembly of Gp0051906, Gp0051904, Gp0051908
CTCTCCAGTAGCTCTTCATCCTTCTTGAACTGGGGAGCCCAGAACTGGACACAGTACTCCAGATGAGGCCTCACCAGGGCAGTGTAGAGGGGAAGGAGAACCTCCCTTGTCCTGCTGGCCACACTCTTCTTGATGCACCCCAGATACCCTCAGTTATTGATGTTCTAAGTTAATGTATACTACAGGCACTGGAAATCTGAGCTGGAGTTGATAGAGCACATCTAGCTTAAACAATCATAAGACACCAGAGACGCCCCAGGGTGGGAACTCTGAAAAAGCACAGAAGTGACAGTGAAGTATAAAGCTTCTTACACATCAGGGGAGAAAAACAAACCTGGTTTTATGTTTTCAGTCACACAGCTGCCTTTCCAAGTATTTCACTTCACCTATTCTACAAGCATGCATTGGTTACACACGTGTCTTTGGCAAAGACCATCAAAAGCGACCCAATTTTCCAAGGATGAGACCTAAGACTTCCTGGAAAAGGGGGGTAAACATTCCCAACCTAGGATCATTTAAGCAGAGGTACACAAAATCACTACTCATTTGGAAAAATCACACACTCTTTTCCTTGTGCCCTTGTCTTCCCTGATTTCACAGCAGCAGTATTTTCTCTCCACTGCAAACACAACAAATTATGCACATCAGGCTGGGAAGTGGGAATGAAAAAAGTTCTCTAATGGAACATCTTACCTGGCTAATAGCTTTTATCTGTGCAATGCCTCTGTGTGCCTCCCCACAGTACAGGCTCACCATCTGCCTTTGTTCTAATAAATGAACTCACATTACAAATACAGAGCGCAAACATACTAATATCCTGAACTTACTGCACCCAAGGGCCAGATGTTTTTGCAGAATATGTAACTACTAAATGGCTACTCCCAAATGTTTGAAATGGTTCACAATCTTTCCTAATAATAAGAAGTATAACCAGTGAAGAATTCATCACAGCTACACCATGGGAGGTAAAAATCCATAAACAAAGACTTACCTATTTTCATTAGCTGTATCTTCATACTATCTTTCCAATATAAAATTCTGCTTCCCAGATTATCTTGCATGTATTACTAATATCGCACACAGTTAGATGTCACCCTTCTGCCTGCCTAGTAACATTAGTATAGTTTTGCAAGCTACAGGCTTTCACTCGCAAAATTTCATCTCTTAGATGAACAACTCATTTAACTGTGTGTCATACCTGGCCTGTGAAACTCAGAAAACTTTTTTCCCCCCAGAATCTTAAACATAATCTTACCTTTTTTCTTTCACATACTGATGCTCAACACTGACATCCTCTCCAAATACATATCTATCTTTCAAATAACTCTTCCAGTAAAATACTTCCTAACTGGTAATTTGTATCTGTCAATATACTCAGATGCATAAACTGTACTATAAATCAAGAAAAAAAGAACATCAGTTAGACCTATAAATGACCTTTCAGATTTCATATGCGAGTTTCCTCCTATAAAACCAGGGCTATGTGTTTTACAGTTGGCTGTTGATGCTTATACGTGCTAGAGTTTCAGGTTCCACTTTCACAGCACTTTGTTTCACAGAAATGATGCACTATCAACCATGGGCATAGTGTCTTATTAACTACTAATAACTGTTCCATAAAATATTATGGAACCCAAGGAACCTTCAGGTACCTAAAAGATGCACAGGAATATCCTTTTAGCTATCAAATGAACGACACAAAACCACAGTGATACCTACCACTACTTTAAAGTTCACATGGATTTTTCTCAGTAGCTCATATTCCTAATGAAAGAAAGTTTACCCATGCATACAGTATATGCACAATACGTGTGTGGATTTCTGTCTAGTCTTAGCCTGTTGTCAAACACATTGAACAACATCAGCCAAACTTGACAGAATAGTAAAGGACACAAAATGTCAGAAAACACAAAGACATTGTATTTCTGTAAATCTGACGAAAATAGCCTACAGACAGACCTTACTCACGTCCTCGCTGAGGCACTGCCCCATTAACACAATCCCTTAATATACGCTGTCTAATCCCAGTAGGAGACATCAGAGAATCCCACATCGGAAAGTGACATTTAGGATTCCCTAACCACAGGAAAAGCTTTAACCAGAGTTCATACTTTATTATAGAGAATGTAATCACAGTACACCAAACCATCGTAAATAATTAATTAAATAAATTGGGCTTTCTTAGTCCCACTACTTCAATAATTATTTGATTCTAGTCTAAATATTGCTCAGAACAGGGTGATGGCATGAGGTAACTTGCTACTTATGCTTACGCTTGCTGGACAGAGCAGCTAGCTCAGCTTCAAGGAAACAAAAGGAAGGTCCTGTACAGACAATTGAGTCAGTCTCAGCAGCTCCCACTGATTAAAGACAACTTAAATCAAAGAACAATCAATACTTCTATCACAGCCATGACACAGTAGCTTGTTTGTGCAAGGTGAGCAAGATTCAGTGCACGTATTTTTTTTCATGCCCTTTTGACACTATTTAGCCCAATTACCACATCTCCCTAAGAACAGTTCTTCAAGTAAGGATACTGGGTACAGGTATCCTTGGCACGTGCTACCTGTGGTAAGCTGACATGAGATTGGAATGGCTGAAGGATCAGGGGCGAGTATATGCACTTTACTCAGCACTACAACAGCCACATGCATCCCATCAGTTATTGTGTCTCACACGATGAGGCAAGGATTTCTTAAAGCTGACTCAACTTCCTCAAACTTTATCACAGTTACAAAAACTTGCAATGATTTAGACTTCACAGAAGCAGAGGCACAGAGACCAAATAAAGCTTTCTGACCATTCACCTCCAAATAATCTCTGTTTTATGACAACTATAGCTGAAGGCCTTTCTGGCAGGGGCGCTAATGCATGCTACTTTATTTTCCAGGTCTGACTGAAAATGAGACTGAATGAGAAACCAAAAAAATTAGAACTACTCCTCTCTACTTAATGTGTTGCTACACAAAAAGTGACAAGCAGAAACAAGCAGAAACACACAGAAACACTGAAGCTACAGCCACAAAAAAGGTGTATCATTGTTCAGGCAATAGTTAGTTCAGTGTAAAAAGGAAGTCAATGGCAGTCTGCGGCTAAGTCTACTGGGTTGACTCAAACCTTCTGATTAGTATTTTTAATATTTGCTTACATTTCATTTCCTCTTCGGGATGCTCACTTCAGTGCACTTACCTTTGCATATGCTGACAATCATATGCCAAAGTGACGAGAAGCCATGCAAGGCAATCCTTCAGTCTCATTTACGTGCTGCATACTTTAAAAGGACGAAACATGAAGTCTTGTAAGGCACTTGGTGTTACAAGGTTCAAACTCCACTAAAAATCAACAGAGCTCAGACTACACACAGTCATTGCAACTGCTGTAGTCAAGATGTAGTGCTGAGGGAAGCCACAAAATGATGACTGGCCAGATTATATTAACACTGTTGTTATACCCTTTTAAACGTGTTTTTTCATTTACTATAAATCTTACTAGATATTTATTACTAGTATGGCAGAAAGTGCTAATGGGTTGTGCAGCAGGGGTCAGCAGTGTATAAATCCCCAGGATGACACTCACCATAAAGGAGATGTCGTGTAATAATGCTCGTCAAAGAGTCGTTAGGAGAACTGTGTGGTTTAATCTCTTTTTCCTCTGAGGCCAAAGTCTGATGACACAATTAATTCAGCTTTGGGGCTCTTGGTATCAGATGAAAAAAAGCTGTGGTGCCCTGACGCAAAGCAATGAATTTGCTGCAAATTTATTTATACGCATATCAACTGAAAAAGACCTCTGGTGGCTCAAATTTGCTCAAAAAATTCTGACTGGTTAACTTTGTAACATTAGGCTCTATGCTGGAAAAGTTATTACTTCTTTCCCCTCGTGCACACACAGCCAGTGTTAAGAGTGCTGAAAAAAAAAAATTATTATCACATCTTATGGCTAGTTTGCCACAAACAGAGACAAATACTCACCTCTGGTCCACATCAGATGTGTATGACTGTGTCATCCAGCAAGACACAAGTCCAGTGGAATGACAGCCTGAGTCAATCAATCACATACTAACATACAGTGCAAGACATGAAATCCCTACTCAGAATAGGGCTACCCTCAGATAAAGCCACAGGTTGCTCAAGGCCTTGCCCAGTCTATTTCCAAGTGTTTCCAAGGACAGAGGTTCCACAAGCTCTCTGGACCATCCCTCGTACACAAAAAATAATAATAAAAAAAATCTTAGTATTTCATTGGAATTTCCCTTGTTGCAACTTGTGCACACTACACAAGATCAGCACAGTCCATTGAGTAAGTCACTAGATACTTCTGAGCTTCCTCTGCTGCAGAGCAGTTGTTCAAAACGCAGGTTAAAGATCCAGACATGGTTTTGAGATTATATCATCCAAGAACAAAGAAGAAGTTCCGCAGTGCAAAGCGCCAGGATTGTTGAAGGGAAAGGATGAAGTTCCTTCAAGCAGGTAAGTCTGTGGCAGGCTATGAGCCATAGCATCAACACAGTGGCTTTTAGTGATAGGAACAGCAAAGACCAACACCCTTCCTGAGAGTGACAGAAAATAATCAAGACCTCTGCTCAGGAAAGAAGTTCTTTCTTTCATATCAAGTGTAGTCAGTGCTTCTGACTACACTTGATATACAGGAAAGTACTACTGACTCACTAATTTCAGTTTCAAATGAGAAAATGACTTGCAAAACCTCAACTATTTCTGCTCATCAAACAAAGAACATCTGAAATTAATTAGGGATAAAGACCACCTGATCATCTAACAACTTCATGCATGAAATCAGATACATCAGGGTCTTATTTAGAATATAAACATTTGTTTACATATCTAAATGCTGAGCACATTAAAAAGATACTATTATTAAAACATCTTACATTATACCACTCACTGAGTCTGTTTCATTCTTGTACCTGAGAAATCATACTCGGAAGTCCCACAAGTACTGAAAGCAGATGAAATACTGTAACTTTAACAGGCCACAAAACCCATAGATGATAGGAAACACAGGATATTTACTTCAAAAATAGTTTTTAATAAAAATGGAAATAATAATTACGATAATAACTAATGAAAACTCGTGCTTAAAATTAACCATATTTAGTGTGCTTTACCTGATCCTCCAACAACGCTGCACAGGATCTACTGTAGAAGCAGGAATACAGATACTCATCAGGTTGCCTGCATCACTAGACCATCTTAAATTTGAATTGGAAATAGCATTCATACTTCATGTCTGACGATGAAAACCAACAAGAGGTACTGGGTGCAGTTACTTCTGGTTTACCAGAAAGATGAGCACACACAAGGAAAAACTACATGCTAGCTTCCATTTCAAGTAAGCAATGCTGTTGCTAATCAGCAAGAACTTCTGTCTTACTAAAAGGCTTTTGAAATTTGCTTTGAAGAAAAACTCTCGGAACATGCAAGTCTTCTTTCCTATTCACAGTTTCTCGCTGCACATATTCATTGACCACTTGCTCATACCCTGCAGCCTTGAAAAGCTGAGACAAGAACTCTGGAAGAGAATTTTAAAAAATAAGATTAAATATTACGGTTAAGCTATTTTTAAAACACTAGTCAGCATTTATACTAGCATATGCTCTTATGTGTTACAGCATGAAAATCACACATGCCTTCCTGTTCTACGCAGGCAGACTGCTGAATAAAAATCAGTACAGATCCCCTTTTGAAACACCAGCCTAAGAAAAACAGCTCACAAAACTGGGGCTTAAGCTAGTTACTCAGTTTCCAAAACGTGCCACGTCTCTTATTTTTATTGAGCCTTGTCATTCTCCTTGTGACTGACTCCAGTGCATTTTCACTTTGTGCAGCTGACCTTCGCTAGCTGAATGCATCACTTATTTCAAATATTTCAAAGGTAATCCAGTTGTCTAGACGGATCTCTGCTTGAGGAAGAATACCACCCTGCATTACCAGACATTCACATGCCTTTGCTCAACAGAAACAGACATTTTACAAATAAGCATCATTCAAATCATCCCATGCAGCAATTACTTGGTGTACCAGTGTAGTGCTAAACAAACGAAAACCAGCACAGGTTGCAAACTATGCAGAAATTATGGGGGTCATGTTTCTAGTAGCACAAGAATTTTTAAGCATTAAGCAATATTTATGTCAAAATTAGTGAGATTAATGAGATCACAATTATTAAAAATGGGAGCAGAGGTGGTCCATGAGGCAGTCACAGACCAGATAAAAGCAAAACAATTGCTAACATGATCAATGTAAGATAAATTCTCTCTTTTCTCCTTCCCTCTTCCCTCTCCCTACCTGCATTCTTATCCCAAAGCAAACATGGATACTAGCAAGGAGTTTATCATTCAGAAACAATTCTAACACACAGTAAAAATGGGATTTAAAATCCCACAGCTAGGTCAGTCTCTTATTTGTTCCCTTTAGCATCCATTCTCTTTGTAAGAGCTAATTGTTTAAACAGAACTAAAAATCACTGAATAAATAACAGTTCTAGAAATGCTTCAGTGAAGCTGTAGCACAGCCTGCATTATCTTAGATTTGATCACTGTCCTATATAGAATAGAGAGAGCTCAGAGAAGATTAATGGTTTTTATATATCAGAAGCAATTAGGTAACACATTATGTCATAAAATATGAATAACATTTACTCGGCTCCAAATTGGTCTCTTTGGTGGCTGCATTTTGCTTTAGACTAAGAACAGAGCCCCACAGAAATAAACACACAGCTCTTATTACACAATGCCCTATAATTGATTGGAGGAAGTAACGGTTCACTAAAGTTTAGCATGAGGAGCTGGGAGTTAGAAGACGAGTTATAATCCCAACTCATTGCGAGAGTCTAAGCAAATTCCTTCACTTCTTTGTGCTTCAAATTCTCCACCAGTAAATGACAATAATTACCTTCCTTTCAAAAGCATTACGAGCACTGAATGAAAAACTGTCTAAATGCTGGACCACATGGAAACACATTTATTGCATCATCTTTACTAAAAAAAGAGAAGACAGAGTGACCACAGCTAGTCAGTGCTATCTCAGCAGGATTTGCGCACAAGCTTCTCAGCGCTGTAGTCGTGGTTCTGCTTCAGAAGTCATTGACTTCTTCAGTAGACCTCATCTCGCACATCAGGAACAACCTTGCAAAAAGAAAGATGCCAAGATAACTGCCTAGTTGCTTCATAAAGATGATCTATTCTGCTACTGAACATTGGTCTTTTTTTCCCTTAGATAACAAATCTGAATGAAATTCAGCAAATTCAGAAACTGCTGCTCTTCGCACATTATAGCACTTACAAGAAGCTTGTAAAAAAGAAAGTGCTCCAGAAGTCCTGCCAGTCTAAATACCCTCTTGCTCCCAAAAAGGACAGCAAATGAAGTACAACATGATTTAACAGTTCATCAGCGTAAAACAAAACTTCCCTGGGCATGCTGGCAATTCCCTGAAGCAAGTTTAAACAGAAGATTCACAGAAAAGAAAGCACTCTACAGTACGTCTTACCTTCAGTAAAAAAATATGATCTTGTCCCATCTTGTCTAACATAAAAGTTTTCTCCAAGTTTGCTGCCAGATTTAAACCTGAGCATTGCATGATCATACAGTCCATAGTCTCTGAACAAGACACACTTGCCTGGTTTTAATACCTGTCACATAATACACGTATGCTTTAATAAGGTAAATGGATTTAGCCATATATGTATTTATTTGTGTACACGTACAGACACATACACATACAAATAAGACAAAGTATCCTAACACATTCAATACAGAAGTAATACATACACTGCATCCATTCCACCTACAACAAAAAAATTGTATATAAATAAACTGGACTGTCCGCTCTTAAAAATGCTTCCCCATGAACAGTAAACTACAAGTAGTTTTAAGATACCTGTTTGGGTGCTGAAGAGCTAAATAAGCTTTTTGCAACACTCTTCAAATACAGAGCAAAGAAGAAAATACAGCATTTAACCATAAAAATTAAGTCCTAAGAAGGCATTTTCTTTGTTGGGTAGTATACAGTCTAGCAGCTGAATTTGCTTAATGATTAACAATAAAATTTAGAATACTGTGACATTTCTTTTTTTCATGTGAGAAAGAATAATGTTGCAACATAATAAATAATAAAAAAATAACAATTTCAGGGAAATGGGTTACGGGTTTGGTTTTCTTTTTTTAATTGCTCTTTGGTAAAAAAATCAAGCCACAAAGAGTTCAAAATATAGAAATGCATGGTCATTGGCCACACTGGCTTTAGACATTTGATGCATGCAACTTTCCTCCCTCACCAAATACCAGCTGTATTTGTTAGAGGAGAAAATGAGTACTTGCCACATTCGAATTTGTGCAGAAACCTACAAGCAAGTTAAATCAGCCAAGCATCTCCACAGAGAAAACAATAATTAGCCTTTTCACATGCACGAGCTAAGAACCAATCCTGACTTTGGAAAACAGCTGGAGATACACCAAAAAAATCCAACATTCCCTTTTTCAGACTACTGATCATAAACCACACTGGATATCTGATAATATAAAATATCAAATACATGCATATGCATAAATAAAAAATATGTTGACTATTTCCCTCTGCAGTCAATATACGACTTCTCAGGGAAATTCAGAACAATCACTATTTAGATTGTTTAAACCACCCTCTGGATGGGCTTGTCCTAATCTATCAACTAACAAAGCCAGCCCAGGGAGATGAGTCTCTCTAGATTAATGTTGATCTCTGAACAAGTCACTTCTAAACCCTCACAGATCAAGCGTGTTTAATGATAACAATAACATCCTAACTGCAAGTCACTGTATCTTCTGGAAGTCAATTTGGTTCACTGTCATTCACACCTTATCAACACAGACACTTCTGCAATCCATAAACATTATTTGTAGCATACAACCTAGAAGTCCAAGTCACAGGTTCAAAGAATCTTTTTGATATGTTGATGGCATGCATTAGGCTAGAACCCAAATAACCTCACAATACCAAGAGAGAAAATAAAACATTGTAAAACATATTTTAGTCCGGTGTACTACGTGAACTAACTAAATACATCCACGGAATATAGTATTAAAGACCACCATTACAAGAGGGGTTATTTTCTCAGAAAAAAATTGTACTTTCAAGCTAAAATGAAGGAAAGTGTTTTAAAGGCTGTAAGATCAGCTGGTTTTACCTTGTAAATGTTTTTCAAGACAAGATGCATTTTGTCAGGATGAATGGCAGAAAGCACAAATATAAGTGTGACAACATCCACAGAATCTGCTGGTATATTTTCTAGAAGATCATCTTTGGTAAGATCACACTGGAACACTTTACATCTTTCAGTACTGTATAAGGCATTTTTCTAGGGAAATGAAGAGAGTATGCTTTCACTGAAAATTAGCAGCATTTATTATTGCAAAAAAGAAAAAAACCTTGTGAAATTAATCAGTAGAGTAACAGAAAACACGGTGGCAAAAGAATATTAACTTCCAATAGGTGACTAATGCAATCGGAAATTCTTTGCTGCATTCTACAATAGTGAAAGTACAACTACTCGAATAGTCTGTTCTCAAGAATTTGAGAAGGAATGTGCATTAAGACAGTTCAGAAAACACCGTTTCTGTTTTAGCACTGCTTCTACTCTTTAAAAGTACAGAGATATTATTAAAAGAAATTCTGTATTATTAGGTGATCAAAGCAGAGCTCTTGAGCTACAAGTAGACTGTAAACAGTTCGGGTTCATGCCACATCGCCTGCAGCTGGGCTGTTCTAGCCAACAGGTTTTCTGGGTAAAAGGAAACCTGGTCTTGGCAAGAAAGAAATTCAGCACGAGCTGTGGAGGCAGACACCACTCAGTCATCCAAAACCCAGGGTACGCACTCCCCAACCTCATTTTGCAGTGCAGCTGTGGCATCCCAGGGAGCTGCTGTCCTCTCCTGTTTGCCACACGTATTTCTTCCCATCTTTCCTGTGAGATATGCAGCATGTGTCTTGTGGTTCTCAGTCATAAATGTCCCACAAGAGAATGCTTTCAAATAACAGACATACAGAAATTTACCTGCAATTACAAACTTAATAAACCGGGAGACTTTTACAGGCCAAAGCGCCCACTAGCCTTGCTGGAAGACTTAACTTTGCAGGGCAGTACCGCCTACCTATGAATAAGTATAAACATACCTATTTCTAATCAGGCTACAAACTTCTTTAACAATAACTTTCATAGCCCTGTTTTCAAGATTCTCGTCATTCAAGTAATATACATATACTAGCATAATGCTACAATTTGACACTGAAAAAATGAGGTCTTGAGCAACGATGCAGCTTCCTGCATAGGAGCTCCACTGAAGTGGATCAGTCTCCACTTTTTGGTAAACGCTGTTCTACCCTTCTCACAGAAGGGAAGGCAAGAGAAGTCTGTTGTTCTAGTCATTTGTGATTTCAGAAACTTCTAAAGACACTCTAAAAGAAGTTCCAAATATCACACCAACCTTCACATACTCAACAGCTCTAGGAGAGAAATCACAGGCATATGCAAAAATATTCTGATCTTCTTCTAAGAGTGGAAACAAGCAGTTCCCCACCCCACAGCCTGCTTCCAGAATGGTCAGTTTCTGATCTGTGAACTGGAGAGGAAGAAATCCAAAATAAGACACATCGTCTTTGTTTTCCTCACGATATGAGCACAGACATTGTTCAATCAGCATTTTAAAAGCTATAATCATTTTTAATTACCATTGATTCAAACACCAAAGTAGGCATCCATTGGATAATCTGACACTACAAAACAGAAATCTTGATGTCTGCAAAAATACAGATCTTTTTAGAATATATTAATATTTCTTTAGTCATCTACCCCTTAAGTAATCAACAGATTGTTGTACCATTTCTGTCTTGTCCTTCATTCAGCTATAATGAACAACAGATGCATCTGGCTACTCCTCTTAATGACGTTTTGCAATTGGCCTGTAATTCTAGATGCTTTTCTTTCAAGCAGTTCAGAAGTGCCCCAACTTGCATCTGAAAACGCCACATCACAGAGAGACAAGTTGTCTATTTAGGACACTAAACAAATACTCCAAATTTCATTCTTAGTATCCACTATGAGTCAATTACAAACTGAAACCAGATTGATGCATCTGATTCTGAGAAGGCATATTTTATATTAAGAGAAACTACACAGGGCACTGCAAACTTGACATGTGACAGCTCTTGCCCTAATGGCTTCATTATAAGTTTTATTAAATCATTTGGAAATAATCAATCCCATCTTTTACAGAGGAATTGTAGAGAACTCACCGCCCGACATGCTTTTAACTCTTGAAACTCTCTGGTTGTCCAGTGTCTGTCTTTGAAGAAGTTGGTGCTGTTTCTTTTGTAAAACAGATCCCAGTTCTTCTGTGCCTCTTTCTCCAGTTTTAGTTGCTTGAACTCAGAAACCAAAACCTTATCTTTTGCCAGTCTCTCAGCTTCTTCTGGGCTAAGGATTCTTGCACTATGGCCTTTTTTTTGGAAAGCACCATCTTCAGTAGATGTTGTCATTATATTTAAGCAACTGGCTGACGTGTTTTCTTGGAACATCCTAGAGCCTTTCATACAAATATGAACAACAAAGACCTATGGGTGATTTTTTTTTTCTTCAGTGTATGTTTCCATCACTTAATTTAGGTAAAATACACAAAAATCTAGAAGCAGTAAAAAAAATGAAAAAGAGTTACAGTGTGCACGAACTACAATTTTACAGTGATCTGTCCTACCTGATGGACTGCAACGGCACTACATTTCTCTTAATTTCAGAGAGCCTCCATCCACAGTAACAACTGCATACGACATCACACAGATGTCAAAGAAGATAATTAACAGTCTACTGGTCTTCCCTCTGCATCCTAGAAAGCTACCTAACAAGAGAAACATGGTGCAGCTCTAAGCTTATTTTCACTAAAACTGGCTTTAAAGGGAAAGTAAGGGCTTTGTTTCTTGTTAACCCCAGAGAGAACACCTCAGAAAAATCGTAACTGAAAAACAGGTGATTAAAGTTGATGAAACAAACTGTACTCATGTTAGAATTTATCCTTCCTGCTCTCGCCTATGTGAGAAAACACTGGTGAAAACATCAGCACTTGTAACACCACATCACTCAAAAAACAGAGCAGAACCAGTCCTGCAGTCAAAATGCCCAGAGCCGGCCCGTGCCAGCACTCCTTCCGCTGCCTCCTCCTGAGGACCCACGCTGGTTTTAACAATCGCGGGTGGTTTTACTTTCGGAAGTTAACAAAAATGGGAGTGATGAAAAGAGTTCTTGCATAGACTGTGAAGGGACACAAATATTTTCTCTGATGTTAAACTAGTTCTGATCTCTGCTTGCCACAAACACCCAGACCCTGGAAGGCGGCACATCTGTGAATTAAATCCCGCACGACCCAGTAACTCCCAGGGAAGCCCAGGGAGCCAAAACGCGACACTCGTGTACGCCAGCTCCCAGGACCAGGCACTGGGGTCATTTCACCACAATGGAAATGAGAAAAACCCAACACCACCCACCTAAAGCAAATAAAGAGTAGTACTTCACTTGCATATTTCATCTTAGATGATACAAACTCAAACGTAAAATATAAAAGTGTGCAAATGAAATAAAGAATTGTCAAAATTTGGCCCAGCTTCACAGGCGATGGGCGACACTGTTTTTCTTTCAGAAACAAAGGAAAAGATCACAGAGCAGAGGCTCCCTTGAAAGCCAGTCTCCTCCAGAAGAGTACATCCCCAACAAGAAGCTTCATCAGCAAATCTTGTGCTCTGTGCCTGGCACGCTACAAAAAGGTCATCGCTTATATTTCTCCATAGGACAAGCTAGAAAGAAGAAAAGAAAAAAAAAAACAACCCCGAAGCTGGTCCTTTCACTGACCCGCCCGCACTCACAAAGCACTGTGGAGGACGCTTAGCACGATGATAAACACGGCTTTAACAGCCTACGTTTAGGCTACAGAGCCTTTTAAACGCGTTTGATCCAGCCCTAAGCCCGCACCCGGGTACCGCCCCGCGCAGACCCCCGGTCCCCTCACGGGGCAGCCGGTTTCCCCGCCAACGGCTGCTCCCTCAGAGGGGCCGGGCCGCCGCCGCCGCGCCGCCCGCCCCGCCCCGGC
>Ga0181612_133600_pt1 | contig 13127 bp, 3 predicted proteins | sample HoacroProtozoa21_FD_119630 | JGI IMG/M metagenome (GOLD analysis project Ga0181612, IMG submission 119630) | Hoatzin crop microbial communities from Cojedes, Venezuel. Combined Assembly of Gp0051906, Gp0051904, Gp0051908
AGGCAGGTCTTGAACATCTCCAGAGAAGGAGACTCCACAGCCTCCCTGGGCAGCCTGTTCCAGGGCTCCGTCACCCTCAGAGGGAAGAAGTTCTTCCTCATGTTCAGCTGGAACTTCCTCTGCTTCAGTTTGTGCCCATTGCCCCTTGTCCTGTCGCTGGGCACTACTGAAAAGAGTTTGGACCCATGAAAAGAGTTTGGCCCCCTGATACCTAGCTTTGACTTCTTTTTTTTTACATCTCCCACAGGTTCTCAGCCTCTAGTTCTAGCAGAACATTTTCACTTTTACCTTACATGACCTTGTTTAGAAGAGCATTAAAATTGCTGACAAGACACACTACTTCTAGCCAGCATCCTCATTCCTATTACTACCAGTGCATTTACATTATCAGATTGCTGTTATTTTTTGTGTGTTTTAGCTTTGGTTTTGGCCACTTCTTAAGGACGCCTAGCACAAAACCCAAGGTTCAAATAGTCCAGAAAGTTATCAAAAGCACAGAAGCGCATTGATTTAATAAGATGTAACAGGTGCCACTGCATTATGAGTACAGCGATTCTGAGTGTATGCATGTCACAGTGTGTTTGCTGCATTGGCTGCAATTAAAAAACAAAAACACTAAAATAAGTCTTTTCCCTCATTCTACCACCACCAATGTCAGTCTGAAATCATTGTATTGAGTAGAGGAGTTATCAGCAATTTTAGTTTTATTCATGCACACAGAAACAAAAGAAAGGGGAACACGCAATGGAAATTACTAGAGGTAATAGCCTAGTAACAGAGAGTCAACAGCACTTTTCCTTTATGCCATCACCCACCACCTCAAATGCTAAAGGCTGTCCATTAATCCATCAGTCTTGAGGCCTCATAAGCTACCTCCACTCCTTGCAATTCTAGCTGCGCAAACAGAGAGTAAGCGCCGCTATCTCTCTGAAGGATCCACTCCTTCAAAACTGCTTTCAAGCCCTTAGGAGTGGTGGTCTTTCTCCATCCCTTTTTATTACTAATATTATTTTTAAGTCAGACATAGGATGGACTATTTCCTTGATCAAATTTTTAGAAGTTGAAACTTAAGTAAGAAAGCCCGAAACACCTAAATAAACCAAAACCATACAGAACTTGTATCCAGCAGAGCTCTGCTGTCCATTCCCTGACAGCTTCTATTTACCCAACAAATTACAACCAATTAAGTCTTTTGCAAGCAAAGTTCTGTTTACAGTGATGCTGAAGCAAAAAAAAAAAAGAGCTAAGAGGCATTACTCCAAATGTATTAAAAATAATTAGTCCTTCCACAAACACCACTGGAAATTGCCTTGGGTTTCTCCAAAGGACTTCAGTTTTGTTATTGTATGTAATTACAGTAATCAAGAGTTCCTAACCAGGTTCTGCAAACATTAGGTTGGTTAAAATAGAGAAGAGGAATTGTCTTCTTTCTTACAACTTCTAAGTTCTTCCTTTCCATTTCACGCTAAAATACAAAAGCTGACTTTGCAGTCATACTTTCTTAAATAAATAAAAATATCAGTACGTGAGCTGTTCATTCTGTTTCCAACCTAAAAGCCTCACATATGCCAAAGAAAAGCCAAGCTCACAACTCTACCAGCATCCTACTGCGAGTTGCAAGAATACTAAAGCCAAAGCACAGCTTCTGCATGGATGCTAAAATTCATCGCCACACATCCAGAAAGGTGAGCAAAGCTCAGAAGGTAGCAGGACTAGCAACCCTAACCAACTAATTTCAGAATTTACCATTTTGAAAGTGTAAGCCTAGTAACCAGTAAGTACTTGGAACCTTTATGATGCTTTCCCAATTCTAGTATCTCCTCCCCGTTCATCTAAAGCTTTTTGCTTTCAAATGATACAGATTATGCTCCTGAGAAAAACTTTAATTAAAAAACAGTTTAACACCTGACGATGCAAACAAGCTTTATTCTCCCTTCCAAGGAAACTCTGTTGACATTGTTGAATACAGAGGTACTTAGATTTACTCACCAGATCACAAACAAAATCCCTGGAGTCAATCACAATTTTGGCACTGACTTCACTAGAACCCAGACTGCAAGTGCTGGCTGTATCAGATCAATAGTTTTCAGAGCCTCTACGCTTTTCTTCTTATGCCATTCTTTCAAAGCACAAGTAAGATGCCCTGACATTCGCAACTTTAAGAGAAAACACAAACTGTTCATTTTAGCACAGTGAAAACCTTAATCTAATGGTCAATTCAGAAAATACTTTTTGAAGTCTCATCATGATTACCTGTGAATTACCACTGATGAAAGCAGGTCACATCCTAATTCTATCAAGGCCTTAATTCACAGTATCCCACTACCTATCAAGCGACTGCGTCTTTCTTGAAGAGATTTAAATTGAAAAGAGGCACACAGGAAAGAAGTGGAGACCTAATCATCATGACTGGCCACAGCCCCCCCAGTAGCCAGCAGCAGAACCAAGGACACCCCTTAGTGTCCTGCCTGCACCGCTTCCCTTCGTATCATGTTCATCTGCACTATGTTAATGGCATTATACATATTGATGGCTCCGTCAGAATCCAGTGCTACCTTTTACACTCTCCCAGACAGAATATAATCATCTCTTGGATGTAAATACTGCATTCTGATGCACATAACCCATGACTCATGTAATTTCCACCGCTTTTCAGATCTTCCCAAAAGCAGATTCTCAGATAACCCTAACTGAATCAGGGGCAGGGAGAAGGACAGAAAACAGCAGCAGTGCACCTTTGCAGAACCAAGAAGGGTGCTCCGGGGTAAAATTCCTTTTGCATTGCCTGCGTGTTCCCTGCACTCAGTTTAATACGGGCAGTCGTCCCTGGCCCACGTTCAAGCCAGCATTGTAATATATTAAAGAATACACTTTTAAAAAGACTTTTTAGGCCCTCCCAGAAACTTCTACAAACGTTATGTTATAGCACTTTAGCACCAGTAAACAGGCTGCGGGTCCCAAAGAAAAGCCATCTTATTTGCGCAGAAGGACTACATACGATTCCAGAGGACTCCAGACAAAGAATCCAGAGAAGTGTTCCACCACAACAACAGTATTCCCTGAAACTAAGGGACAGCTGCAGAATTAAGCATTCACTAAAATGCTTTGCTGGGTGGAACAACAGCTAAAGAATTAAATAAATTAAAAGACAACAAAACAAACTAAAACCCCACACTGTCAATCTTTTTCACTATGAGTAGCATTTGTGAGTAGACCAACAGACTCCAATCCTTGACTTGCTGCCAGATGGATTTTGCAGTATGTTTCTCTCAAAAAGTTCTCTCCAAAGGTTATAACAAGCTTGACAATAACAGTCAGATGGCATTTATCTGCACAACAAACTGAGTAATAAACTATCAATATTTATTAGCTATAAATCTCAAGCTCTCTTGAAAGTTATAACAAGTTATATAAATTTATCTTGCTCAAGATACTCAACCTCTTTCCTAACTTTAACATCATTAAAACAGCATTCAGCAAGCACCCCTTGTCATAGTCAGCAGCTGTTTGCACTTAGCTTTCTGCACCTTAATCTTGTATTTGGCTAAGCTAACAAAATTAATATTCTAGCTTCCTTTTCTTCTCACAACTGTGTCAAGTTCAAAAATGTAAATAATCATCTATTACTAACATGTAGAACTTGCACAGATCAGAGGAAAACAAAGTATTTGCAGTGTGAAACGCACCAGAGGTTTTAAAAAAATGCAACAAATTTGGAAAGGGCTTTCAATTACAACTTAAACCTCTGGATCTTCCAAAGAACAGCTGCGCAAATATTTGAGAAAAACTACAGCAAGTTGTACCTTCAGAAAGAAAGAATAGATTTTTACAGTGCTTTTTAAAACTTAAATATTGCATGATACAGTGATCTGATATTTTTACCAGCAACTAAGTCACTACACAAAAAACACAGAGCTGCAGACCACATTCCCCGACTTCCCTAAAGCCCAAAATGAGAGAGTCTGATATACTTCAAATTTTCTGCTCTGCCCCTAAAATTCTTACACCAAAGACACTCCTACACCTACCTCCTGTTAGGAGGTACAGAGGCTGCAATAAAAGCAAGCCAGCAGAACACCTGCGGGATTTCAGAGTTTAATTCAGCAGCTGATGATATTTAAGCATATGGTCAATGTAAGCACTTTTCTGAATAAGGATAAAATTAACTTGTGCTTGACTGAACTTGAGCTCAGACTTAAACTTTGACTCAAAACTGGCTAAATTAATAGTCACACTCAACAGACTTCAATATGCTCCTGCTCTTTAGTTTTCGAGTAAGCAAAACACTCTGTCCTGTCCTTTTACAGGTAACCACCAACACACACCGATTGCCCCTACTGATTTAATGTAAAAACGTTTTCAAAGAGAAGCACACATATCCTCAGAAAATCCGCTATGCAGGATATATCGCCGAGCAAATGGCTCAAAGACAACAACGCTCACTTCATTCTTCCCACCCAACACAAAGGCTGCGATCTGCGAGATGTTTCTTCCACGGGAAACAACTGCAATCAACCGACTAAATTATTCTAAGCAGTTTTAAGAGAAGTTAGCTAAGTATTACTGGTTTAATACCACAGTAAACCTTAAAGAAATCCTAAACTTTTGCCCAATGTGTCTTCTGATGACTGTATCTGGAACACCCTTAGCGCACTCCTCAAAGACTTCTGGAAATACAGTATAGACATACACACCTATATGTTCTTTTTAAAATACAGTATATGGGAGCGCAGCGTGGCTGGAGGGCAACAGCATCATTGTGCGGTGCCAGCAAGCTCAGCGAAACAATTTAGGTACCTAAGTGTTACCTTCTGCTTATCGAGAGTGATCATTCAGCAGTGTTTCTCATTCTTGAAACACCTACAGAGAAAAGCCAAGTTCCAAGAGCAATGATTACATGATGTATTTTCAAAAGAGAAACAACACAAAGGCAACTTCATCATATTCCAGCCATTCTCCTCCTTGAAGACAACCGAAGTTTTAAAAGCTCCATCTCTTTGCTTGCTACTAACTTTGTCTTTCCATCTCCGAAAGATATGAAAATCAGTTGTAATTCAAGGCTAATTCAGTCTCTAATTAGTTTGGAATCTTAATGGCCCTGATCCTATGTGTTAAAACTAATTTTTATCATGTCTGATACTTCACGGATGTGTCATGTTCTTGCTAATCTGGATCAGCACTTTTGGCAAAATTTTAGTATGAGTAGTACGGAAGCAAGAAATTTCAAATATCAGATCATCTTGTGACAATGCACCAGAGAGCAAACAGATGGAAATCAAGCAGCTGAGTTTATTCAATGGATGGAAGCCTTCTTCCCAAAAGAGAACATGTGAAGATAACCTCAGGTCCTTTAGAATTCTGCGTATAGGTTGGCTTTTAACCTTAGAAAGGGAGAGAAATACGTATCATTACAAAACTGCTCACTCTAACAGCTTTTCTTAGACGCTGCCCTTGAGAACTACACAAAGTATAAGAGAACAGAGATCCTCTTTACTCTTACACCTGGTTTCTAATCGGTTGCAGTTTACAGAATAGCGCAAGTATTCCACAGAAGAGCGTGAAATAGATGTTCTATTGGAGCAAGTTTGGTTTTCTTGACGTGATGGGTCTATCTGTTGCGGCTATCTCACTGGTACAGAATGCACTCAACCCAACGAGATGCAAAATTTTGTATTCACGTCACATACCCTCAACTTCTGTCATCAGAAGCTACACAAAAAGCAGCTTCAAGTTTACTCTCGTCTGAGCAATTTGACTTGGATGCATTTTAAGATGTAAGGATGGAAAGAAAGATGTAAGAGGGAAGACAGCTGAACAGACCCATGTTGATCAGTCCCATCACACAACCACCACAATGACGGGCACCACGTCCAGTATTTTCAGGAAGAACGCCAGACGTATATTAATATGGATAGAAGTAACCAGATAAAGGAACACAGGCCAAGACAGAAGAGATACATGCTCTGCATCACCCCTCGCTAGACCTACCTCAAATGGATGATGCTCATCCCAGCCTTTGTACCACACACTGAGAAACTGAAACCTGGGCACAACCATTACAGCTGAGGGTTGAAAACTGGGCTCCCATTTTCTGCTCTGCCCTGGCATGCCTTGAACCCCCCAAAAACTTCTATTTTAAGCATTGTACAGGCCAGAGATTTGACTGACAGATTTCATCCCCACTGAAACTTTCATGCCATGCCGAGGCACAATTTCAGATGGTCTAGGTCTACACCCCTGCAACAGACTGCATACCATTACTTTCTGCGTATCTTCTAAACAAACCTTTTGTTTTAAAAGGATGGTTCCACAAACTCAGTCTAAGCTGACTTTGTTCTTACAAAGTGGACTCCATGCTTTCTTTTACGTAACACTCAGGCAGCTGTACGATTTTATAAGGTGCTGGAGGAATGTACTTCCTGTTATCTGAAACACATCACTTTGAGAACACATGAACGACGGTTTGTGTAGAGTTTCTACAATAAACTAAGAGGGCTGTCAGGTTTGATGGCATATTAGTTTGTCACTTGTAACAGGCAAAGCTGTGTGAGCAGATTAGACAATGCCACATAATTTAATAATTTTATCATCTATTCTACTTGACATTACCAGCTATTCCTCATCACTTCATCTGCCTCTGAGACTGTGCCAGATGCAGAGCCTTTTTACCAACATGAATATTGTCTACCCACACCTAAACATCACTGTTTAACCCATGAAAGGCAAGCTTGGCTTTCAACACCAGAAAAAACCCTTCAACTTTAATTCTTGGAAACTCACATGTACAAGTTCAGAGCAGCTCTTCTAAAGGGCTAACGTGGAATAAGATCTATTTAGGCAATTCTACTCACATTGAAATATAAAGGTCTGTAAGTACACGTTATAATCAAATTCATAGAAGCAAAGCCTTAAATGCTGACCCTCTGCAGGGGATGAAGTGTAGAGAGATACTGAAAAGTTAGAGAGAAAGAAAAATGGAAAGAAAATTTAAAATCATATCATACCAAAGCGCCTCTGACAGAGTCATTTTAAGTCAGTCAAACACATAGATGCTATCAGAAATACTATATATACACACACACTCCTATATATGTGCCCAATTATCCTCAATTAAGGAAATAGATAGCTATCAATGAGTAGAACAAGGGGAGGCACCTACATTTAAACCAGCAATGCTGTCTAAAAAACAAGCAGTAAATCAGCCACACGCATGTATTTGCAAGAGAAGTTTGGGCTTGCACTACGGTTTTCTTTCTAAACACAGCTGCCAGTCCTAGGGCTCCAAGGAAAGTGGGAACAGATGAGAGGTGAACAGATAGGTTTAGGACCACAGGAGGAGTTAAAAACACACGGAATGAAGTAGTTACAACCAGAATTAAAAGCTTCCCAGGAAACACCGTTTCCATCAGCCTTTACTCTGCATATTACTCATTTCAAACTGCAGAATGGATCAAAACCAAAATCTCCTGCTCCAATTCTTGTGCACTTGGCCTATAATCTAGGAAACAAACAACTTTAGTAGTCAAATATCACTGCTTTCATAAAGCAGCTGGAGAAAAAAAAAATAATCCTGTGGACTGGGGGGAGGGCTTTTTTTGTCCATGAACCACAATCCTTCGTTTTACAGGCATGTAAAATTGCGGGATGATCAGCACCAACATGCACTGCAAATTCCTGGCACAGGATCATCTGAGGCATCCAATCCACAGGTTATGGATGCAGCAACTCCCATCAGTGCTTCAGAACTGAATCCTCTGATTGCCCTGCCCAAAACTGCCAGCGGTCCCAAACAGTCTTCAGTATTCACAACCCAATCATACAGGAACACCACAAAGCTACAGCGGGAAGCAGTGCATCAGGAGGCATATCACCCTGCCCTCTCTGCAGGTGTTCAGGTCTAAAAGCTGCTTTTGTACCAATGCAAGCAGTCCCAAGGGGGACAAACAGCCCAAAGACTTCTGCTCAAACTTTTGCCAGCTGACCACTGCTCAAAGAAACATTGTAGCTAAGCGGGCAGCAAATCCAGGAGTGTGGGTAAGGCATTAGCCAGCTCCGAACTACTCAAAAAGAGCTGGGTTACACCGAAATAAAAAATCCCCTGATACCTGCCCACAGAGAATCAGACTACCCTTTTTTTAAAAGGCATTTCTTTTAACTGAAGTCCTGTAATCTATTTTATGCAGGATTACATTACTAATAATTTCCATGGGATTTCAGGCATGAGCAGTACCAGTTACATTCTCCCTGGAAGAATGCGTGGAGGTAGGACAAGGGAGAAATCACTATGCTTTCCAGGTTTATGTATAAAGCATCTGCACGCCCACTTTTTTCATGTCAAAAATCCAAACAAGAAAAACCTTTTTCCCCTAAAGTTTGCCGAGATCAGAAATCAACCCCCACTCTGCGCAAGGGGGCATGCCCTCCCCTGCAGCAGCGCAGCTCAACACGTGCCCACCCGTCCTAGGCTGCTTGCAAGGAGTTACAGCCGGGAAACTGTTTCAGCCAGCTTTGGCCTTCAGCCAGCCAGACCTATTGCTAACGCGACGCAAAGTCACAAACTTCGCCTTGCAGCGGGCAAGGGCTTGCTCTGTGTTTCTGGAGACCTGATTGTGTTTTGAGGGTACGAAGAGAGAAAAACTCCCGCCCCAACTTAGTGAAGCTGTAAATCGGCGCAGCCCATGACAAAAGCTTGTGTTCCTCACAACATGGAAGTGGACGGTGTTCAAATTCAAAGATTCTTATCACTATTTACTCTTAGCAAGTGAGTTTATTTTTCCTTTATGTTACAGATATTTGTGCCACCTTCCAGCTGTTTATGTAATTCTGACCTAAATCAATGTTGACAGGGATCTGCAACATATCCATCCAATTTTTTCAAGTAACTGCTCTAGGTCTAGGAAGTCTTTCAGAGGGGTTAATCTAAAGACACAGCGAAATTCTGATTTACTAAGCAGTTTAAAATACAAACATGAAAAAACACAGTCAGAAGGACTGGAAAAGCCACTCAGCTGGTTCTCCCAATGCATCCCCAGTACAGGTTGTTAACTAGGATACTGAACAACCGCCTTGCTGTTTTATTCGTGCACGCTGCTTGATGACTAGGTTTTGCTTCCAGTTTCCATCAGTACTATCATGGCTAATAAAACATTAACTGTACAATACCTGATTACTGCATTACATTTCTGATGTGACGCTATCATATACAGAACATTGTATTTAAAGGCGAAGCTGGCTCTTCTTTTAACCTCTATCACTACACATTAAAAAGGTGCAGTTATCATTTCAGCCACCACCAGAAACTGCAAGGAAGACCACATATGTAGGGAGCACAAGAGACAGAAGTGACAGAAATTGATAAAAACTTCATCACATTGCTGACACCCCATATATCAAAGTCCTAAATCTCATTCTCTGCTTGCCTCCAATTTCCATCAAAGCCTGCCAGCTGCACATTTATTGAGAAGTTTGTGATCTGACAGCCACTGTATTACCAACATTAATGATGCATCAGTCTCTAGAATTACTGGGGAAACAGTCCAATTGATTTTATTATTATACAGAGTTCCTCACATTTCATTTCAAGCAGCTTCCTACCACAAATTTTAGCAATAACTAAAAACGCTACACAGCTGATGCACAAAACGTTAGGGTGAAATATGGTTACCGCAGCTTCATGTCACTCCGTTCTCCCTCCAGGAGGGCTCCAAATCACTCAGACACCACTGTGTAAGCCATGAGTTATTGGTCCATAACTGAAAGGGCTTACACATTGTGGTGCAATGAACAGTGCACCACTAATATTCACTAATTTGGCCAAGAAAGCTACAAAGAGACACACAATGTCTTCAGCTCCCCCCAAAAAAACAGTGTTCCCAGTCTTCTAAAGCCCTGCTTTTGACACTAGATAAAAATCACCTAGGACGGGGAGGGGGGGGAGAAGGTAACTTAAAAGCATGTTGCTATTTGGACTGAAATTGTTTCCACAGGTGCCATAAAGAACAAGTACACATTTTCTCTGCAGCAAATAGCCCGCTTTAGTCTGTCCTTTTCATCCCAGAAGTCTTTCTTCACTTAAAAAACAAGCAAACTGCTACCCCAGCTACTAAAAGGATGCAATAATGCAATACAACAAATCAAACTTGTAGGGGCTTCTTTGAATCACAACCAAGTATTTTAAATACTTGCAGTATCAGTTGGGAAAGGATCTCCTTCAAATATCCAGCATCTATTCCCAGAAGTCCCCGAAGTTACCAAGTCTTTATTTTTTTCTTTCACCAAGCCTGGCAATGACACCTAACAGAGAACTATTCCTGTCACTGTTTAGGTTAGAAAGAGAACACACAAATGCTGTCATAGTTTTAAGAAAAGGCATTTTAAGGCTCCACATCTCCCCAAAAAAGAAAGAGAAAAACAGTTTTCCTTCTCTACTTTTGATCTCGTAACTTGAACTTTTCCAAAGGCCATAAACAAAATATTTTCAAGCACTTGTATGAACAGTGGTTTGCTCACTGATTTTGATAGACAAGGTCTGCAACACAGTGACAAGAGGAATACATCAGGCGGAACAAACAGGAACTGCTGCAGAAGTGGAATGAGATCCTTTCCTATTTACCTTTTTGCTTTTTTTACTTGACAACAGCAATTTAGTAATTTTGAGTTTTGTAAGAAATGAATTTGAGTTATTAGAGGAGATAGATTTTCAAACCGATCAATAGGAATGCTGTAAAAAAACCTGCTACAGAAGTTAGTACTGTGTCTGCTTCTATAGAAACCTCTCCCTAACTCCACAGCAAGATGTTGAATTACGAGCACTACAGAAAAAAAGAGCTAATCACTAGGAAATGCACTGAAAGTAGGAAGCTGCTTCCAGATGTGCAGTGCAGCCCAGACCTTACACAAACATGCTGCTCCGTTTTTCTTGCTGTTTTTGCGGTCCATTATTTTAGAGGCATGCAACACATCCACCTTTGAGGAACGTATCTGAAGTTGGCTCAGCCCACACGCTACTCCCAGGGTCCGCTCCCCAAGCAAAGAGCGAACATATCTGGATAGAATAATCACCTGTATTAATTACGGTATCCTCTAAAATGGATACCAGTCTCAACCGCGCTCCGACTCACAAGTTTAGAGGCAGAGCCCTGCCCCAGACTGCCTGCCTGACCCGTGCGGGAGGGACGGTTCAGCTGTTATTAATCCCTCCCAGATCACAGCCTGTGAATGCCAAGGGCAAACGAAACGGGTCCTGGTTCACTTTGGTACAGCAGCTCCCGACCAGGAGCAGAAATGTCAGAGGAAGGGGCAGAGCAGACCAGCCCTTCTGAGCAGGAAACCAAACAGACGAGCCCAAAGCAGGAGGTTTAGTGTGGGCTGGGGTTTTTTCTGCTGTTGTGTTTTTTTGTTTTTAAACACTGTCTAGTTACCTACTTAAACGTGCATAAAACTTTCACCCATACTTGCATCTGGCATCAAATGTAACAGGTACCTCATTACCATTGCCTTTTGGGAATCCAAAAGAACAAGCAAACCAGGCAGGAAAACACAATTGGTTTGAGGAAGCAGAACTTTCCTAGTATCTTCCTGATAGCAGTAAACATAAACTGAAGTATCCACAGACAGTTCAGAGGACAGTCACGATCAAACCTTTTTTACTTTACTGGCACAGCTTACATTTACAACACACATTTTAAAAGAAAAAAAACCCAAAACCAAACCATCACAATCATCATTTTGCAATGCATGTAACATACTGAATGCAGGCAACTCTAACAGGGAATTTATTAACTTGGGAACAAACAGTTCCTATAATTAGTTACCAGAAAATATTCAACATGCATTTACAGGTTTACTCTTGAATCACTAAGGACAACTCTAGCCACTAAGGCTGAATAAGGGGTGAGGGAGGGGAGCAAAAAACCCTGAAGTATTTAAACTACCATCAGTTACTCCACTATTTCCTACACCAAGAACCGAGTGACACTTACACTGTTTATTTGCACATACAGCCGGTCCTATTTGTCAGAAAGCTGTTTTCCAACATGCAAATTGACTTCTTCTGCGGGTCGAACACTAGCATGAGCAAGCTGATAAAGATCACATTAAACTGGGACTTCTATCTCTCTTATACAGCTGGTATAGATGCAGGCAGTCATACCACTATTAATGTTTCAGATTATTAGAAAGACTGCTTAAGTGGAAAGTCCTTAATATTCATGAAGTCTCTTTAGCATCTGATTAGGTTCTTCCCCTTCCTCTGCCTCCTGCTTCATTTATTACATTTTCACCTGGGCCAAAAATGCAAGGATGAAACCACCTTTATTTTGCATTGAGCAGACACGAAACATTGTTAAACAGAAAGGGATTTCTGTCCTTTCGGAAGCTGGAAAGGAATGTTTATCCAGCAGGGAAACACACCCAGCTTTCAACTTAAACCAACAAATGATTTTACCATACACCGACTTATGGTAAAAGCAAGTTACTAACGTAATCTGGTCCGATAAGCCATTATTACAGATTATTATATTAATAATTAGGCTCCTGGGAACGGGCAGGAAGTACATACTAATGGAAGATGGGCCCTGGGAGACCGCACGGACCAATGGCAGCCCTGGACCCTGCGTCCTCAAAGCAAGGGTTCACGACTACCGCACGCAGATTACACGACGCCAAATAAATCATCCCTTACGCCAAATCAAGCCCCGGGGGGAAATGACGACAGGAAAAACCCATGCCTAACAATGAAAGCCATGGTTTGACCAGCGCATAGCAGCACAGTGAATTTTATTATCATCGCTCACGCAGCTTTCTGAGAGCTTACTAAGCGCGTAAATGTCCTTGAAGTGTTTTGTTTCCTGAGAAAGCTTGTTCCATTGAACCCGCTCCTTAAACTGTGCCTGCAGTAGGTCCCTGGATGAAGATGGACTTGACTGTGTGTGAGGGAAAGCCAGGGAGCTGAGCTATGTCCCCTGCCATGTCTCCCTCCCCAGGCCCTCCAAGCCTCCCCCCGCCAAGGCGCAGAGGCTTCGGCCATACCACGTTCCCGGGCCTAATTCTGACCCTGCACGCAGCGTCCGATCCTTCCCCAAGGCCTTCGTTAACGGCCTCCACGGGCCTCGCTCCAAGGGTGCCGC
>Ga0181612_133670_pt1 | contig 13127 bp, 10 predicted proteins | sample HoacroProtozoa21_FD_119630 | JGI IMG/M metagenome (GOLD analysis project Ga0181612, IMG submission 119630) | Hoatzin crop microbial communities from Cojedes, Venezuel. Combined Assembly of Gp0051906, Gp0051904, Gp0051908
AGGCAGCCATTGTCTCTGACTCAAGCCAGAGGGAGATGAAAACGAGTGACAGCACGCATTTACGACATCCACAACAGACAACACAACTGTAAAGTTAGGGAAGAAAAATAACGTGGCATTGATGACCCAAGAGCAAATCCAGAGGGTCCCTCTCTCTCCCGGTACCCAGCTGAAGTGCTGTGGGTGCCCACCCGCCCCAGCAATCTTAATAAAAACCTGTGAGAACATAAGCAAGTATTTAATACAACATCAAAAGCTCCCAGTGTCTCTGTCCACAACCTTTATAACCTGACATAGGCCCAAAGCATATTTCTACATGGAGTAAGTATTAAAATGTAATCCCTCAGCCAAAATATAGCTACATGAAATCAAGGAGTTTACAAAATCCTCTCTGGTGTGTGAAACACTTGTCTGCATCTTCTTTAGTTTACATGTTTTTAATTAAAGGCATTTTTCTACAGATTTCTAAGGCAGAACCAAATATTCACCTCTTGACTTTAAGACCACAATCTAGAAGCTATTTTCTGTGGGTCTGCAAAGAGTAATTTGTCCAAGAACACAAAGCACATGAATCCCATCAGCTTTCATTCAACCTGATGAACATGTTCTAGTTGCTTTTCAGAATGGCTTTGGCAGTGCCAAAATGTTTGGAACACTTACGCAGAAACTCTACCCCTAGTTTCCCTCTCATTATTGTGGATTGTTCAGCACCAGTTTCTTTTGAGGTCCAGCTGGTACATGGCATTATTTAGAAATAGATCTCTTTAAACACAATAATATTTTTTAAATGCTTGTAAGGGGGTTATGTTTCCTTGATATCCACCCGTCGCTGAGGACAGTGACTTGTAAGAGCAGGACACAGGCAGTTCACAAACTGTTGTCAGTTCATAGTGGGGAGTAATCTGGAAAAAAAAAATCTCATCATAATTTTCAGTGATGGTAATTTTAGATTCTGCTCTTAACCAGAGTTGCTAGAGCTTTTTCCAGACAGCAAATGGATTTTCAGAATCATTGGCCTTCAGTGTTATTTTGTTTCTCAAAAAGTGGCATACAATAAAAAATATTTACAAAATAATGCCAAGATATTTTCTAATTTATGCATTAAAGGAAAACTGTGGAATAGTTATTACTTTTGTGAAGAGATATACAGTTAGAAAACTGATTTTGTGTTGCTTTTTCTCAGGAATTTCCTGTAAGTCAGATCTAGACTATTCCTGGAAAGCTGAATAAAGCAATGTGTAACAAGCACCTTAGCAGATCTTGCTGTGCCTTGGATGGCAGCTCCTTTTTTGAGAATTGTCATTTTGAGATGGAAAACATTCTGAGAAGGTAGGTAAGCCCACGAGTAACTAACAGAAATGAGCCAACACCTGGAAGCAATGATATGCTCGAAGGAGATTATCCATCAAGCTCTTTTTGCTGTCCAGTGAAAACACTCCCACATACCATTTCAGTAGCTGAATCTCATGACAGAAATGTTGCAAATTACAGTAGGTATTAAAAGATTCATCTAGACATTGACATAATATGTCATTGTGTTATTTCCAGAAATCAAGCAAAACCTATAGACATCCTGAGTTAAAATCTGTTTTTAGTGTTGCAGTACCAGCCACCTTCATCTTCTTCTTGTCATGTCTGAAAACTCCTTTCTATGGCTGGAAATTCAAAGGAATGTTGAAGATTTTGCAGTTGTTATTGGAGAGAACAGTGTGCTCTCTTCATGTAAAAGCCTGAGTTTGAGAAATACCTTTACATCTTAAAAGACAAATGGAAGAGGCAGTAATATAAAGCAAGAGTGAACCATGATATCATTTTTCTATGCACAGAGGAGGGAGAGATTTTCAGAAAAGAATTTGTACTGTAATTGGTCTGGTTTAAAATAAATCAGTAAGAGAGAAAAAAAAGATCACCTACCTCTTCCAGCAGAATGGAATGGTTGATCGCCTTTGTACCTGGCAGTACAATATGTTCTCACCTTTATCAACCACAGCAGACTTTCTTTGGAAAATACATATATGTATATGCATTTTCTTTGATTGATGTGAACACGAGAAGCATGCATAGATGCATAAAAGCATTTTTTTCCCCTCATCTTTTTTTAAGGACTCTCTGTTCTATTTGATTATCTCAACCATTCCTTTCTCATGCTTGACAAAGTAAATATGCTGGTGGCTCTTTTGGATTCCAGTTTATGTGTTCAACTGCATTACAGTCTAATACAGTTGGGTTTAGAAGCCACCCCCCTCTCCATACCAGACTTGCTAGCTGTCACAGCAAGACCTTACCCTGAAATTGTTTATAATCTACAGTAAGAAAACAGACTGGGGAAAACCAAAAACACAAAAGGGAGAAGGCTCCAGTCTCGTTGTCATGGTGTGTGGAAGAGCTGGGGCCACCTCACCTCACCCCCTTCCCAAGGCCTAGTTACCAGGCAGAGAGCCTTGATGCTCAAGCATTTGTGGCACTTTACTAACCCTGAAGAATATCACCTGGAGACCTATAGAGTGAGGGGTCTTCTTCCATTGATTCACTAACTGAGTTCCCACTGCCCTCAAGGGGAATGGGCCCTCCGTTCAAAGAACATCAGATCTGGTCAGAACCCATGGCTTCCAACCTCCCTCCATTTGTGGATCTCCAAGGCACACACTAGCTTCCTCAAAAATGTGAAACAGTGCTGTATACAGACTTTGCAAAGCTCTTTTGCATCCTCTCTTTTTTGCTTCCAGCTGGGAAACAGACCACATCTCTGGGGGATCTGATGGCGACTGGTGGAAAACTGCTCGTCTCGTGGTACAGTGTTGGTTGACATAGATATGCTAGATAATTCATGATCATCCATCTTATCCAGACATGTCTAATAGCATCAGGCTGGTTTTGCCAGATCATTTCTATTGTTGGAAAAGTGGTGGTGCAGCTATCTCTGTGCAGCCGCTGGCAAGGCTCACACCTTCACTCTGGGGCTTCCTCCTGCTGGCAGAGGCTCTGCAGCACATATAAGCACCTTGAAAGAAGTAAGGTCTTATCACCCAAAAAAGCAATGTACAGTGCTAGATATTAACCATAGAGCCATGAAACAATCTCCATCTGTTACTCACTTGTAACAGATTGTCAGAGCAGGCAGCAGCTTAAACACAAGGTAAGAGATAATTACAGGTAGTGACGGCATACTGTGGAAGGGAGGAGACCATTTCCCACCCAGAACCTGGGATCTGGTAGCAGTGTGATGTGTTGCTCACTTGCTTTCTGGAGTTGAGAAGAGATGGGAGGAGGGACTGTTTCCCAACTTAGAAAAGTCACGTGCTGGGTGGTGACAGACAGCAAGGGTGAGATAAAGGAAGAAAAGGGGTTCTTTCTCTTATGGGAACTGTAGCAATTTTGGTGTCATTTGTGACCCGTTTTTGTCTGTGGCTGTCAAGAGAAAACTGGACAAATGAATCAGCAGACCCCTGTGAACAGACTCTCCAGTTCTGGATGTTCTTGACGTCTCAGCTGGAGACATATTTTGCTTCTCCATGTCACAAATATTTCTCATGTGTGTGGGGCCAGTAAGCCACAAAACTGTGAAGAGATTTGTTCAAAACATCAACTGCAAGAAGAGACAACAAACCTAAGTTCAGAGTTCACTTCCAAAAGTAGACTCTAAATTAAATCCTTCTGCAGACATTCACAACATCTATTAGCTGCTATTTTCCAACTTATTTCAAAGGATAATTATGTGGACAGCCCACCACATGCCCCATTTTTTTGCAGAGGTGATGTATGTTGCAAGCCCTAAGCATTCCCGAAGACCAACACAGAACCGAACTCCGCAATCAGAGCGCTGCTCTCAGTTTGACCGGACTGACAGGAACAAGCCAGGGTTGAAAAGGCCAGGAAGGTCTCCAGAGGTTCCAAAAGGGAGTGTGGAGAGTGTCGGCGGCACGGCGTTCCGGTGTTCCCCTGCAGCCCCGGGAGCCCGCGGCTGCTGAGCCCTGCCAACTCGGTGGGAGTGAACAAAAGGGAAGTGGGGTCCAGGGAGCAGACAATTTCCACAGCATGTTCCCTGCCTAAACCAGTGGTGACATCTGTGCCAGAAAATAAAAATAATAAAAAGAAATCTTTGATTTCTGCTGTTTTGGAGTTGATTCCAGCAACGGAGCCAGTGAAAGGAAAATAGCTAATGAACGCACAGTTTCAATACTGGTTTACTGCTTGTTGTGAAGGGCTCGAAACTTGTTGTTATGAAAGCCCCACAGCTCCCCGGTCCTGATAGATGCAGACCAGATGTTAGAGGGCCTTCCTGAGAAAACCAGTCCTTGCTGCAAACAACTGGCAGGGATGGCAGGGAGCAGGGACCAGCCAGGGCCTGCCTGCCATGGCTGGCATGGCAGGAGGATTTTCTTCAGTGAACATTTTTCCCTTTTTAAAATGCTTTCCTAACCCAAATGAGCTGTACAAAGAAAGGAAGTTTCCACGACTTCTGTACATTATTGTAAACATCAGAAATGTGATCCAAATGTTGTGATGCTAACTGCCTGTAACCCCTCAGGGAAATGAGCTTTCCCATTTCAATGTGCTTTCTCTGGGGCTAAAACCAATGCCTTTCAAGTCACAGGAAAATACGCACCCTGCACAAGAGTCTGACTCCCCAAATCATAGTCAGGCATCTGTCCACCACGGCACCCGTAAGGGTGGGGAGTACCCAGGAGGGGATTTGGAGGACTCCAGTCTGTGTCTGGTAGGATTTCACATTCACAGTTTTTATTTCAACTGGGAAGAAAAAACAGTTTCCATGTTATAGCAAATTGAAGCCCCAAGTGCATTTCTTTGCCTGAGTTATTAACCCCTAGTAATGAAGTTTTGAAATTGAGATATTAGCTGCTGGAGGGGCAGATGAAGTTGCTTTAATAAGGCTAATTAGCCGGCACCTGCAGCGGGGCTGGAAGTGACTGCAAGGTGCCTGCAGACAGCCATGGTTCCTTGCACCTTATCAGCATCAGGCAGCAGCTCCTGCAGTGGGGCTCACCCCGGGACCACAGCTAGGTCCTCACACAGGCGTGTATCCAAGGGCAAAGCCATCACAGGCAGAAGAGACGCAAGCACAGCCATGCATCCTCAGCCCTGATGAGGCTTTAGTCTTCTGGCTTTGATGGGAGAAGGCCGGCACGGCAGCGGCACACTGCTCATGGCAGCCACGCTTGTCATAGCTCGTCCATGTACTGCAGCTGTTGCCTTAGCCAGACGTTATCAGCCTGATTTACATATTAATTGTGGGACCATTTCTAGTCCTTTTTATTCCCCTCCCTCCCCTTTTTTCCTCCTACTGCTCAGAAATATTTCTATCCTTGAATTGTCAGTTTAAAGATATTGTGAGAGAAATAAATAAAAAGGAAAAAAAGAGGCTAAAGCTTTTCATTCCAATTTTTGAGTTGACTGACATGTTAAGAAGACTGGGAGTCTCCCTAACAAAAGCATCCGCATAAGACCTACACCTTTCCTCTGATCCTCTTGTGCTGTTTTGCTTTTTACCAACTGACAGGCTACTCCAAGCATAAACAATTGCATTATCATCCTCAAAATTATTTTCCATATAGCTGATATTTTGCTTTCAAGAGTCTCATAAAAAGTGAATCCATAAGAATTCTCTGAACAATTCAAACTGTTTAATTGACTTAGAGGTACGAAGCCACCTCCACAAAATAGACTCAAATGGCCTAAATACTAATACACCATATAGAGGAAAAGCAGAAGCAGAGGTGTGGTGCAGTCTGTTGATGGATCAATTAGCACACAAGGCAGAGGACTGTGTCATCATCACTGCTACCATCAAAACAAAATCCTATTTTGCATGTGCCTGTAATATCGCAGAAACGATCTTGGTTTTTTCCATTTGTGTAACACCTCCTTCAAAACGCAGATCTCAGAACACTTTGAAAACACTGGTGAAGTCAACTGTCTCTGCCTCTGCTTTATTCCCCACAGGTAAGGAAGGTGTAAATGACAACCTGGTTTATCTACCATGTAAAAGTAAATAATTTCTAGCGCAGCCAGTTTCTTCATACTCCACTGAAAACTCTCAGCACATCCACAAAGTAATGGAAAAAGTGATGAGGGTGAAGAAGCTGTCTCTGTGGGTACAAACCGGTGAAGGGCTTTTGCCTTTGCAGCACAGGAGGGGGACTCCCAGGTGCCTACTTATCTTCAGGGGTTTAGCAAGGCACTGGGAAATTGCAGTGCGGTGCAAATCTCTCCATTGTTTTTATCAGTATAATACACACTGCATTCTCGGGGGGGGAGGTTAGTAGTGCGAATTCTTTCACGCCCAAGTATGATGTAATGAATTATAGTGAGCAGTTCATGCTGTTACAGTACAGAGAAGCTACTACTGGTAACCTCTCATTTTAGGCTTGGATTAAGCGCCTATAGAAATTCTGGGAAGGGTTCCTGGGAAAAAGGATATTGCTGAAATTAACTGGCTGTAGTTTAAATAAGAGAGTTAAAATGTCACATTTTGAGAACAAATTTGGAAAAATTGGCTTGAATTTAAATAATGAAATTTCACGATTTGGCACTCTTGCGTGGTAAAGCATACAGTGTGCAGGAGCACAGGTTACCTCTGCTTCGGGGCTGCAGCTGTTCCTTCCAGCATCTACTGGCTAATTTCATAACTGTAGGTCTGCTGCATCATTCAGATAAACCTCTTCTGTCAATCACAACTGCAGGTTACTGGGCTTCCCGAGGCATCCTAATGCCCGAGCATTAGACAAGTCCACCCTTCACCTTCACACAGAGATGGAGTTTCCACCTTTCCTTCCACATACATGCTCTATCAGTGCAGGAGAAGACTTGGTTCCTGCTACAGTCTCTAAGAAGGTAAACCACACCATCATACCCAATTATCTTCAAGGTGCCATACCTGTGTCAAATTTTGAAAAAGTCACTGTTCCCAATTTGTCTCTTTGCTCTCCTAATAGAAATACTGCAATTAATTTAACACTCTGACATATGTTCTGCTCCTTGACCAGTCTACTCTTCCTGTTTGCACTCATTTTCTGCTGCTATGTAATTTGGGAAAATGTGCCTTGTGCACAATTGCTGTTTTGCTCCTGCAGATTTTATCTAAAATGCGTTTTAGCAGAGAAAGCTCCCACTTTCCAGCTTTCTTACTCAAGGCACAATCTAAATCTGTACTTGCAACATCACTGTCAGATAAGATATCCATTCCCGAAAATTAAATAGGTATTGAAACCAACCCTATAAGGATGCTTTTACCCCTGGAAGGACTTTGGACCACCACCATTTAGCTATTCCCACTGCTGTCTCTTCATAACAATCTTCTATGCTTTTGAAGACAAATCTCAGACAAAGCAGCTGTTTACTTAGTCCAAGATATTTAAATGTGACTAAGAAGTCTGGGAAATTCTATCTGTGGGGCTCCTCTTGTTGTTTGGAAGCAATGCAGATTGGAAAGCCAGACTCTCTATCATTGTCTTAAAATGAGTAAAAGAGAGTCAAAACTTGAAACGCACAAAATCATACATTTCTTTTGAAAAACTAGGTCTGACATTTGATACTCTTGTGGAAAGACTTAGGCAGGGATTGGCATGTCTCAAGGAGATGTCAGAATAAACATAGCATCAGGTTTCACCCACCATACAAGCAAGATGTCCAGGAAGCTGCCTGATGCCAAGGCTGTGGACATGAGCATCCTCTCTTCCTCAAGGGACAGCTCTGTGTGATTGTGTCTTGAGGGAAGGCTGCTTCTCTGGGTGCTTTTAGAGGTGCAGAAGTAAATTCTTGCAATGGGATATAGTTGAGAACTCCTAGAAAATTACTCTCCTAAATTTTCAGAGCAAGCTAAAGATGAGTGATAGCTTCCATGGTACCTGAGGAAAGTGGGTTGTCTGAGGCTTTGTGGGTACCCGCTACCAACAACAGTCTTCTAGTGGCAAATTGTTTACTGTTGGACTGTCTCCCTTTCTATAGCGGGCACAGTGCGGTAAACACTATCTCACTCCTGTTGGACTGGTTCTCTGCCCAACCTCCTCCTCCTCCCACCATCCATGTGCCCAGTCACATACCCTCACAGGAACGCTGCATAATACTAAAACATTATGGGAACCATATGTCTAGAAAAGGAAGTGGGCTTGCAAAATGAGATGGTCTCTAGTCAGAGTTTTGTTTTATTTAAAAACCCCTGAAGCACAGTGATACTTCTATGAATTCTACTGAGAAACTTCTGGCCAGGGTGGGAGTTGGACCTAAGGAAAGATGTAAAACTCCTTGACTGTACATCCAGTCAAGGAGTGGGAGCTGCAGTTACATGACCCTGTCCATACAGGCCTTATAGCCGTATGACATAGTGCACACATATCATGTCACATTTTACTCCTGTGCTGTTACAGTTGGCCTTAAAGTACTATATCTCTTCTTATCTTTTCTCACATTGCACTTGGACAATAAGGCATCATCATCTTAACACACTGACTCTTGCCTGGATAACCTTTTTGAAAACTCAACATCTTTATTTTCTGTGAAGGGAAAAACACTGCTCACCCTAAACACGTGTCCAAGAGACACTCAGGAAGCCTATCGATCTATAGACTTCCAGCACTGTGGGCAATAAGTGCCCATTGATAAAGTCACTTGAGATCGGGGATCACTGGAAGTGTTAGGGGGTAGGAGCCCCAGGCTCAATTCACCTCTGTTATCTCAATAGTATTTTTCAGCATACATGATTGGATACCACTCTCCCCATAGAAAGACCATACTTCAGAGAGAGGAAAGCAAATCATCACTAAATAATTGTTTTTCTTTAGGAGAGCAGCTATAAAACAGAAACTGCAGTTCAGCAGGGAAGTAAATCTGCCATTTGAAACTCCTACTACTGCATCAGAAAGGCTGCAACTGTAAGAAAAAATGCATTTCTTGGACATAATACCACCCATTCCAATCCATCCAGAAATGCTGATGGAGTATCTGTATCAAGCAGACCTCAGCTCAGAGCAGGTATTGCTGGTCCACACCAGCCGAAGTTAGGCTCTACTGAATGTCATCCATCCTCCCCCAGCTGGTATAAAGCCAACATAAACTCCGTGTAAGCTCCGTATGGTGTGTTCTGGCTAATTTGACAGAAATGTGATCATGTGCCCGTTCTTGAGCCAGATCAAATTTGTACTTCTGGGAGATCAGTCAGCATACAGGCCTCCGACTAATGGCTGCGGAGCCGCAGCGTGAGCACGGGCATCACACAGATTCCTGTGACCGAGGCCACCGGGGCTTGGACAGCATCCATCAAGCTCCCCAAATTCCCAGGCTTTCAAACTAGCTACTTTTGGCTTCCTTACTTTTTACTTTTCTGCCACGTTCAGACTCGTCTCAACCAAACAGGAGATCAGCACCATCTCATACCATGCTGCTTTCATCCAAATACTCTTCTTTGCCATCAAGCATTTGCAACGGTCTATGCCACTTGAAGTGCCACCCCCAGCCTCCAGTCCTCTAAGTCACTGCACTCACGTATAGGAGGGGAGGGTTCGTCAGTAACGGGTTAGTTAAAGAGGAAGCATAAAGCCTAGAATCTGATTTATTCCACATTTGAGTGTCATCACCCTCTGAATATGCCTTCTTACAGTTTGCAGCAGCAGCTCCTGCGGTCTCAGCTGTGTAGATATGTTTAGCAAGGTTACAGCTGTGATATTTAGGAGATATTTTTCATGCTTTGGGTTAGGATGCCATTCTAAATGAACCAATCTGCCTTCACACGAAACTAGTTTTATGTCCAGTTTAGTTGCAGCTGATATCAACCACCAAACAGTATAGACTTCATTATTTCAGGAAAGCAGTAATGTTTAACTCCTGGTGCCTGGTCTTCAAACTTCTTGCAGCTGCTGACTTCAAAAAAGGTAGACAGAGATAATTAATAACCTTGTTGATGCCATTTAGATTTCTATACTTTATACTTTCTCATTGAAATGTTTTAAAATACATAGGTTTTGCTCAAAGGCAGAAGGTTTGTAGAACATTCTCTTTTCTTTTTCTGAGTTTTCCTTGGAGTTATACCTTCAGAGTGAAATACCATATGGCAGACACACACATGCTTCTTAGCAGAGTAATGAAGTCCCACAGAGATTACATACTTTTTCCCCCAGGGAACAGTTCTGCCTGTACTTCACATAACCAATTTTATACAGCTCTTTCCCTGTAAGACAACTGACAAATTTTACTTTAAGAGATGAATTCCACTGATACTTAGACTGGAGTAAACGTAGAGCAATTTTCTCGAAGGCACTGAAGTTGTTTAACATTTATGCTGGCATAACAAGGCTCTGAATGTGATCTATATATTCTTAGTTGGTGCTTGTAGATAGAGACCTGAAAAACATGGTTACCAAAATGTCACTTAGCCTGAATTTATTATCCGTATTTACCCCATCAGTACTCACAACATCAGCAAAGAACAATGGCATTAAAGGACAACTACATTAGAGGTAGTTTTTCTAAATCTAAAGTCACCATGTAGCTGAGACACTGGGGACAAATTCTGAGATCTTCAGCCATCACTACGATCCTTACTTTGCAAACATCACTACTGAGATAAATACAGGTTTTCATGGCACAAAGCATGAAGCAAGAATTAAAAAGCATTGTTTTTGTGAGAGCATTCAATTTGTAAAATGATCATAAATACGTAGCTTAGGCAACCTTCTCTAATGTCACTTTACTTTTCAAAGAATAAACAAAATTACCATTTTGTTTTTTCTGCACGGGAGATGGTCTTTTAATTCCAGATGTAGAAGACATATAAGACATGAATGCAAGCTAAATTTCAACCATAATAGACTCTGCATGTTGCCACTTCAATGACCTTTTAATCCCTTGGAGTTTAACTATTTCCTAATGTCTCCTAACGGCCATTTTCTTGTTGGGAAAGCCTTTTCTAACTGATAACATCTAAACAAGCTCATACCTTAATTAGAAAAATTCTCCCATAAATATTTATGTTGCTGTGATTAGGCCATTTACTGAATCCAGCTACCCATTATGGGTTAAAATAGAGTGCCTTGTTTTGAGAAGCCTGGGGCATGACATCGTTTATACTAGGGGACTTTAAGTTGTAATTCATCTAATCAAGTGCCTGACCCTTTGCCGCCGAAGTAGCCAGTAGTCATCGGAAGAAAATAACCTTCTGCTGAACATAGCATCCTTCAGTCTGCATTTCTGCATGTTGGAAATAGCTAGGATACATGTCTAAGCAATTATTTAACTACAGAATAGCCTTATGCAGTCCTTTTTTAAATTCAACAGCCAACATTTGAAAAACCTGGAAGAGAAAGGGGGCAAGCTCTCTTTTTCAGAAGGAAATACAAAAAGTTGCAGCAGTACCGAAGGAGGACTTGTACCCAAAGCATATCACTGCTACCTAACGAGGGTCCCATGCCACATCGGTGCTGGGGGGCATGGCGGTTACTGCGGGTTGCTGTCAGGCAGCCTGCTGTGCGTGGAGTTAGGTACCTGGTGTGACGTCTCCCATTAAGAGGGTGATGAGAGATTTAGGCAGCCTGTTGTGAGGGGCTGCTGGCTGGCTCCTGAGGTGCAGGAAGCACTGAAATGGGGCAGTGTATATAGCACGTTTCCCTTCTTTAGCTGAACATTGGACATGGAGCCATAAGACGTACTGCCCTGGAAAGAAGGCAGTCTGACTTGTTCTTTTTTAGATGCCGAAAGACATCTGTGTGCTTGGACTGGGCTTCTGAATGTAACCTTTGGGCATCATGCATATGGCCGTACAAGGCAACTTAAGTGTGCCTGGGCGTTGGAGCACGATTGTCACACCGCTGAACTGCTAATACTCCTCCCAGCACATTTTTGGCTGTCTCACTCTGTCACGCGATTTCCAGGCACAGTTTTGGCAACAAAATTTTCCAAGGCTGGTTCCTGGGATGAAGCTTGTGCATGGTCTCCCCAGTTTGGTGGCTGAGAAGTCTTGTAGCACAGACACAGCCGCTCCTGGCCAGCTGGCCTACATGTGGGAGAGCACTGCTGGAAGTGTGTGATATACTAGTGTTGATGTCTCTTCTGACATCTAATGTGCTAATTCCATGTGTAGGTAAAGATCCAAAATTGCTTCAAGTGTTCCAACTCCTTCAACATCAAATAGGCGAAAATGTTGCTTTTTAGGAGATTTTTTTAAGTATTTTCTCACTTTATTCATTCAAAATGTTGTTCCTTTCAGGAAGAGTTTCTTTCACTAGTTCCCCAACATCTGAGCCTAACTTGGAGTAACATGTTTGAAATGACACGACTCCTCATTTTTTCTGCTTTCCACTGCTTATGCTATCCTCATTTATAAAGATACAAGTCTATTGTTTATTCATCCATACTTCAAAGTCAAAATCTCTTTCGTAGCTTTTCCAGCTGCAGATTTCCATCTTTCAGTTTCCATCTTTGGAATACAATTAATTCACATTTAAAGTAAGAAAAGTCTTCCTCCTCTACATGTTGCCTTTGCAGCTGCAGTCACTCAAATCAATTTCCATTATTTTTTGCCTACTTTTTCATTTCACTTAACATCTTTTCTACCTTATTCATTGATCTGGGCACTTTACAACAACAAATTTACTTTGAAACAGTTAACAAGCAAGGAAGTCTGAAAATACAAGAGATACTAAACAAACACTCTCTTCATGTATTATCTATCGCTGTTTATCTACTTCTTGGTTACTCTATTGTCTGTCTTTATACAAAAAAAAGAAGGCAATGCGATATTCTGTGGTTTCGCTGTATATTTCTTTATTGTAAACAGAGACCAATTTATGTTACATTTTCCTGAAAGAAAGAATGTACTTTTATTTTAGTAAAGCAATTTATTGTCCTGTTTTTTATAACAATGTTTAATGTAACTATGGTTAATATTTTAGTTAGTGTCAACCCTAGACTTCCTGAATTTATTTCATGTTCACCATATCATGATACTGACCTTGAAATAATAAGATTAGAAAAATAATCATTGTAAGTCTTTTTATGTGTAGTCTGGTTTCTGGAACATTGGGGGGGTCACATTTTTGAGATTTTTGTTTCCAACCACACCAGGAATTTTATCTAAAAACAGAGAAGAAAAAGCTGAGACACTCTGCTGGTTGAAAGAA
>Ga0181612_107062_pt1 | contig 13126 bp, 7 predicted proteins | sample HoacroProtozoa21_FD_119630 | JGI IMG/M metagenome (GOLD analysis project Ga0181612, IMG submission 119630) | Hoatzin crop microbial communities from Cojedes, Venezuel. Combined Assembly of Gp0051906, Gp0051904, Gp0051908
CTCGTTAATAGATCAGATTTTTTATGTGTATTTTTTTATACTAGAAAGCTGCGTTAGCAAATTTTTTTTTCTTTAATAATGTGTGCTGTCTCTGAAGTTGTCACAGGGTGATTAACTAAAGACACTACTGCTTGTTTGCATGCTTGCTTGTTTTTTAGTTATATATATAAATGTATTTATTTAGCTCCTGTCTGAAAAATCAGTCTGTATCTGCAGACAACCCTTGATTTTTCATACACCATCTTTGGTCATAAGTCTCCTTTCTTTTAAATTGGCTAAGGGCTATTATGCGGAAATGTGAATTGCAGTGCCACCAGTTTACTTGCCTGTAGTGCTCTAGATTCAGTGCTGTTAATGAGATTAGAAACAATAAATGTATGTGGTCTTCAGTTGTACAATGCATTTTACTATAGTGAATCTGTGGCATGTGTAAAATCCTGCAAATTGTTTGAATTTCTTAGTTTGTAGATAGTTTATGTACAATAGGGTTGTTTCCACATTTTCATCTTTACCTAAGAGGTGCGCAGTTAGCAGAGTATATTTCCAGGGTACTATATGGATATGAATTTGAAAATAAAAACTCATAACAATGACTTAAAAAGAAGAATACTCAGATGAATCATTAGGGTATCTCATTATTTCTGATCTGTAGATGTCCTCTTATAAGTATGTAACTTTAGTTGTTTGTGAGTCATATTTTTTCAAGTGCTGATTAATCAAAAATATTGTTGCCTTAGGCTAATAAAATAATAGTTTATTGAAGCAGAAGGGGGATATAAACATTTATAAGTTCAGATGTATCTTTTTATATTCCAGCAGGTCTCCATTTCAGATGTGGATAGTCCCCAGGAAGATCAAAATGCGGAAAAAACAAGGGAAGGAAAGGCTGAACAGAATGCGTGAGTTGTTTTAATTTCTCTTTTAACTTTGCGTAAACATCTGAAGTAGTTTATTAATTACAGTATGCAGTGGAGTCTCAGTGGGTTCTTGCTGTTGGTTATAGCAGCAAACTCATAGTTTGAAACAAAATTTCAGTCATATTCTTCTTCACATGTACAGGCATTTTACATATACAAAGTGCCACATGAGTGGCGATTTTAGTAATGATTAAATAAAAGAAGCATGGCTTATGAGAAGGTGTATTTTGTATCTTGGAAAAAGATAGAGAATAACTGGAAAAGCTTTCAGATACACAATTCCTTCTCCAGACCTGAAATAGGAGTAGTATCTTCAGGCTAAGTACAGGCGGACAGCAGTTATTCTAGGAAGTTTTAGCAGTTAATTTGTTGCACAGCATAGAAGAAAGAGAGGTTGGTGCCTAGGAAGCAGAAGGTGAGATAAAAATGGATATGGGTGATAAGCTTGTTAGTTCCTGAAAGAGGGAGGGAGGTGTTTTACACAACTTAGGACATTTTTTTGATCTTTTTGAAATATCATGTTTTAAAATATCTCTACATTTATAATACAATGTATATAAAAATATAGAAACAGTCCATAAACCTGGTTGTCACATCATCCATTTGAATACGTTACTGCTTAGTTTGATTTCTCTGATTTTTTTTCAAGGGAAGAAACTATATTCTGTTTACCATGAGGAATCTTGGTCTTTTGGGATTTTCAATTTGTTTTAATGACAGGAAAATACCAACTTATTTCTGTTACTTCAATTAGATTTCTTCTTGAATCCACCAATTTTGGAGTAATGAAACCTTTTCCTCTGGATACATTGTGCCTGAATGTCTTAATACTTACAACATTTTATTAATGGTGATAGCATGTAAATAAATATTCCTGTGTATATATAATGTTTGTGAAACACTTTTAAATGGCTTAATTTTAGAAAGGCTTAGAATCTCTACCATTTTGAACTAATATATTTTTATTTTGAAAGAGACAAAAATAACTGCACATAAGATGCCCCTCAAGGATTTCTTAATGCTGGCTGTTCTTTTTCAACTCAGATCAACCTCTTTTTGCCTGCTGTTTGTGTTGAATAGCCAGAATCTTTTCAGCGCTTTTGTTTGAGTCAGTTTCTGATTGCTAGGGAGACAAAGCATGAATGTCAATATTTGCCAGCTCAGATTGCAGTGTAGTGCAGTAATTGATGCCATATAGATCAGTATAGCTCTGATCAGGTGGCTTTCAGGTATTTTTATCTCATACTAATTAAAATAGTTTTTCAGGAGGTGTTATATAGATATATGTATATAGACACACATACCTGTATATAAATGAATATAAAATGAAAAGAAAAAGCATAACAATTTATTACAGTATTTACAATACTCATTTTTTCTTTCTTTGTAGCATGACTGAGGTTATTACTAGCACCATTTCTCACTCGTTCTCTTTGGAACAAGATGCAGAAGTTCCCAGGTAAGACAAACCTATAATGTTTGATACAATAAAAAATGGACTATCTATTAAATTTTCAGTCTGAAGTAACATGATGTGTAGATTTGGTTACAAAATATTTGCAGGTATAGTATATTGTATCTGCAAACTCTAGCAGTAAGTAGCCTTTCCTGAAACCTTTTTGTACTGTAATCCTTGAGGATCATACACTGTTACATGTTGTCCAGAATATGACATGAATCAAACATTTTAATTCAGAGCTACTATATTTCAAGAGAGGTGGTACTTTTTGGTTCCGGACAGAATTATTTACTATAAAAGATACATTGTTACATAAAACACCTAAACAATAACATCATAATCTTATATTCATGTTTTCATACAATTATTGAAATGTACATGTTCTACAGCAACTGCTAGATACGCATAAATGCATACACAGTATTTCTATAAAGAGGGAGAATGCTGGAATTGGTAAAAGTCAATTTCAGGCTTTCACTTCTAGAACAGTCCTCTAAGAGTTCTCTGTTTAGAGGAAGATCTGAACTATGCATCCTTTGGATTCCATTTTCATGTATGTCTAGTCTCGTTTCCTTCTTTGTTTTTCATGCTAGCTTTTTCAAAAAAATCTTTTCTGAAACTTCCATGGTTTCAGACCATGCTTACACATTCTAATTGTCCTCCAGAAGATTTCCTGTGCCCCTTCACAGCTATTACATATCCGAAACCTTTTCAATATTATCAGGCATTGCTTTATGCTTCTGTTTATTAATGTGCTTGGAGACCATCCTGTTCAGTTGTGAAAATCCTCCAAAGGTTGCCTGTACCTGTAGCAATGTCAGCATTTTTCTGAAATAAGAAATGTCTTTTAGATCAATTTCTGTTGATGTAGGTAAAGTCCTTAGCTTCCTTATAACTTAATGTAAATCCTAACCCTTTGTTCTTCATGTAAGGACTTCATCTACTTAATAGACTACCTACTGAAAGATCTAATTATGTCTGTGAGAAAATTCAATATATTGTATCATCTGGTGCATGTTATTTTAATTGTTATCTGATCTGAAATTTTGATACTGGTTTTTAATTCCAAATATGTAGACACATTTAGTTGTTTAAGTGAAAGTGAATCTGCCATCTTTCTTATTTCAGCTAATAATGTCCTTCTCCATTTTCCATCAGTTGTTTGGTTTTATGACTAGCCAGGCCCTCTTTCTGTCAAATTGTTGTTTTATTGTTGTATCTCTAGTGAAGATAACATTTCAGATATCCTCATGACTAAAAAATCAGATAGGACTTATGTCTTTACTACTGTTTTAGTTTTTCATGCAGTAGATTAGGAAGAATTAGGAAAAAGATGTCATACATACTCTCTGATGAAGATTGTGCAGTGTTAGTTGTTGAATTGTTCCTGCAAATTAATTAAGCTTTAGAAAAATGAAGATATCTGTAAAATTTTCTGCACTGATTTTAGACAAGCTCATAAAAGTGTTCTGAACTATGAAAGTTTTTCATAGTTTTGTTCTTTTCCTTCTTAAGTAATACAGTGATTTCTGTAAGTGATGGTCAGCCTTCTCAGAGTGTTGTGTCAGCTATGTCAAGTGTTGCCTCTGATACTTCCATTTGTGGAAAGGAGCAAGAAGTCAAGGAAGAAGTCCCTACAAAAGAGAAACTAAACACATCTGAAACTGTCAGTCAGATGCTTCAAGATGAAATGTTTAAGTTAGTTCAGGTGAGAACATCTCATTATTGAAAATAGTGTTCACAGTAGACTGTGCTATTTAAAACAATGGCGATAATTACTGTTTTGAAGGTATTCTCTGTGTGGTTGTTTTTGAAAGAGATTTCCAGTTAGATGTAAACTACTATGATATTTTAGACTTAACTCGTGTTTTTGGCTCAAGAAAATGACTAATAGAAGAATAAAAGTTTGAGTGTGTTTTAGTTCACATAACTCAGTGTACTCCAATAGTATAGATTAGGAAAAACTGTAATAACTTTGTAGCTACACTAGGATTTCATTTTTGTTAGTACATTGAGACAATTTTTTGCAACCTTACATTTACTCAAACTTCACAAAAAGTGAAGGAATTTGTCTTGCTTTAGCATAACCTGTCTGTGGCGGGTATTTGATGTATCTTAAAAGAGACTGTGGTACAATAAACAATCATACAAATGAATCATTATTGAAACTTTGGGATGTTGTTTATTTTGTCACCTGTATTAACAGGATCAGTTACAACATAGCCTAGACATAGAATTTTTGCTAAGATTCCTGTTAAAGCTGTTTACAGTGTTAACTTTGTGTGTGTGTATCCAGCTACAGCAAATCAACTTCATGAGTTTAATGCAAATAGTGCAGTCATCGTTTGCCAGTCTGCCAAATGTGCAACAAACTTTGCAACAGCATCAATCTGTTCACCTTGAAGGAAGCCAGCCTGCACACACTGCCGAAGGCAATGGCTCTCTGAAAACACAACTGCCCAGTCAAGGCAGTTCAGATTTTCAACCGAGGAATAGTTTAGGAGATGAAAGCAACAATGGCCATGTAAAAGTAGGTATATCAAAGTGTTGTTTATGAAGACTGTTCTGTGTATCTGATATGTTATCTGTCCTGATAAATTAGGAAATGTTTTTGTAGTGACTGCTGTAGATAAAAAAGATTTATACCATTTTTGTGTGTACTTAGTGCATGGTTGCTATTTCAAGATACTTGTAAATGCTTTTTTATTTGCTTTTCTGATTTAGAATCATCTGGATGTGGATGTTCCTTTAAGGCTGTTACAAAACCATAGCAACGAAGCAGGATTTATGCCACTGTCTCAAGATTTTCATTGTTCAGTACCTACTGAACCACTTCATCTGTTAGCTCCTTCCTCAGACGTCCAGAAAACACCGAAGCTTATCCCTATTAAAAAAAATCTGAACTCCTCAAATGGATTTCCTTTGCTTAAGCTTGAATCAGGTTATCATTTCAAACCAGCATTTTTACATCCAATAGAAATGTCATCAGCTTTGGCCAGACCACCCGCAGTACCACGAGTAGCTTGGAGTTCATCAAATTCCTTATGGAGCCATCAGTCATTATACACACCAGGAAAGATTAAGTCAAAAGAAGATTTGAACATGAGTAGGTATGACCCTGAGATCCCAAAGCTAATGCATGAGGAAGAGAAAAGATGGGCAGAAACAGTGCATAAGAAACCTCCCAAACATCTGAATGTAGATCAGTATGAAGGACAGCAAGAAGTTTCACCTCGGCAGCAGTTCTCTGCAAACGTGAATGTGGACAAAGCGCTGATCACTCAGAATCTGGCTGGTATTCCACTGTTGCACTTGCAACTTGACCCAGTACCTAGACTTCCACCAGTTGCGAGGCAGCCAATCACTACTACTTTAATACCTATTAAACTTGCAACAGAGGAGACTGACTGCAGAGAAACACTACAGCACAGAGGAATGTCACTACTACATGCTAATTTAACTCAAAAAAAGAAGGTACTGGATTTTAATAATGTCTTTTCTAAGTTGTAGGGTTTTTCCAGTTTCATGGTTTCTTATTCATCAAAAAGAAGTTAATGTTTCCAGACAGTGGAATTTGGAAGTGTTCGGCACAGCTGCCAGAAGGGATCTGGAGCTAAGGTCCTTTCTTACTGGCATGTCAATAAGGCAGGCTGCAAGCTTGAAAATGTTTTTAGCGACATTAGATTGATTCCACATTCATCAACATTCAGTCCATTAATAATGAATGTAAGGAATCTAGTATGTAAAATACTGGATAATATTTATATGGTAAAAATAGTTCAGTTTTTACAGAAGTTTAAATAGAATTATTTATGGAAATACAAAGAATGCAGTAAGAAATCCTCTTTTGTAAGAGCAGAAATGGAATGCTAAAAGGCTTGGTAAGAAAACCTTATTTTGTAGACGTTGAGTACTTGATGTTGTGAAAAATGTTGTTGTGACAGTGTGTTACATGCTTGTGAATTCCAGCTGAAAAGAATGGAAGTCCTTTTCCTTGAAAGGTGCTTCTTCAGTCCTTGTCTACATTGCACAGTTCCTACCTTCATGCTCAACTACATACAATAGAAATGCAAATAGTGAAATACACTCTGTGGAGAAAATTCCTATCTTTTAGTTTACTTTCAGAAAAAAGCTTACGTATGTACACATTATTTGAGATTTTCACTTTCTCTACAAATTGCTTCAGGCTCTGTGTTTGTGTAACTAAGATCCAAACTTTTTTCATCCAGTCTGACTGGGGTTCCTCTCTCTGTTTCCTGTATCATTGTTTCATTTTTGCTTCTTTCTCTCTCTGAACACTTTCAGCCACCAAAACTCATTCCACTTCAAGATCTCATTGCATTTGAGCAACGCCACCAGCATCGTACTGTGCCCAGTACTTCCTTTGGACAAGACCAAACTGAACCTATCCATTTACTAAAAACTGATGTTGAACCGTTTGAACTAAGAGACGTGCAGAATAATAGAAAAAGGCAAGACAAACTTTTGAAGTGGGTTTTCATTTTGAAAGACTTCATTTTGAAACCTATACCTTCTAGCTTTGAAATCGGTGGGAGTTTTTACAGCAACTTTTAATAAAGGGGATTGAATGTAATTCTCTTGGAGGAGAATAAAATAGCAAATACGAATAAAGACACAGCAGAAGTAGTATAGCATTAGGGCATGAAGGGGTTGTTGCTGTTACCAGGAAGAAGATTCAAGGAGAGATGTTTTTCATACTGGTATCTGGTTTAAAGTTTTATTGTTGTCTGGCTGTTTGCTAAATACTATTTGTGAAATTCTTTGCTGCTTACACGAATCTTAATAGGCTACTGTCTTCACTGCTTATCATCACTGTCAGTGATCTTCAAGAAGTTATGCTCTTTGAGTATAATTCCAGATATAGTCTCTGTTTCTGAATCCAGAGAGTCGTTAGCAAAATTCCTGCTGAAGGGAGATTTTATTTTGTTTTGCTAGTTATGTTATTCACTACTTTTGAAATATGATTTATTCTTTATTAATTGATTGCACAAGCAGCTAAAACAGTTTGTTTAAGCTGCATGTATATTTTTGTTCGGTTCTCGTATAGTATCGACAGATTCCTGACATTTCACAGATCTGTGTTTTCCATGAAGACTTAATGACATCATTGCATCTAGAACAGAACACTCGCTTCTGATCGTGATGCTTTTAACTCTTGGAAACACAGACTCAGAGATGAGTTTTTCACTCTTCAGGTGAAAAAGAATTGATACATAAGTAACTGCAGCTGGAATTTAGAATACCTGTTTTGATACTATCAACTGAAATGCTCAAAGCTACAATTGTTGTCTTATAATCTACTTACCAGCTGTTAAAGCACATTTGCAACTTTTTAGTAAAATAGAAAGTTTCAGTGATAACAGAGATTTGTTTCTTGCTGGAGTATTTCTTATAGATTCCTTAGAGGCATTTTGTGTAGTCATTACTATTGTATTATACACAAAATATAGACATGGAATGTTATGCAGTTTGTAATATTTGATATAAATAGCTTATTAGACAATTAACAGATTTTGGTGTTGATTGTTAAGTATTTTTATGAGTTCCTTCAACAATTTTGTGTAGATTTCTGGTAGGCAAAAGCAGTACTTTGAACTGATCTGTATGCAATAGTTGTGTTTGCCTTTTCCACCTTTATTTCAATGTATATTTCTTAACAGTAATATTTCTTAGAAAACAGTGATAGGTATTTTTATTTCAGTGCAGTTCTTATTTTTTAATTTGTAATTAATATGTTGGCAGACAAAAGAGGCGTGAAAAGAAACAGATGACAGAAAAGGAGGAAAAGAAGAAACCAAGCGTGTCCTTCTGCCCAGATGACTCCATCATCAGTGTTAGTGATACAGTGACGGTTGTTGAATCAAGGACTGGGGTACAGAAAAATGTGGGTTTATTGCCTTTTTCCATTCAAGTATTAACAGAAAAGACAGAAGCAGGAAACTATAAACCAAAATAATCACGTAAATCTCTTCCAAGCTCTAGCCTAGAAACGGTATATATCTTTCATTAATATACTTGGAATTTCATGTAAACAAGAGATTTATTTTTAAGAAGTACTCCAAGGTTGCTTTTGTTTTTCTTGGGATGTAAACGTGTCTATTTTGATAGGATAATTGTCCGTATGTACATTTAAAGTAAATATATACACAAATGCTAATTGCTTAAAAAAAAAAAAAGAAAAAAAGATTGTTTAGCCTAGTAGTAATGCTAGGACAAATGACCCAGGCATTACTCTTTTCACGTGAGGCTATATCTTGACAATATAAGAGTGAGCATGGGGAGCACGAGGTCTCAGTTCTGTCTCAGTCAAGAAGCTGAGAAGAGAAAGTCTTTGTCAAGCTGGGCTTTGATTTATGCACTTCTGCTCTTCGTTTGCGTAGGCCTTTTTGATATCTTTTAACATATTTGGGGATTATCCTTGGAAGTACCAGATTTCTATCTAGAACACTACCAGATTTAAAGCTAGATTATCACCCAGAGGAGCAGGCTCTCTTTGTGGTCCATACCTTACCTTTGGAATTTCCCTGTCCAGCACAACAGCTGGAGAGCCTCACCAGATGTGGGAGATGTTAATTATGGTACAGCAGAGACAGCATATACTCAAAGAAGAATGAGGAATTTGTGTTACTGCACATCACCCCCCAAGGTACATATAGGAAAGAATGTTACACAGTCAGTAATTCCATTAAGTTGGAACGGATCAGAAGAATTAAAAAAGAGAGTAAGAAAAGTATGTTACAGTGATTTTTTTTTTCCCCTTTCGCCAAATCATTACTCAAAGGAGGTATATTGGAAAGTTAACAGCATCAAGAAAGCCTCTAACTGACATTAGAACATCTTTTAAGATAATTCTTTTTCTTCTTATATTAGGGTCAACAAGCAAAATCTACATCTTACCTTCAGGATGGTTTTCTCATTTCAGTGGGCAAGTACAAGTCTTTTTAATGCTCTGGGTGCTTAAATAAAATAAGGAACACAAGTTTTATAGATTTCAAAGGAAAACTCTGTAATGAAGATGTTAAAAACTCAAATTGTGTAGTCTCTGGGCAATACAGCATAATGGCTTACAGGGTCTTTCCCCAGAAAATTAGGAAAACCTTTCAGGATGTTCAACAGATATTCGGTGTTTTTTTGAGATAGTCAGTTTTTAGGGGATTGGTGTGAAGAAAGATGCAGGCAAATTGTCAAAATTGTTGTGTCAATTATCTGTAAACTCTGAATAAATGTCCTGAAAATTATAGAAGTATTTGAAGTTTTCTTAAAAATAATTTATAATCTTGTATTTATGCTTATAAGCAATGGACTTCATTAAATAATAACAGTGTGTTGAGTGGATTTCTGTAACTGTGGTTCACTGATTTCTGTTCATGTGATTCATTAGAAGAATGCTGTAAACAGTGCTTTCAAATTCTAAATCACTTTGTTTATAAAAGATATTATTCCAATTTTATTTGCTTACATTTTCTAATCACATGAAATTTAAGGCTTTTTTAAAAGAAACTGAATGTTTACAATATTTCTAGCTTGCAAAACTAAGATGGTGCCTATAGAAAATTTGATTCTTTCTGGTACATTATTTCAGCACAATATTTAGGTCTATCAGAGGACAAAATGTAATCCATTCTCTGACATTTGGTCTTGGAGAAAAACCGGCTTGCAAAGCTCTGTGGAAACATTAATAAAGAAATAAGAGTATACATGTCATAAATATTTCCGCCCTTTTAAAATATGAAACAAATTGTTATTGTACAGCATACTAAAAAACTTACAAATTACACGTCTGAACACCCTTGATTATAATTCAACGTAACATTGTAAGTTTCAGTACAGTTGCATATTCACATAAAGCAGGTAGTACAAACTTTTCTTGAAATAATTCATGAATTATGCTCAGAGCAAGGTTAAAATTATCTGTCAGAAATGCAAAGCAAAGATCTGTTGAAGCCCTTAGTTTTGAGTTAATATCATTGCTTTCATAGATTTCTAGTTCTTGCATTATTTGTAGACACCTATTGTGTACTGTCACATCTTAGACACAATGCGGGAAGCAACTGCTACTTCAGCAGATCTCCATTACATGGCTTCTACAGGAAAAAAAACAGCAGAAACTCAAGATGCAAGTACAAATACTCACCCAGGTAAGTGCTACCTGTGTGACCTGTAGCAACCAACTATTTTTGGTATGGCGTCTTGTTAATTGTGATGTGTGATCAGTTTCCAAAATGGACTAAGTTTTTAAAGGGAAAAACAGTTTTTCGTGCTGTAACTTTCTGTTTCAAAAAGTATTAAACCAGAAGATATTGGAGTATAAATTGGCAAATATTAGTTAATTATAAATAAAAATGCTGCTAGTGCAATTATGTAAGAGTCTCCACATGCTTTCTGTAAGTCAGTTCTGTGACTTTTTCTGAAAGCTGCTTTTAACTTAGCCTGGCTTTATCTAAGTGCATTTTAGACAATGTTTCACATGTGACTGAAACTGTTTCCTTGCCTCTTCCCCCCCAACTTTGCTTTGATTGTGAGCTGGGAAATCAGAAACACACATTCAGATAATGCCGTCAGTGTCTTTGCTTTCCTTAAATTCATGCATTTTGTTTTTGTTTTTTTTTTTTCCTATCAAGTGCTCAAATCATATCAGGATGTTGGAATCAGTGCTGGAAGTGAGGTTTCTGAAGTTCAAAAAAATGAGTCAGTCATGTCCGTTCCTGGGTCAGGTGTGGCTTCAGTCTTTCTCTACTTCATTTGTTGTTTGGGAAGTCTGTAAAAATATTACAACTTTAACATGTTTTTTGTACATGAGGTAGCTTAATGCAGGATCTACATAAGAAGATGCTAATTTATCTGACTTCTTGAAACTAAATGTGAAATAATTATAGCACTTTCTATGAAAAGTTTGACTGGAACTTTTCATGGTCCAGTGTACATGTGCTTTTGTATTCCTGTATGAGGAGGTACATTTGTGGATTTTAGCTTCATTTTAGTGACACTTAATCTTGGGGGGATTGGTGTTGCATAGGATTGACCAGTGAGATGTTAAGACAGACCACAGCTCCGCACGAAATTGAGCTGTAGTAGCTCAGCTAATTGTACAGTTGTTCCGTGCATCTGCTAAGTTGTGGAACAGCCATATGCCAAGTAACAGTGTTCCAGTCTCAAGTAGGAATTTTATTCCCAGTCACCTTTTGTGTCAGTTTGTAGAACAAAAAATAGAAGGTAACTTTGATTTTGGGTGAAAGAAGATTTATTTTGTTTTGGGTATTCTCTCACCATTTTAAATATCCTTTATAAATTGCATTATGTAGAATTAAGTATCTTAAGTATTTTCCCTATGTAAGCATATTAGTTTTTCCTTTCTTTTAAAATTCAACAGTGTTGTTCCATTTGGAAGATTATTTTAGTACAGCACATGACTTCTTTGCAGATAGTGTATTGGAGGTCTTTCTAGTCAAGTAGTATAATGTACTTGGATCAAATAAAGATGCAGATTTTTATTTTTTAACTATTCAGGAGGGAACTGGAAATAAAGAACAATTTAAACTGCAGCATGTTGCTTTGATTTTAATCTTTTGAGTGCTTTTCTGCTAATTTGTCACCAAAATGGAAAATAATTTTGTAATTTATTGTTAGAAGCAATCATTAAAGAAACCTACTCAGCTACATTGTCTATCTTCATTTTTAAAAGAAATACCAATCAGAGCTTTTCTGATCATTCAGAGAATTCAGACCTGTTTCCAAATAGTTTGTCTGAAATTTTGTGGCTTTTACTGTAAATATAATACTGACTACTGTTCTTTTCTCATAGAATCATCTAGTGCCCCTGAGATACTACTACCAGACATGTATTTAAACCTGAGATTCCCCACTGAAGTGAATGAGAGACCTTTACCATCCTTTCTCTCAGATGCACCTGATTTGGTTAGTGGTCCAGTGTACATATGGTTAAAATACATTTTAAGTATGCTGTTTGTGTTACTTCCTAGATTTGGGTTCTTTACATCTGGGTGAGTTAGTTGTGTGCGGAAGGGAAGACTGTAGTTATTTTGTCTCCAAAACAAAAAGCCTTTCAACTTGAAGTAGTAAAGAGGTAAACACAGGAAATGGTTAACAATGTTCTGTAAACAATGTATGCAAAACACATACTGTATAATTCTTCACAATCTTGTTCTTGTTTAGAGTGAACATGAATATATCAGTGTGATTGACATTGAAGACAGTGACATCCTTAACAATTTGCCCACGATACCTGAGTCTGCAGAAGAGACAGCTACTGCACAGCAAAGTGAGAAGCTTGAAATTCCATCTACTACAAAACTTCATCACATGGCATCTTCTGTTACTAATGCAATTCCACCTGAGGCACCTCAGAAGAAAGGTAAGCCATTTCATTTTTAAATCATGAAAAAAAAGCTATACGCTTTTCTTGTAATACTCTTACCTTCTGCAGAAAACCTGTGGCCATTCTCCAACTCACCTCCTGCTTTTTTAGTCTTATACATCAAAACATTTATGCATTTGACTTCTTTTGTGATGATTCCTGCCTCCTAAAACATACTATTAGGTGTAGCACAGCTATGCCTAATTACTTGCAGTACTTAAAAGTTTGTGTTTCTTAAATATTTGGAGTTTACTCAGTGATATTGGTGAATTTTTTTTTTTATTTGAAGACAATCATCTGATAAATGTATCAAGCAAAGTGCGCAAGGAAGATAAGAAGTCAGATTCTACTAGA
>Ga0181612_164977_pt1 | contig 13126 bp, 7 predicted proteins | sample HoacroProtozoa21_FD_119630 | JGI IMG/M metagenome (GOLD analysis project Ga0181612, IMG submission 119630) | Hoatzin crop microbial communities from Cojedes, Venezuel. Combined Assembly of Gp0051906, Gp0051904, Gp0051908
AACCCAGCCCCCCTGCAGTGAGCAGGGACATCTTCAACTAGACCAGTTTGCTCAGAGTGCTGTCCAACCTGGCCTTGAATGTTTCCAGGGATGGGGCCTCCACTACCTCTCTGGCAACCTGTGCCAGTGTTTCACCACCCTTACCGTAAAAAATTTCTTCCTTATATCTAGTCTAAACTCTTCCTTTTTCCTTATATCTAATCTAAACTCTAGTCTCACTCTTGCGAGCACCCAGCTCTCGGCCAGAAGCAGTTGTAGGAGACGGTGGGATCCACAGCTGGATGAGCAAACCCCGAAGTGCTCCGGGGTCACGGCTGGAATTGCAGTCTGTGTTTTGCCCTCTGCATAAGAGCAGTGGTCTGAGTCCGGGAGGGTCACCCCTTCTACTGACCGAATGGCAGAATGGTGGGTCGGTATTTTCTGATGCGGCTGTGTTTCCAACAAGAGCATTAAATCCTTGCAGAGAGGTAAATCCCAGCTTTCCGGTAAGGATAACATTGACAGGACCTAATTAAAGGACACGCTTAGCTAGGGTAAACATTTATATTAATTTCCTTCGCACGCAGATGTCTGGTAAACTGACCTCCTGAGGCACAAGCATCTGGCCTCAGGTGGGAGGAGGATCTCAACCAGCGTCGAGAACCTGACCGGTCGCTCCCCAAATTGTTGCTCAACAGCTTTTTCTGTCACTGAAGTGGCACACGTAGGAAAGGCCTGTGGTGTGGATATGTAGGTTTATGGGCGTTTGTCTTAGATGACCTGCATAATTATACTGCAGGCTTGTGGCTGTGGGCTCTGTTGTGTCTCTGCTTTCCATCGCATATTCTGGGATCATCCGCGTATAAAATTAGTATGGGCAGTAAGCAGCAATGAGATGTTCCCTACTTGGATGGATTGAATTAAAATTCAGTAAGAAACAGAGGTTTGGGTGAGTTTCCAAATTACTTGCGGGATTGCACTGAGGAGATTGTTATGGTATCGTAAACCTTTTCGGTGGGCAAACAGCCTGATGCGAGCGAGGTGGTTTTATTGCCTCGCAGTGCTTTTTCTGTTTTATGTGCTGCGCTGTGTAATCTTTTGTTATTAAATAATAAGCAAAATAAAAACAGTTGTTTGTCACAGCCAGCTTGTTTTTCAGAGAATTTGCTCACTTTGAAAGTTGAGTCTGTGTGATCTCAGTCCTGTCAAGAGCTATTATATTGAGTCTTCTTTTAAATTGTTAAGCTGGAGGACAAACCTAGACGTTATTGTGCACATCTCAGCTGAGAGCGGTGCAGATTCGGCAGGGAGCAGCCGCTGATGCCGTGTACCGTGCCATTAGTTTTTGTCACGAACATGTCAAGATTATCTGCTTCCAGTGCTATGTGTGTTGGCTGACATGAGCACTTGTAGATCTGCGTAATTTTTGAAGTAGTTTGAAATGTGAATATAACACTTGGGGCTGTGTGAAATCTTGTTTTTCTTTCTCCCCTTTTACGGATCCCATTGATGTTCAGAAAGTTGCTTGTTTCGTTACTCTCTCCCACAAGGTACTGTGTGAATTTGCAAAGTTCATAACGAAAGTCACCCAAACTAGAAATCGTCATAAATAATGAACAGCTACTGAAATGCTTGGGAAAGCCAGGTGCAACATTACATTTTCAACAGAGGCTGTTGGTGCTTTGGCAGGTGTGTGACAGGATCTTAATGCAGGGTGTTATTGTTGTTTGTGGAACTTGGCAACCCTGAATTCAAACTGGACTTTGATGGACAGTATTTTTCACATATGGTGTGTATGTGCACGTGTGCTTCTTGATAACATTTTACAGATGAGGTTGATTAATGCACGTTAAAAATTGGGTAAGATACTTCAGTTACTTGTTTTTTCAAGCTGCTTTTTTGATCGATAATACTCAGACCTATCCCAGCCTCGAAAGCAGTCATGCTCTTCCATGAAGACACTTTTTTCCACCCTCTGTGGCGCAGCCAGACAGCAGAAGGAGCCCATATCTGTAGCCATGGCAGCCAGTGATTTATTGCTCCATATGGCTGGTGTGGCAGCAGCTGCTCTGGTTTAAGGAGGTCAGGGCATTGGGGCATTTAAGAAACAAAACAAAACCCCACTATAAAACCTTCCTAAATGGTTTTGTACAGTAATAGTAGGGTTCTCCATGGGCAGAAGGAGAGCTAAGGGAGAGAAATGAAATGCTGTTTTTATACATTTATAACTTTTATATATTTTTAGTCAAAGACATTATTTCATAGGGGAAATTAGTTTTGATCTCTCTTTGCAATGGTTTTGCCTTTTTCCTTGTTCGTGGCTAATGTCTGTAGGTAGCACGTAGTACCAAGACGCAGTGAGCTGGGCTGCTTAGCCCACGCTTCCGACCCGCACTGCAGCAGGTGCCCAACAGCCAGAGCAAGAGCGGAATCCCCCCTGCTGCTTTTGGATGCATTCGATCTTATGATCTTATGATTAGATCTGTGAATCTATGATTCTGTGATTCTATGATTCTATGATTATGCTGAGAGAGAAACTGTGTTGCCCAAATGGGATGGCAGCATTGTATTTCTGGTAATGAAGATGTATGCTTTGCGAGCGATTATCATGGAACAGAAATACAGCTTTAATTTCAGTTTGGATGAGACAATCACTCGCTGCTGAAAAATGATATAGAAGGGCTCTCGGATTTAGCATGAAAATTTGCAAATAGGCTTTTCATAGACGTGAATCTTTTTATTTTCATTATGGAACCATTTTAATTAAAATGAAACTGGAATGTTTACTCTTTGCTTCCTATAGCTGTGATTGTTTTCTTCACTGTGTGAGCACATGTATAATTTGCTCTAGAAGACATGTCAGCAGTTTCTGATTGCCTTGTGAGTCTTACTCAACAGCTTGATTTTAACTGGGGGGAGGAAAGATTTCAGGGTGCTCCAGGGAGGTCTGATGTCTTGTGGTAGCAGGAGGAAATAGGTGCTATCTTTGGTACAATGTTAATTGCAATAATCACTACTACTGGTTTAAAATAAAGGTCCTTCATTTCTTGCCCGTGTTGTTTTTTTCCAGTCACGTCAATGAAATACAACCTGTTTCGTAATTAGCATCCCACAGCTACATAACCTTTTGACTTTGCTGCATCTGTATGTTTGTAAGCATCTGAATGGGGTGACTTTTGGAAAGCAGTGATTGACAGTAGATAGGTAGTCTCAAATTTTAGGAAAGAAGGAAGAAATTGTTTATGATGAGGGTGGTGACACACTGGCACAGGTTGCCCAGAGAGGTGGTTGATGCCCCATGCCTGGAAAAAGGTCTAAGGTCTGGTTGGACGGGGCTCTGAGCAACGTGATCTGGTTGAAGATGACCCTGCTCACTGCAGGGGGGTTGGGCTAGATGGCCTTTAAAGGTCCCCTCCAACCCAAACCATTCTATGATTCTGTGAAAACTCTACAATTTAGCTTAGATAAAGGAAAGAGAAGGCCAGGTACACAGAGAGGAGTGTGTCCATGCCTTCAGACAAATTCTCTCTAAGCCCAGAAGTCCAACGGGATTTGTAAGGCATAGATAGTTTACGTAGGTCAAGAGTACCTCTTTCTTGAATTTTTTTATAATTATGAAATATGACAAGTGTCTGTAGCAGAATAATGTATTCTCGATCATTCAGTGGTTCAGCTCCTGAAGCATTCCCATGGCTTCTTTTTGTTTCGATCTACTGTAAGGAGGCACCTTGGACTACTTTGGTTGCTGAAATGCCATTTGGGTCTTCCAAAGCATTTCAGAGATGACCAGTTTCTGAACTTTTTTGGAGCTTAGCCAATATCTTGTATTTTAATATTGTCTTCTCCATCCGAGATAATAATCTGAGTCTCCCCTGCTCATTCTCTGGGGTTTTGTTTTCTCCTGCTGATTATTTAAAATAAATAAGTAGGGAAACAACCAGTATATGTGTGTTAACTGAGAGGAATGACTAATAGAAAAATGAGAAGAAAGATACTGCTTATCATAAAAGACTGTATCTCTGGAGACATAATTTGGTATTCATTAAGTTGTTTGCCTAGACTTAGTTAAAAGACGTGCTTGAGGAGCTGTCTGAGCAGTGTTTCAGTAGCAAGCCAGTCATCTTCTTTGTGACTAGATACATCTAGATAAGGAGGAGAGACCAGAAAGCAGCACTAAATGATGGATTGAGAACAGCCTTCATGGCAGTAAGGAGACAACAGGCTATGAAATGCTTTTCAGAAAGAACAATATTTAACACTTAGCTGTAGAGTAATACTGATCCATCGTTCCTCCCCAAATATGCAGGTCTTCTTCGTATCTGATGCAGAATTTTTACAAATGTTTATGTTCAATTTCTGTCATTTTTCATTCAAGGTATGCAGGGTCCCCTGGTTTTTGATGATGGTTTCTGTAGCTGGAGGTTAGAATTTTGCCTGGGATGATTATGATATCTTACATGTATAGTCTTACTGGTGTCCGCAGTATTTCATCAGATACAGGGAATTAGTTGCAGAGCGGTGCTGGGTATTTCCCAGTGTGGCTCATTTTTGCCATGTCTGCATTCTTCCAAAAAATCAGTGGAGTCTTTTGACTTTTGTAATATGTGACAAAACCACCTATTTCAAACACCTTTGGGCTGAGCTGGGGCTGCAGATTGAGATGAGGTTTTGTTGATCTGCTTGTTGACAGGCATCTTATTGTCCTGAGCTGGGGCAGACGCTTGCAAGGGAACGTGTGTCTTAATTATTGTGGAGTCTGTGGCTCTCCGCTCTTTATCTTATATCTTTAAAAAAGTAATTGCACAACATAACACAAGCAAAGTGCTTTCACAGTTTGGAGAGTGAATACTCTGTGTCAGAACTCTTGTGTGTGGTGTAACTTTTCTCATGTTCACCGTTTCTTCTTTCCTTCTTTGCAGATTAAGACCCTTGATTTCAACACAGCTCGCTAAAAAGGCTGCCACTGAAGAGGTATGTAAAGCCCAGCACTTCTCCTAGCGCAACAGCTCGAGTTTGGGAATTCCCACAAACGTTTCTCAGCCCGGCTCTGGTTATGTGGTAGATACAGGCAAAAGAAATGAGAGTCTTGTCTCTCTGATCCGCCCAGGAGCTGGTTACTGCAAACTCTGCAAAGCTGGGGTCGCCTGTTTTCTAACCAAGGTTTGCCCTTACTTATCCATGAGTAACGTTAGCACAGCCTCATAATACAGCAAAAAGGAGAGAACTCCCTGCATGCAGCTAAAAATGTACATATTGAACAAGTGGGTAGGAGGAGTGGGAGAGGGCAGAGCTCGTGCCTGTTTCTCAGCACGGGGACCGTGCCCGTGGAGGAGGACGATGCCAAGCGCCGCTTCTGTGCATCGAGTGCTGACCCAAGGGGAGGGCTGGGCTTCTGCAGGAGACCGGTGAGGAAACACAGAGTGACAGCTTACCCTATACAGCATGGCTTACTCTGGGGCTTGCTTTTAGTTTGAAAATATTATAGTGCCATAGAAAAATTAGTGCTAGTAACTGGCCATCGCCAGAAACCCTCCTTGGGTGGCTTTGTGCACCTGCGTTTTCTGCCGAAGGGATCGTGATTATTATCAGAGTCATGGTGATAACTGCTTTCTTTCACTAGTATTTTCACACCGTACAGACTAGGCGTATGCGTCTTGCATATAATAACTGTCTACTGCGCATCTAAAAATTCTGTTGCTAATATGCCACAGGTATTTCTCCTTCTTGTTTTTCCCACAAATGAGTGACACTGACACCCTTGTGAAAGTGAACCCGTTAGCTTGGGTAGTTTGACATGCTTTGATGAGCGCGTTAAACATCCGTACATAAGGATACATGCCAAACTCCAGTCCAGGATGTCTGGAAGTGAATTCAGGAAGTTCTATTTAAAGGCTCTGTTTAAGTGCCTTAGTTTTAAAATGACTAAAACCCATTGATTTTCAGAAACAGTTTGATATCCTGCCTGGGGAAATACATTTTCACTTCTTATGCTATGCTCATTAGAAAACTCTGCACATTTTTAGAAGTATAGCAGTCTGGAAGTGGACATGATAATTAGAAGAAGGTCACATTTTAATTAGCATGGTGCAATTTTTAAAAATAATGACTCAATTGTAGCTCCTTTATATTCACCCACTTTTTCAGAGCAGATGGATAATTTTAAACATATAAACTGATATATATTATGATGCTGATTCAACTCAAACTGTTCTGTCTATTTCTGCTTATATTGAAAACCTAGATGGACTCAATTTGATCACTCTAGAGGCAAAAGCAGTGGTAGGAAATATAAAATAAACTGGAATTCCTCTAAATAATATGATTAATTTGAGCATTAAAAAATCATGAAAACCTGTCTTTGAGTGATCTGAATATCTAAATATTTGATTTTCTATTAAAATTAATGGATTTCTTTTGCCCTATTAATGAGCTATTGGAGCAAACCCTTAGGTGACTTTGAAAAACTTAGGCAAATTCTTCAGGCTGGCTGGCATGGTATGTGACAAGTTCAGGAACAGCTTTGATGTTTGAATAATTAGACTATCAACTTTCTGGTACAGGGATTTTCTCTTATGGTGTATCTCTAAAGTGCCTGGAGTTACAGGGATTCTGGGAGTTACTGCATCCCAAGTAAAAGCATTTATAAATAAATAAATAAAAATAAATTACAATGCCCAATCAGAACTTACTGCAGACGGAATTGGAGAAGATGCAGCAGTACGTAGTTGTGTACTGTAATTTAAAACCTAAAGCTCTGTAGGACTTTTCTTGTGGTAGGGACCAGAGGAGTGTCCTTGCCAAGGAAGTGGTCCCAGTATTTTCCATCTTTCCTAGTAGGGGAGATGACTCTCAGTGCTGATAACTGCTGACTGGTAACAGGTACTGTAAAGTGTTCCCTTCCCAAAATTGCTACATGACAAAGTAGCGTTAATCTTTGATGTTCTCAACTTGCCACTGATGGGATGTCCCTTTTGGGCCACAGACTCTTAGTCTACAAACCCCAAATATTCCAAGTACAGAACGGAGATGAAAAGTGCCCTGTTACAAAGCTGGTGGAGATGAAGCTCCTGTGATGTTTCTTCTCTGGATGAGAGGGGGAGGTGGAGTCCTAGGCTGAGCACACCATGAAAGTGAGAGCTCCAGAGAGACCAGAGCCTGGGCTGTGCTGGGGCAGACCACATTGCTGGTTCCTGCCCCATTCCCAGATCTGTTGTTAGTGAACCGGAGGCAGTATTACCTTCTCCAAAGTCACCTCTCTCTGCTTGTGGTATTGCCCTTTCTCTCCCTCCCTGCTGTGTCCTGCCTAACCTTCGAGCAGCTGGGAAGGGGCACGTATGGAATGGGTTCTGTCAGTCATCTATTCCCAAGTTAGTGTTTGGGGATCATTATTCTGATGAATTCCGCAGGTAATGTTGCAGGTGCTGGGGTGAATTATCAACCTAGTGCTCTGCCATCACATCGAGTGCTGTCTAAAAGAGTGCTGTTTGTTCCACAGCTCATTGTGCCTCCAAATAAATCCAGCCACAGCTGTCAAAACTAATACATGTTGGGTTTTTCCTGATTTGAAGGGTACGTTTTTGCTATCATTAAAGTGTCAATAACATTGTTGCTGTGTAACAGGCCTGATGTGAGTGGAGCACAATGAGGAAAAGGTGGTAAGTTTTCCCGCAGAGCTCTACTGAGGAGCCTTCACTCCCAAATTTCTCCTTACCTTGTGCTTCCAAGAGGATCTTTGTTCTGATGTTACCACCTCTGGACATTTCAGCTACCTGGCTATGAATTATGTGAAACCTGGATGTCTGTGCCTGACTTTCATTCGGGCAACATTTCTTCGAGCAACTTGCGTGTCCCCTAGAACAGCTAAGGCTCTAGCTCTGGACAGGGGCTTGCAGCTATCCTGTCTCTATCGTTTGGAAGCTGCTAAAGTTTTGTACAAATATTGAACAAAAGGAGGGGCTGCTTTATTGTCCCCTCTTCTTTTTTGCAGATGGTGTTTCCAAACGCACAGGCAGAAGCCCCCGACTCAGCAAAACCAGCAGCTGTGCTAGTGGAGAGTGGCCCGGTAGCTTACAACCCTGACGAAGAGGTGGAAGAGGAAGAAATGGAAGAAGATGATGATCACTGCATGAGCGCCTTGCAGTTAATGGGAGGAAACGGTAAGCTGGGCTGCTGTCTAAATTAGCGTCCACTGGTGCTGTGGGGCTCGTTGTTGCAGGGCTGAGGAGAGACAGGATTCGCCTGCTTGTCCCTGTCCTCCAGCAGCTCGTCCCATGCAGAGTTCCTGCTGCCATTCTGGTGTTGTCCATTCCTGTGGGAAAGCCTGGAGTCATGCTTGTCCAAAAGCTGACCTTCTTAGAGAGTCCTCCTGAGAAAACTTTGCATCTCAAGCTTTAGGCTAAGAGGGCTCCTCAACAACAAACTGATGTTACGCCTTTTCCAGAATTAGCTTTATTAATGTGGATCTGAGGAATTAGGGGGTCAGTAACCCCTCCATCAGCAGTGCTCAGGGCTCGTTGCCTCCCGAGCCAAGCCACCCTGCTCCTGCCTGCCTCCTCAGCTGGGGCTGCTGCCACGTCCAGATTGTCCGTGAGCCCTGGGGACATGGCTGTCCAGCTCAAAACACAACAAATCATCGCACTCTATTTCTGGGGAAAGCGTTAGGAGGAAAGAGTTCTTCACCAAGTACAGAAATTGCCTTGGTAGCGTACGGTGTGCTGTATGGTACCCAGATGTGTGCTAATTTTTGGGGGTTACCCAACAAAGCTGCTCATTTAATTAGGTTTCTTTGCTGGCAGGAAAAGGCAGTATCCTCTCCACTGTGGTTTTTCCTAGCTGGACACATCTACATTTATCTGTTATTAAAAACTTCCCCTTAGAAGTTAAGCTTTGAAAATATACAAAAGTATTTTTAAAATGAGAGCTGCTAATTATGGGTTGTGAAAAACCAAGATGGGAATAAGTTTCCTACTGAAATGTTATTTACTGCAAAAATCTTTCCAGTGCTATTAATTTAGCTTTCGTGGACAATATGTATACATTTCACAAAAGTGTATGTTGCTTTTAAATTGATTTCTCCACTGGAAAATAATTGCTGAACCGTAGCAAAAACAGTTTGTTGGCTGCATTTATTATTAGAATAATGTTCCCAAGAAAAGGCACCCGTGTCAGGGAGGGGCGGGTCTATGTTTATTAATAACACCCCCTCAAAAATAGAATAAAGGTCACTGAGCTTTTTTTCTTTGTAAATGTTACTATTTTTAAACCATTCTGAGAACATTCCGCTACTCCCTGTCTGCTCTGGACAACAGCTGAAGAATCAGAGTTTAAAAAAAAAGAAGAAAAAGGAAAAGAGTATTCCCAGAATTCAAACGCAGGTGTGCAGGGCTGCTCAGCAGAACAAATAACTCCTTTCTAACCGCTTTCTTCGTGGGTTTTAGACCCATCTGCCTGGAATCACTGCAGGAACTGCAGATGATGAACTTCACCCATTCTACACAAATTGTTATAGATTACACTTAATTCTGCTTCCAAGCATTTGCTTGACTCTTTGGACGAAACCTTGCACTGTATTGAATTTGGAATATAAAGGTTAACTTTACTGAATGCTCATATGGAATAGTTCGACTTCACAGCAGAAAATATCTGTTTCACTGTGGTCAGAAGCATACAGAGGAGAAATTGGTGCATTAGAAACACACAGACGTGCCTTCTGACACACACATTGCACAGTCTTTGCGCTCAGCATTGTTTAAGAAAACAACACCGGGTAGAAAAATCTGGGCAAAATTTGAAGTCGTTCCTCTAGGAGTAAGTAGATACGGGAGATCTGAGTCAGATGCGTTGGTCAGGACTCCTTTGATGTTGATGGGAACTCTGAGCTACCTCTGAACCCTTGCAGTTTCAGCTTATAAATCCATGAATAATATAAACAAGCCAGCTTTCTTCTTGGTGGCTATGTCTAGTGAGAACCGTGCCTACTTGTAAATGTGTGCTGCTGCTTATCAGCCACCGTGTTCCAAATTGCTTGTGACAATCAGGATTGATCACCTTAACCTCTAAATTAAACCAAGTATTTCACATATCTGTGTGCCAGGTATTCCTAAATGAGGGTCCAGTGACAAGTGAGAAGAGATATTTACACATAGATACTTGCAAATAATTTTATTTCATGGAGGAAAGTATATGCAAGAACTTTTTATTTAGCCCTGAGAAAATATATGATTTTTTTTAAATGCTTGCTTAAGGCAAAATTTACCATCATTACACGGCAGGAAAACAACCTGAAAGTAGCAATACTTTTGTTGTATCTTCCATCTAGCTGGAATATTTGCATTTTTATATGACTTTGTGTGTTTCAGATTATGGCTGTGATATGGACGATGATGATGGCTATTAGTTCCGTTTACTTCCGAAGGACATGGACTGCGTCTTATTTTCAGCAAATCTTCAGTCTTCAAACTGTGTGAATAGTGAAAGAAGCTGTCTATGGTCAGCAAATATAATTGAACAATCCTTACTTTTGTAAAGCTAACTTTAGGTTGGCATTGGCTCTGGTCAGTTTACATGGACCCATCACCCAGCAATGAAGTTTGGGTTTGTACCTGAATTTTTTTTATTTTGGTGGGTCATGGCTTGAAGATGAAATCAGTGGGAGCAATGTTTCCAGAGAACAAAAGAAAAAAGACAAAATAGACTGTGTATGTGTGGCTGAAAGCGACACATCTCTTATTCGTGTGACACTGCTTTTAGGCATGCTGTTGAAAGGGAGCGGATAGAAGGACAGGTAGAAGGACAGGTAAAAATGATAAATGTGCCTGGTGATTATATGAGTACAGTAGCATTACTTGTCTCAATGCTACAACCAAAAGAGAGAAAAAATTTCCAACCCGTGTTGTCAACATGACCCTGTTATTGTATGCAAGCTTCCTTACCCAAGCCTATCAAAAATTAATGACAAGTTACACGTTTGCAGGGCAGTATCTGTTTCTCTGAAGTGAAAACTTCTATGTATGAATCGATTCATAGATTTCTTAAAAGATGTGATGATAGAAGGCAATGTTGACAGCAACAAATCGTCTTCCACTGCAAGTCCAATGCGGTTTGTGTGGAACGAGGGAGAGACCCTGGGTGAGGCAAGAAGTGTGGAGAGCAAGTGGGTGACGATGCTGTGCTCACATGCCTTTGCTGGGCGTCCCTAGGGAGAGCCAGGTCTTGGTGCAGCTGGTGGTGCTGCACGAGAGTCACTCTGCCTGTCTCTACGGCACTGCTCTTGTCTGACTGAGTTGGAGTGAAGGTCTGCTCCTGAGAGCTGCCTGTCTCTAGAACTAGTTGAAAGAAAAAGCTAAGCTTTTTAATAAATAAGCTAGCATCTGCTTTGGCTGAATTTAATGTAATTTAACTTTCTGTGGGCAAATTAGAGGTCACTATGCAGCAGTCTGACTTTCATGGCTCAAATCCCACCCTTGAACAGTCGCTGCTACGTGAATAATGGTGGAGCTCCAGCCCTCTGCGCGCCAAAATGTCAACAGACGGGTCCTTCTCATCCAGATACATCAGCTCTCACCGTGCCATGAGCATAGGGGCTCCTATTACCAGGTCCCACCCTCTTGCCTCTGAGATGCCTTTCCTCGGCACTGCGGGCTCCGAGGCTCTCGGCTCCGTGGGAGTTGCACTGCGCTCTGGGTCATGGTCTTGATGACTGCAGCTGCGGGAGCCAAGATGTTTTCATCCTTCTGTGTCTGGTGACAATCAGGAAAGCTGTAGTGCTGCGGGCTTCTCTTATGCCAGGGAAAGATGGTTATTTTATCTTGCCGACGTGGTTTCTGTTAAGCTGTGTCTCCTGGTCAGCTCGTCCTTCCTAACCTTTCTGAGGAGCGCTCATCCCTAAAGCACCATCAATCCTCCCACTGGGGAGGGTGAATCGTGGCAGGAAAAGAAGCTGCCTTGGGAAGCTCTCTAGCTACTGCCAGCCAGAGTGACGCTGATGCTCATACCTGTGGTCATCACCAAAGAGGAGAAGGGCCATGTGGCCCTCTATACCTCTTCAGTCCCTCCCAGCAGCATGCAGAAGACATATTATGTAAGTAGAGCAAGAGCGAGTGCTTTTTTAGGAGCAGACTTGATATTATTTGGCTGATAAATGTATTTTGTTGGGTAGATTGTATCTGCTAGATGTTTGTGCTCCATCAATGAAATCTGAAGTTCATGTGAGCCGAGTTAAGCCACATCCTGAATGTGATGGATCTCTCTTGTCCTTGGCCCACCAGTGTGGTGCCTGTGTCTGTATGCTGCGGTTTGGACTCATCAGAAACTCTCCAGGAACAATCCCAGGGTACTCTGATCCCTCCAGAAGCGGCTGCTCTAAGTGCCTCTGGAGTTCTTTTGACCCAGAGTCACGGTGACTGTGAACTTTCTCCACCCTCTAAAACTAAAGTACATTTTAGAAAGAGTCTCTTCCAAAGAGAGCACGTGGGTTACAGTGTCACATGGAGCTGGAGATGAAACTCCTGCCTGCTGCTCTCCCTGAAAGCTGCTTGTGCTCTGCAGTGCTTACATCCATAATGGGGCATCCCCAGCAGTGGAGGTGTTCCACCAAGGAGGAGGACTTGACGGGAGGAGATGGGAAGGCAGGAGCTCGTTAGAGCCCAGCGCTGGCTGCTCGCACACCTGGACTCAGTAGCTACATACCTGCATCCATGTAGAAGATTCTGCTAACCACATGTGATGGAGAAATGCTGCATAAAGAACGTCACGCGCGTAAATGAAGTTTCAGCTAATGGATCTTACTATTTTCAGACACACCAGTGAGATGGGGAAGCAAAAGGGGAATTTGTGCCCTTCGCTGGGGCAGGGAGTTATTCCCGGACAGTGAATGGCCGGCGCATCCAGCCCCCGTTCTGTCTTGGCTCAGCGTATTTAGAGGCAGCTTTCAAACAAAGAAACATGTGTTGGCATCTTTGCCCAGGGTAAAGGTCCCACAGGGAATGGAGCCTCTTGAGGAAGGAGGGAGGTTGCTGCCTGGGTGCTAACGCAGTCTCTGTCGCAAACCTCCTTGCAGCGAGCAGACTCTTCGGCCACCTCGCGCTCTCTCGTTGGCTCGCTCTCTGCCTTCGGCCACCTCGTGCTGCTGGTAAGACCGCCCTCCGCC
>Ga0181612_112280_pt1 | contig 13125 bp, 9 predicted proteins | sample HoacroProtozoa21_FD_119630 | JGI IMG/M metagenome (GOLD analysis project Ga0181612, IMG submission 119630) | Hoatzin crop microbial communities from Cojedes, Venezuel. Combined Assembly of Gp0051906, Gp0051904, Gp0051908
GATGCTATAGTGGTACACCTAGGTGTTCACAAGGCCTGCATCAAAAGGAGGATAACTTTTCGGGGGGAAGGCTAATCAACTTCACCTTGAAAACAGTAAACATATAGCACAGATTCCTATATGCATCAGTGCCATGATTCAAACTGAGCTGTAAAGTGCACAAAGGAAATTTACATTATCAAGTCTATATGCTCAAAGGAGCTGGGTTTGTCTCAGTAAATACTATCTTTAAAGTAAATCACAGATGGAAGCAGCAGCACCTGTAATCACACAAAAATCCCCAGATGAGACCCCACACAACCAATACAGTGAAACACATGGATTCTTTGTAAAAACAGGCCTTGCTTTTTGCAGACTGTTAACCAGTCGTTAACGAAAACTGGGATATCTTCAGAGCATCACCACTGGATCAAGCACATTTTTAAAAGAAGGACAATACAGCTAGGAAATCTTGATTCCTACACTTTATAAGACACTATTGCTTACTAACAAAAAAGGCACCAAAACATGAAAGTGTTTAATTGCAGTAAAATAAAAACAATGCATTTAATTTTAAAATAACTTGATGAATGTGTTTGTAGAGAAAAATGTATTCAGATGAGTGCCATCTTCAGAAATAGAAAATAATAAAAATGACCAAATAAATTCCACTGAAAATTGTGTCACTGAACAATGGATATGAGCACAGAGAGCAAAGAGAAGTCTGAAATGTTACACTCTGTGATGATGCTACCAGTAACTGAGCTCTCATTCTAAATTGATTATTCCTTTGAATCCCCACAAATATAATTATTTATGTTACCTAGGGAAATCTGAGCCCCTCAGCTCATCCCAGCCCGTGCTGATACTGCAAGAGATGAAGAAAAGGAAGGGCTAGCATCTGAAGCAATTAAAATAATTTCATGTTTGCAGTGGAGAAGGACTAAAGAAAGAAGTTTGGGCTTGTTTAAATAGCTCATTAACAGCTGTCCTCTCCTTCACAGCTTATTTCAGTGCTGGATGGGTTCAATTCTCCTGGTTCTCTAAGCATTTAATTCTTGCTATTATCCCAGCTGAACTGGTTTTCTAATTCTCACCACTGCTGCCAACCTCTATAATGACAATTAGCAGTGAGTGGAAGGTGTTAACTAGGACTGGAGACTGAAGCTGTGAGGGTAACTTAACTGCTCTTTAGCAGGGGCCCAAACCTCCTGCTTCTTATCAGACACAGATGGCTTTCTGTGTTATCCCTCTCAGAATTTCCATTAGAATAACTATGTTCCCAAGAAAAATAGTCTGCTAACAAAGTTGATTAGCCTTCCCCCCGAAAAGTTATCCTCCTTTTGATGCAGGCCTTGTGAACACCTAGGTGTACCACTATAGCATCCTAGCAGGACTTTCTCTGTGTTGGCATACAAATAATTTGGGGTATACTCAGTCTTGGCCTCTTCTCCTCTTGAGGGTACTGAGCAGGAGTTTAGCAGAGAGCTTTTTGTCCTACTGTACTTCTAGATGTATTCATTTTATAGCCTCAGACAACCCTTGTTTTGGTGAGAACTCACACTAGTGATGGGGTTAAGAGCTAAGCTCTGCAAAGTGACTCCAGAGAATTTGGTTAGTTGCTTGACTGGACAATAGACTCAGCTGTAGGCTCCAAACATATAATTCCACGTGTAATTCTGTCATCCATTCACAGGTGTCTTGTGCCAACCAAGATACCATACTGCATTTGAGCCCTTCAAATGGGACTGACAGATATGACATAGTGCCTACAAGAAAGCCTTGATCTCCTGGCTTCGGTTCAAGAGGTCAGGTGGGTACCAACATGCAATTTATCTGCCTACACTGCAGTCACCTGCTTGTGAGGGTTAGGCCATTTTAAGAGCCCACAGCCAATGGACTCCATGGAATTTTTGGATTTAGGGAAAAATCATCTTTCCGATCTCCTAGATCCTCATATCTGGGCAGGTAGCACACCTTAAAATCCTTTGGCTGTATTGACTGGCTTTTCCCTGGCTGTTATGGAGACCAGGCAACCAGGTTAGATGTGTATAATGCTACCTGAAGGCAACTAAAGGTGAGAAGAACCTTCTTCATCTCCTTATACCTTTGCTTTCACCTGAAAAGTGTGGACAGTATTCCTTCCTTTCCCCATCATTAACTAGCAACACAATTTATGTTCTAAAACCCTCCAGTCAGAGGTTTATTCTTGCCCCTTTCTTCAGGCAGCTGGAACAGCAGAGTAGTGGCCTACAGCTACTATGTCTGAATATTCAGAGGTTAATCACAGCTGAGGGGAGAGATGCTGGTACCATTTGTTAAAATGTAGGAATTTGAATCTCATTGAAATATCACACCAGAAAATAATCACTCTTCTTATAAAAAAAATTAAACCCTTTTTATTTGTATATTTATTTTTATATATAAAAGAAATACAAAAAAAAGAACACAAACAAAATGCTGATCATGGCAATTCAGCTTTGTCAGTTCCCTCTGCCTGGGCTGCGGCCTCAGATCCACCAGGAGTGAGCAAAGTCCTCCGGTTATAATGTCCTTTTATGATTCCAGAATTATTGTTCTCATTAAGAATTTGCTTCTGTTTTTGTCTGTTAAGAGACTGTACAAGTCCTAATACCACAGCTGCTAGTGAATACTGTCCAGTCAGTTTTCTTGGTTGTAAGATTAAAGGATTTGGTTGAACTCTTCCTAGAAGAAAATATGTTTTGATTTTTCCCTCCTGTTCACTGATACCTTTGACATAAATCTCTCCTCGGTAGTCGAAGGCAAATCCCCGGTCCTTCAGGATCAGATACGTTTCTTCAGGCACTTGTATTCTGTCACTAACACCTGTGCTGTCCATTCGACTTGCTAAATTAACCGTTTTGCCCCAGATATCGTATTGGGGTTTCTTAGCACCGATAACTCCCGCTACGACAGAGCCATGGCTAATCCCTATTAAAAAAAAATAAAATAAAATTGAGAAGAGATAGCCAGTTAGACAAGAATGGCTGAAAACCATACTTGCGCTTAAGAACCAGAAGCAGCCTAGTTCAGATACAGTTATCTCTAAGCTTAAGGAAGAGGTATACATACAAAGAAAGCAAGAAAAAAAGCCAGAAAACCTAGAAAACATGAAAAATGATATTCACAGAGTTATTTTACAGGACGTCCATCTCAGTGGAACCACAGTTCTTAGGTATCATCTGTATTCAGCACACTATTGCCAAAGCTCCTGCAAACTGATTTTTATGTAGTAGGAAAGATCTCTTTGGACGGATCTTTCTCGGTCTACATTTGTTGAAGGCAACTTGTTAGTCCTATACAGTCAGGAAACTACATTCTTATGCTTCATGAACTGAAAATACTAAAGTATTCTATAAAGTTATTGAAAGATTGTATCTTGTAAGACTGTTGCATAAATTCGAAACAAGCAATAATATAGAAGAGATTATTTTTGTCTATAGCAGTGATTTAAGAATGCATTTAGTGATAGTGAAAGGCACAACTTTGGGAAAAGGATCTTTGGTTTTGAGACTTTTCTAAAGATTATTTTTTAAATTGATGATAGAAATTATTTCCAAATACTGTTGCATTCATGCTGTATGAAATCTTTGCAAGTGTTCCACATTTACTAAGAGTGGATGCACGTTCCCTGATAAACCTTAGGAAATGAGAGTTTTCTGTTCAAAACTGTTAGGAATTGCAGATCACAGATAGCGATGCTGCAACACTCCATGCTGTGACTGGTGAATATACTTTAGCATTTTTATGGAAAGGTTGTCCGTAAAGGATATGTTGCTTCTGGGTAGTTTATGGTTTTGGCCAGTGATCCAGTTAGCATGAGAGGCCATCATATTTGCTCCTGCTATGTGCCATATATTCAGGCTGTCTTTTCATATCCCATTCTACTAGGACATCCAGGATATCCCATCCAGGATAACAGGTTTCCTGTCACAGCAATTCAGAGCTGCTGCCACTGGGACAGGTCAGAACTGGAATTCAATTTTTGTGTGAAACCAAAGTACTACACACAGGGTTCAGGATAAGCTACTATTACCCCTTTACTGAAGCAGAATTTAAGACAGGGAGATTAATTAGAGACTGTGCAAGCCAGTAGCAAGCTTGAGGTTACATCTGGGCTGCCCAGTTCACTTTTTGTGTTATATCTATGGGCTCTTGACCAGACAGTAGCTTCATTATGCTACCTATCCACAATTTACTAAAACTTAGAACTCCTGTATTCCCCAAATCAGGGCCTATATTCTGCAAATGGAGTATTTCTGATTTCTAACGTTGCCTGGGGTGAAGTTAATTTGAAAAAGACAATATAGTATTTGGAGTATCTTAAATTGTACATGTCCATGCAGTGGTCCTGGGCTGCACTTACAGAGTAAGATCCTTCCAGATAAAATCCCATTTTAATTCTCATGTTTGAACTATGCTTACCAATACGGAGTTCAAAGTTGTTAAATGAATGCTTGTTGATCTCTTGTATGCTTTCATTCAGAGCTATGGAGAAGTCTGCCAGAGCACACAAATGCCCCCATTTGTCTTCACATTGCTGAGGAGTAAGTTATAAACCACTCTGTTAGAAAAGTTTTGCATTTGCCCAGTTCCCACCCATCCGTACCAAGTGCTAAGTATCTGGATTTGGAATTTGTAAGAACAGTCTCAACATACTAGATCCAAGAGAGGTAGGGTACTATTAATGCTAATGCTTCCCATTTATATTATAACACTTGCATACCTGGATGCAGAGAAGCTTAGCATGAAGTACCAAAGAAAGTAATTTTCTGTCAATAATCTGACAGGCAATTTTGGGAATTAATAAGGCATGTGAAATCTATCTAAGGCTGAGAAAGAAAGTATAGAGAGGATTGAGGTGCAAGGGACAAAAAATAGTGAGAACAAGGGGTGACCCATGTAAGCAAGAAATAGAGCAAAAGAAGTGAAAGATGTAATTCTCCTTTGCTGAAACTTTCACCCAAGAAAAGCACTGATTCCAGTGCTTTCAGGGATAGATGGTGATAGGAACAACAGGACAAGCCAGACAACGTGGGACTGGTTAAGTGGGAGAGCTGTATCTGTATCTCATTAATCTCCTCTGCTTAGAGCAATCAAGTCACTCCCTGCTCCTTCCCCTCCATGTCCGTTCCTACAGGGCAGGTGATATACAGATAGGGACCAGGAGTGGGTTTTAGTGTTCCTAGAACACCAACAGAGCAGATGATGGGGCAGGGGTTCTCAAGCAAGGACAGGAAACTCCTGAATTGTTTCTCTGAGTAGGTAGTGGAGTAAGGTACTGTCATGGTTTTGGCCCGATAGTGGTAGGATGTCATCTGTTCTATTCTGAAGCCAGGTAATTCTTTCACCACTTTTCCATTACATAGGAATGAAGCATTGCAAGCCCCTCCCTGGGTCAAGCAATCCAGCCTTTTGCAATTTTAATTAGCCTCAGTGTTTAATACTGAACATAAGAATCTCCCTGGCATCACCCTGTTCTGTTCACGTCATACTTGGTCCTTGTCCTCAGCCTCATTCAGCTCACAGCATGCCAACCTTCCTCAGCAGCCCTCACCTCTTGGATTCTGACAAGGTGATAGATATGTACATATGAAGAAAAGTATACTTAAAACATACATAAAAATTCCTTTAAGCTATTAAAGTTCAAGAAAAAGGATGAGTTAATCAGTCTTGGAAATGCAGTAAAGATTTTCTCCCTTTGAATTTTTACCCACATCAAGAGTCAACAGAAGTGATTAGGAGCTGTGTAGCTATAATCAGCTACCTCCCTGATGTTCCGACCTTCTTTTCTCATCTCTGCACTGAAGCATTTTGAGTTGGAACAAACAATAATCTCATGCATGTCTAGTTTTGTGGATTTCTAGCTCTCAGCATCACTTGTTACTCTGTAGGTGGGAGATGCTCAGCTAGTTACATCCCACGTGTTCTATAATATATTCCAAACAAACAATGGAAATTTTCTAATTTACAAAGCTCACGCTAATCTGGCTTCTGCTTTTCTGGCAGTTGCAATCAATGTGGGCAGATCTGATTCCCACTCTGTGGTTGATCTGGGGCAGCACGGCCTTTTTTGTGGTGCTCTTCCTTGGGGAGAGTCACTGGTTGCCAAGCAAGACAGATTTCAGGAACAGCTGACTTCTCGATAGATGTATTTTAGAGCCTACTCTTATTCTTTTAGAGGCGCTGTTTCCAGGCATGTTCTTGGGTAGATTTATGAACAGTTTTCTCTCATCTGACTTATTTGAGGTTTATGGTTGTGACTGTGTGTGGGTCCTCTGTGGCTGATTTTTCCCTCAACTTGGTTTGGACCTTTGCAAGTGAGGGCAGCGTGCAGGCTTCTGGCTTTGTGATGTTGTTCAATTGAACTGATGGGTCTGCTTTGTTTTTGATGTGTATTTTATCATGCTGTCTGTAGATATACAGCTACATCATCACAGAAATGTATAAATGCAACCTTACACTTGCATAAGTATGCTGTCAGTTAATAGACCCTCTCTCTTCATACATTATTGGAGGCTGTCAGCCAGATTCCAGTCTGAGTTACAGTGGTAACTTTAGCGTATGTCCGAAGATATAGATAGACCCGTTCTATATTCATATCAGTGTGACTGAAAGGAGATATTTTTTTTCTCTCCTATGAAATTAAATTTGAGGAAAGAATCCATATGGTTCTTGTTCCGAGCACAAGATGGCATTTCAATTCATCAAGAAGTACAACTGTTGTCTGCCAGATGCCCCAAACATCTACTTTCTTTTAGCAAACACAGCTCTATGAACACCATACAGATAACACTAATATTCACTAATACGGATGGTCAGACACACCAATAGCTTTGCTGCTTAAAGAAAACTATTTACTTACCTGTTTTTCAGGTGATAATCCTGACACAGCCATGTATGTGCTGCCAATTGTTTTAATTTTTTCAATATCTTGAAATCTCTCTTCACCTAGTAACTAATACATACAATAAAAAAAAAAAACCACAACACTGTTACTTCTGGAATTCTTCATGCAAAATGGTTCTACAGATATCAAAATGAATCATTCTGATCATGATAACTTCCAGTTGGCCACAGCACACAGTCCATTCTGGATTCTGGGGCACACTGAGCTGGGACTCTTGCAACATTGTCTACTCACAGAGTGCATTCAAGCTAAGTTCTGCGATGCTCTGTAAAGCTGTTTGGTAAATCACATAGTGGATAAGACATGCATATTCCAGCCTAATTTAAATGCAGATGAGTCCTGAGTTTCCTGCGGTATTATCACTGAAAATTAGTGAAGACAAACTCTCTGTGTATGTATGTACGAATATAAGAAGACCTGATCACTTACAAGTGTTCTTAAACCTCTTTTGGAGGAACTCAGTTTACAAATTAAGTGCTCCTACAGCAACAAATCAGGTGATGAGACCACTGTTAAAGGGAATTCAGTCCAGCTGAAATAGCCATTTTAACCATCTTGCACAATCAATGGAAGAAGTTAAATACCTCCAAAGAACTTCTGTGAGAGTTCAAGTTCTCCTATATCCCATGCTTCTCTACTTAGTGGCAGATCTAACATGGCTATGTCCATTGGGTCATTCAGTCTGCACTTTTGATATGTATTTTCCCCTTCTCCAAATACACAGGGAACCAAAGGGAAGCTGTAAATACCTGTATCTGTTTGGGATAGCTATAGATGGTAAGCAGGCATAAAGAACTTATCAGATTGAGATTCTGCAAGAGGAAGAATAGGTTTAGTCTAGTGACTAAAGCACTAAGTGGAATGGGAGTGACAGCTTGGTCCCTATTCCAAGTCCATATTCACAGTTTCACTTAGAATGTTCCATGAAATAGAAGCCAGAGTCTTGCGTTCCTTGAGGGACCTAAGCACAATTCAGGTAGTGAACTCTGTCAATGACAATAGAGCCTTGTGTGGGATATAGGCACACATCACCTCATCACAGGCTTTAAAAATATGTGTTACTGATGTTAATAGCAAAATACCCTGGGAAACTTCATGATAAGCACTGTGGTATCTAATAAATTTATGTATCAATATGGTTAGGCAGCCCTGGAAGAAAATAAACAGTTCAGAGAGAAAAGAAATTTCAAGCTTTCAGTTCTAAAGGCTCAACTTTGTTGGGATTTAAATGAAAAAAATTGTTTCTGTGGTCAGGCAAAAATTTAATGAAGCATTTTCCCTTTTTTTTTTACACAGTGTTGTGTCATCTTTTTCCATCTTGTGGTTTGAGTTTCCTGTCAATTAAAAAGTAAAGGAATTATTTCTTTCAAAGGGAGAAACATACCAAAGACATAACATGAAATGTCCCCTGCCATTGAATTAACCACAGTGTACATCAGTCGGAGAGACGGGGTCTTGAAGCTTTGCTGTTCACGTACAGATATTGCACCATCTGTCTCTAATGGGAGGCTACACAGCATTGCACACAGGGAATACAAAGCCGTACGGTTAATGGCTCCATTCCAAGTCAGGAAAGTCCAAAAACTTGACCTGCTTCTCATTTTTCTTCAGACTGCCAGAAGAGCCCATTATCTATGTTTCCCTTCTACAAGGGCAGCTCTTCCTACTGCTCTCTTAAAGAAAAAGATCATTTCTTGTAGCTCTGCTTTTGTGAGCAGTCTGAGAGCACCAGGTGTGTGGGCAAGAGGAGAAAATGGTCTTGGTTAAAAACAGCCTGTATTTTCATTTCCAGATGGTTGCTGGAAGCAACAGCAAACAGCACAGTAATTTAAAATGTATGATAAATATCTAAGATTACTCCTTTTAAGAAAGAAAGAACCTATTGGCTGTGAGACAATTTAGAAGAATTAATCTCAAGTTATCTTTTTTCTTCTCATTCATTATTGTTTCCAAACGTCTATTTTTTTCCTGCTTTATCCTGTCTGTTAGATAGCTTCTTTCCTTCTTCAAATAATGGTTTATTTACCATTTACTTAGGTAGTAAATGCAAAACCCATAGGATGATGGGTTTTGATACTAGGGAAAGATATTCCAACTCAGTTTTAAATCAGCTGCTATTTGTTATGCCATTTTAGATAGGCTTGCTAATTTACCAAGATAGTCCAGGGAACACTTTCAAACCCTAGAATGTGGTTAGTATCTGAAAAGCAACTAATAGCTTGATGCCGCAGTTCGTGTACAGCCAAGGTTATATGGAGGTCAGACCCTGGGGTATGCACAAGCAATGAAACATGTACAAAGTAGTACAAAAGAGAATGTTCCAGGACATGGCACACAATTGCAAAGTAATCAGCAATATCTGAAAGCAGGATCCTGCTTTCTGCCGAAACCTCTATTTGTGGCAACATAATATATTAAAATCTGTTATAATAAACACTGTGTAAATCACTCCAGGACAAAGAAAATGGGTGGGGTGGGTGGTAAAGAGCCCATGAACTAGAAAGCTCTTATTAAAGCACAAATCACAACTGCACCATCACTAAGATACATAAATGCCAGATTAAAAAGGCTAGAAAGAATACCACATTTAAAAAAAAAATTCCTTCAAGACTCCTAATCTTCAGGAGAAATGTTCCAATATAATTTTTTTGGTGTAACCTGTCTAAGAATGGGAGATCAGCTCTGTATGTGTCTTAGGACTACAGTCATATATAAAAAGGGTAATTATAAAAGCACATTTGCAATGTTCATGTTTGTTTTTTGATGTATGAACTGTTCCTGTTAGCACCTCTGTGCTTGGGTACAAAGTAAGAAATTCTATATAACTGTATTCTATAATGATGCTGTATGTCTAATTTAAAAAAAAAATTATTTTTGACAGTCCAGAAACCAACATTTCCCATTCTCCTCAGTCAGCAGGAAGCCTGGATAATTTGGAAATCCACAGATTTGTGAGCCACCAGGGGAAAAAAAATGCTGAGTAAAGTCTGTGCTTTGAAAGGAGTTGATCACCTACTCCCCAAGACTGACTTTCGGACCAGGATCCACTGGGTCCCTAAGAAAGGCCCAGTCACAACTGTGGGCTCCTACCCCATGTAGTTGTTGGTGGCAGGTGCTATTCCACCGGTCACTATTATTTGTTAGACTGGTTTTGCTTCTCTAACATAGTTTGATTACCTGGAAAACAAAATAACAGATCTGGATTGTAAGCCTTCTGTTTTGTAGTAACAAGGAAATTCCTCTATAAAGAAGAAAAAAAAAATACAGATCTCCATATTGTGCACTTATCACATTTTCCAGGTATTTTTACCATTGCTTTAATTCAGAAACCTCTTCTTGGCCCTAGGGAAAGAGGATCCCTACTACTATTATTCAAGTAAGGAAAGGAAGGGACTTACAGTGTAGAATCTGACTTGACATGAGGAACTCAATTCAGTTGTCTAAACACAGGTGTCCAGTGTCATCTAGAGCATGCTTCCCTGAAAAACGTCCAATGGCTTGCTCTGGAACAGTGTGATTTGGGTTTTTCTGATGGTGCAGTATGGGACGTGATGATCCCATGTGGGTGTCTCAAATCACCTAGGATATCTCAAATGGCGCCAGGTACCGATATCTTACACTCCTATGCTAAGACTTCTACATTTGAGTATCTCTACAGAGATGTTCACATGATGCTGAAGAGCAAAGTTTTCCCATGGCTAACAAATCTGCTTTGTTCTCAAGCTGTACATCTTCATTTTGCTTCCAGGGCTATATTGAGACAGCAAGCAAACTTGTCAAGAAACATCATGAAAAACAAGTAATATTGGCTTCATGTAGTATCAGTCAATAGTTACATGGAAACATTACTGACCCTGAAACATTGTACCTGAAATGACTTTTGGTTCCATTTCCATGGGTAGGATTACTCAGTTCAGTTGTTCTGCCTGACATATCACCTTTCAGATTGCTTTGACAGAATAAACCAATGGCATGACCGTGCTGGAAGTAGGTTAGCAGTCAGCAGAGGATCACATAATTTCATTTACTACCCATATCAAGAACATATGTATTTTTCAACTAAATGTGTCCAGGACGTAATACAGTCCCTAATTAGGTCCTTTATTAATTACAGAGCAAGTGTTTAGGGCCTGAATGTAATATTGCGTTAGGGCTTTTGATGAATACGTTGTCTGCCGTAACAGCCACAGCAGCAATGGAATTTTGTTGTGAAGATTATATGAGAGTGGATGATAAAATATCTTCAATTAATTCATAGCAATAGGCTTTGCATTAAGTTTGAGCTATAATAACTTTAAACAGGTCTGGAAAGAAAACCAAAACTATTAATCAAGTTGCGTGCTGACCACTGTGCAAGATCTGAGTTAAGAAGCAGGTACTTACACCTATATGGAAAGCAGTGCAGCAGCTTAGGACATTACAGAGCTCTCACAGGAGAGTAGTTTTGTTTTCTACTAAAATACATCCCCTGTGAATTCTTCAATTTCACACTAATAAATTTAGTATCTTACCAATTATGTGAACAAACTCTCAATTTCATTTTGTCTCAGAGTTTGTTAATCTTAGCCGTGGTCCAGTTTTTATGAGCTACAACTCTATGAACATTCCCCATGCAGATGTCCGGGACAAGGAAGAATGAAGGTGCAGCTGAGGCCCTGATCTGGGTTCACATTTAAGTTGTAGTTTCTGGCATGGGAACTGGTTTCTTTGTTTTCAAAAAAACCCCAGGAAAGTCTTTGCTTTCCACTTATGAAATGAAGATAATGTGTGCTCCACCAGGAGAGCAAGCTGAGAATAAATTCTTCAAACCTTGCGAGACTTCTTAGGTACGTGTTGCTGAGGATGGAATAAAAAAAAAAAAAGAATTATTTTTTTCCAATGTCTTTTTCTCAGTCATAGGCCTTACACTTTCATCTTTTCCTCCAGTACCTTCTTCTGAAGTCCTTGGAGATAACTGCGCTTCAAAATAAAAAATCAAACCAAACCAAAAACTGTAGGCTAGATTCATAAACAGAGATAAATTTTTAAATTAGGACTGAGGTAGAGCTAAATAATATAAAATTTTAAAAAAAGATGCTGATTCTCAAATCTTCATTCAGCTGTATTCTAAACCATGGAGAGGTCTGAATGCTTTAGTTTTCTGGAAAGAAAAGTCTGTATGCTTAATGTAGGGGCAGAATCCTGGTCAAGATGCAAAGACTAAGTATGTCTTCTTGTCTTGTCTCACTATTTCAATCTTTTGCAATCTGACAATGCTTTTTGAGTTGAGAGCTAAAATGGTATAAGATGTTTCATTTTTTTCAAACCACAGCCTAGCTGGAGTCTTTTCCTTCTCTGTTGTAGACATTTGCTCCATGGTTACACAGCTCATGTGGGATGAGAGATTCAGATCCAGCTCCTTTGAGGGAAGAAAATCATTCCTTCTCTTTTCTGGGACTGCATCTTAATTTTAAGCTGACAAGACATTTATCACTTCTTCATTTGACACTTTACCACAACTGAGAAATGAATTAAAAATTCCTTGAGATAAAAGAGATGAAGAAGAACATGAGTTTCTTGGGTAGGACTTTTTGACTGTTTCTCAACATTTTCTTGCTATCCATGTGCCCTCTACCCTGCGGTACGGTTTACTGTTAATCTTTTCTTCCTCAGCAGAATTCTGAAAAGGACGTATTTTTCCCACTTCCTCTCTAAATCACTTCTCCAGAAACAGTGCCACAGACCATAGATACCACCACCACGATCCCCTTTCTGCTTCCCTTTTCCATTTGAATCATTCCAGTCCAATCCCACTGTTAAGTAGAGATGGGTCAGTTTCTGCTTCTGTCACTCGGGGAGCTCAGGAGGGCTACACACTCCTGAAAACTGCTTGCAGTGTATAGGTTAAAATTCCCCATGATAGGTATTTTTGACCTTACTTTTACACCTTTCCTTGTTTTAAAGTATTTTCTAAGCTCTTCATTGGTCTACCCTTTGTGTCCTTTTTTAATTCCTCTTAGGATCATTGCAGGATATGATACCACCTGTCTAAGCTTCCTTACTAACTGGTTGGCAGAGTATGCAATGCCGAGCATGGAACTTACTCCTGTCTTCCTCTTCACTTTCCAATTTTTCCTTGCTTCCACCTGCTAATAGCTCCATTGGGGATCTGTTTTTTTTTCTTCTGTTTATCTTATACCCTCCTCAGCTCCCTTTCTGAAATGAACTGGACAGGA
>Ga0181612_124380_pt1 | contig 13124 bp, 13 predicted proteins | sample HoacroProtozoa21_FD_119630 | JGI IMG/M metagenome (GOLD analysis project Ga0181612, IMG submission 119630) | Hoatzin crop microbial communities from Cojedes, Venezuel. Combined Assembly of Gp0051906, Gp0051904, Gp0051908
AAAGCCGCAAGCAGCGCTCCGACCACGAGCACTATGACCGAGGTGCCGGGGATGCCGGCCGCCAGCTCCGCGCTGACCTTCGGGATCAGCTGGCGGATCAGGATGTCGGAGGCCGCCATGCCGCCCGTTATGGCCGAGGTCACAACGACGACGATATCCGTGGCCTTGAACACAAGTATCGCGATGACTGCCGCGATGGCGATCGGGATAAGCCAGTTCAAGGGCTCCTTCAAGTGGTCCTTGCAGGCCCTGGCCGCAAGCGGATAGACCGAGGAAATAATCATGAACGCTAGGCCGACCTTGTGGATCAGGAAGGCGAGGAAGGCTCCGATGAGCGCTCCCGCGACGCCCCCGACGACGTACCACATATTGTCGGTGGGCTTCATGACGTTGGTGCAGAGCACTCCCAGCGCGGCGCCGATGAGCAGGCCGAAGAGCACGCAGAAGAATTTTTCGAGCTTGCGTCCGCAGAAGCAGAACAAGAGTGAAACCACGAGGCCGATCAAGACGCCCCCGATTCCGAGCTGCCCGATGCCGTCCAACGTCCCGCCCTTCACGGCCTGGATGATGCTTTCGATGTTCATTTTCTTCCCCTTCCTTGCGCTCCCGCGTGCGCTTGAAGCGCTTCAAGGCCCGTTTCCTCCGATAAATCGGAGAACCACGATCCTATCCCTTGCGCTCCCGCTGCCGTGCCCGCGGCTTCAGGCGTCAGCCTCCCTGCCGCGGCGCCTTTATCACTTATCCGCCCGGACGGCCTTTATCCGGCCGTCGGCGATTTCGACCATCCTCTCTTTGTAGAGGTGCCCCACGGCCCTCTTGAACGCGGCCTTCGAAAGGCCGAATTCCTCGCGTATCTTCTCAGGCACCGCCTTGTCGTCGAAGGGCAGCTCGCCGCCGTAGTCCTCGCAGATTATGGAAAATACGCTTTCCGCGTCGGCGTCTATCATTTCCCAGGCTTTCTTCCTCGCGGTGAGGGCGAGCTTTCCGTCCTCGAGCACCTCCGAGACCGTGAGCTTCACCTTGCTTCCGATCGGGTACGCCTTCGGAGCCTCGGCGCGGGAGATCCTGCCCGAATACTTGTCGTCCACCGCCACGAACACCCCGAAGTTCGGGGCGTCCTGGTAGACCGTCCCCTCGACCTCGTCGCCCGCCCGGTAGGGCGCGTTCTTCGAGAGGTAGGGGTAGAGCTTCATCGTCGCCGCGGGCCGCGAGCTCTTGTCGAGATAGAGCGCGGCGAGGACTTCCTCGCCCTTTGCCACGCGCCGCGTCTGCTCCGCGAACGGGAGCAGCAGGTCCTTCGAGAGCCCCCAGTCGAGGAAGGCGCCTATCCGCGTCACGTCCTTCACCTTAAGCCGCGCGGCCTTGTGGTAGGCGACCTTCGGCGCCGCCGTGGTCGCGATCGGCCTGTCCTCGGAATCGAGGTAAATGAATACCGAGAGCAGGTCGCCCGCGCCCGTCCCCGCCGGCACTTCCTTCGCCGGCAAGAGCACGCGCTCCTCGCTCTTTTCCCCGTCGCCGTCGGCAAGGTACGCGCCGTGCGGCTCTATCTTCACTACTTTAAGCAGCTGAGTCCTCAAAAGTTCATACATAAGTCCGCCGTCCTTCCGCTTAGCCCGCCGGAGCCTTCCTCCCCGCGGCCTCCCGCATCGCATTAATCCGCGCCGCAGCCATCCGCGGCACTATTCTTTTCAACTATAACACAAAGCGAAGCGCGCTGCATTTGCTTTGGCCGAGCATGAACCAAACCGTATACCCCTCTTCGTCGCGGGCCACGTGCGGCACGAGCTCGTCGCCCAAAAGCGCCTGCCTGTGGTACTCGACAGACATCTCCTTCACGCGTATCCCGGCGGGCAAGAGCGTCAGCGCCAGCGCGATGTACTGCTCGTTGTTCATATGGCCGTTGGTGTCGAGGTTCGTGGGCCGCACCTTGACGGGCTCTTTCACCGCCGCCCCCTCCCGCGGGATCCTTATGTGGAGCGGGGCCTCTCCCATCTCGCGCCTTTTTTCAACGCCGTAGCCTTCTATTTCCGAATCGGGCACCGCAATAGGCCGCCCCGCCGCGAAGTCGAAAAACGCCCACCTCGAATCGGCGTCCGCGAACACATATCCCGCGCCGTCCGTCATCGTGTGGTTGCGCTTCCCCTCGATGCCGCGGAAGCCGTAGCTCCACGTCGAAGTCGTCACCTGCGTCCCAAGCTTCGGATATTCGAAAATGCGGATGCGCCAGCTCGCAATCACCCACCCGCGCTGCTCCTTGCGCCACTTGTCCGGCCCGCTGCCGAACGAAACCGCGTGGAACACCGCGCAGTCCTGGAAATAGTTGACTATGGCCTCGGGCGTCATGCGGCCGTCCGTGCCGCACTCAGAAAAGCGCACCCTTGAATCGAATGAAAACATGTAGTCCTCCGCAATATACAACTAGACCCCCCGGAACCATCCGGAGGGTCTTCCTGGGCTACAAGGATTCGAACCTTGAAATGACGGAGTCAGAGTCCGTTGCCTTACCATTTGGCGATAGCCCAATTACGCGTTCGTTCAACGCAGAAAGGATTATAGCGCACTTTCCACGGCCGCACAAGAAGTAATTTTTGAAAATAACAACTTCACTCGTATACCGCCCTGAGCATGCAGATCTTGCTTCCAAGGGCCGTGAACTTGCGCTCGTACTCGGTCATCACGTTGCCCTCGAAAAGCTCCGCGTCGCCGTGCAGGTCGCGCGTTATATCGGTCAGCCTCCAGCCCTCGGCTCCGCCGATCGATTCGACCGAGAACTCGAAGAGATCCTTGTTGTCGGTCTTGAACTGCAGGCCTCCGCCTTTTTTGAGCACCTTGTCGTAGATTCCGAGGAAGTTCTCCGACGTCAGGCGGCGCTTGGCGTGGCGGGCCTTCGGCCAGGGATCCGAGAAATTGAGGTAGAGGTATTCGACTTCCCCCGGCTCGAACACCTCGGGCAGGCGCCTGACGTCCATGCATATGAAAAGGAGGTTGTCGGGAGCCGCAAAGCCCTCGTCCGCGCCCTTTCCTTCCATCTTTTCGGCCGCGCGGAAGAGGACGCTGTCGTAGAGCTCGATCCCCACGAAGAATACGTCCCGCTGCCTCTTGGCAAGCTCCATCAAGAACATCCCCTTGCCCGTTCCGAGCTCAAGCCTCAAGGGGCGGCCTCCCGTCGCCTCCTGCCAGCGGCCTTTGAGCTTCTCCGGCTCCTTTATGACGTAGGGACTGCTTTCAAGCACGGCCTCGGCGTTGGGCATCTTCCTGAGTCTCATCTTCCTTCTCCATTCCAGCGGCCGCGCGGCCGGCTTCTTTCGTCGTTTCAAAAGCGGACACTTGCATTCCGCCGTCTCCGTTTCGCTTCGGTCGGCGCTTAACGCGTGCCGCCGACAGGCAGTGCCGCTGCAGGCCCATGAAGCGTCAGCAGCTTCGCCGCTTGTATCAGTTCAAGAGTCTACAACACGCCGCGCGCATTCCGCAAGGCTAACGCAAACTGAGGGCGTCCCCCGGCCGTGCGCTGCTTGGACGCCGTGGCCGTGCACTCGGGGACTCCCTCTTATTTTCAGCAAAATGAACCAGTTATTGGCTTTCTGGACGGTTCCCTTTTCCGTCCCGCAAATCAGGCGCATCGGATACGCCGCGCCTGCAGCGTTGAAATTTTTTTGGCTCCTCCTTTCCAGGGCTCCCCCTCGTTCTCCCGCTTCATTCTGTGAGAGTTCCTTTGACCTAAAGCGGCTTGATGTGATGCGCTTTCTTTGCGCCCGCAGCCTGCGGGCCTTTGCTTCAAAAAGCGCCGTCTCCTTTTTGCATGCCCGCGGCATCGCGCTGCCGCTGCGGCCCTTGAAGTCCTTCGATGCGCATTATCCCCGCCGCGCGTCCCGCGGTCAACGCATCCGCAGCGATCCGGCAAGCGCGTATCACGAAAAGCCCGAACCCGATAAAATCGTGATATCCCCGCGCGGGCATGACAAAGGCGGGCCTCCGCCCGCCTTCATTTTTCGCTGATTTAGTTTTCCTTGGAGAGGGCCGCGAGCTTGGCGACCGCCCCGCCGTCTATCAGGAGCTTGCCGTGCTCCTTTATGCGGGCCTCGCCTGCCTTCGTCACCTCGCCGTAATTGCCGCATTTTTTGAAAGCCGGTATCAGGCTCTTTGCGGTCTCTGCGTCGACGGTTCCGCGGTCGAGGACCAGCACGTAAGCCCCCTTCAGAGAGTAAAGCCTGCTGTCGTCCTTATAATCCTTGAAGCTGACCGCCGCCTTCAGCAGGTTTTTGAAAATGCCGCAGTAAAGCACGGCTTTTTTCTTCCTCCAGTCTTCTTCGGATCCGATATCGTCCCCGGGTTCGGCCTCCGACTGCGTATCGCGCCCCAGGCTTTCATCCCTTAGCTGCATTATGCGCTTCAATTCATCGGCGTCATTCTCTTCGTCGTCTTCCTTCTCAAGGAAATCCTGGAAAGCGAAAAAGCCCTCCATGTACTTTTCAACGTCGATGCCCCCATTTTCCCCGCCTTCGTCAGGCTCGTCGTCGGAATAGTATTCCCCGTCGCCAAGCCCCGCTTCGGGGAAGGGAAGGTCGCTGTAATAGTCGTCGTCGGCGTCCTCAATGTCGTCGTCAAAGAGGGCCAGCGTCGAAAAGCGCGGGTCGAGTTCGTCGGAATCATCACCGCTGTAAATGGTAAGCTCCAGGCTTCCGTCCGCCATCGGCGTGGCCTCTATCACGACCGGCGCCCCCGGACGGAGCAGGCTCTTGTACTGCCTGCAGGCCAGCTCCACCGCATCCTGAAAAATGCGGTCGGTCTTGAAAGACCTGTAGGCGAGCTCCTCCGGGCTTACACCTCGCTCCTTGAGTTCCTCGGCCGATATCTTACAGGTGGCTTTATTCTCAATCCCGCTGCGTTCTATTTCCATTATTCGTTATCGTCTTTCCCCGCGCCTTCGGCTTCGCCTGCAGCTCCTTCGGAGCCCGCCTCCTCGGCGGCTTCGGCAGCCCATTTGCGGAATGTATTTATTGAAACGTCCAGAATCGCGGCGGAAGCCCGGCACGAAAGCTGGTGCTCGTTATAGAGGGTGAGGACATCGTAGAACCTCTCCGGCTTGCTGAGCTGGGGCCTTCCGAACTTCACGCCCTTCTTGCGCGCGCGCTCGATTCCCTTCCTCTGCGACTCCTGATTCCTCGCCTTGCGGTCGGATTCTTCCCTCAGCTGCCCGTTTAGCTGGTACACGCGGAGTTCAAGCTCCGCCACCCTTTCCACCAGCTCCTCATGGCTAAGGCCGGAAGCGGCGTTCCTTGCCTCCTCCATTACGCGGGCCTCGTTCTCGGCCGCGGCCGTCTCTTCCGCTTCAGCACTAACCAGTACAGCATTGTCATTGTCGAGCGTCTTAGTCATAATACTTACCTCAAAAAACTTACAGATGCCACGGCTTTACACAAGCCCCGGACTTGACTTGCGCCCCAAAAGAGCTTCAAAGCGCGCGCCGTCAGTTGAAAATCTGATGGTGCACGACCGTCGACTCCTTCGTGAGCGCTTCGAACTTGTACCCCCGCTCCATGTACCCCTCTATTATCAACGGCAGCGCTGCCACCGTTGGCTCCATTTCATCTCCGTCGTGAAGCAGCAGGACGACCGTCTGGATATCGTTGAACGCCAGCGCGTTGTCGGCCAGCAGCTGCGGGTCCACTTCCTCAAGCGCGTCGCCGCAGCTCATGTTCCAGTCCCAGTACTGGTAGCCCGCCGCCTGTACGGCGGCCGAAAGCTCGGTCATGATACCTTCCTTGTATTCCTTGGAGACGGAATTGGACGCGCCTCCCGGGAAACGGATCATCGCCGGAACAAAGCCGATCTGCGACTTGACCAGCTCTCCTATAGCGTTCAAGTCCTCGAAATACGCCTCGACCGACGTATAGAAATTCTCGTAATGGTGGCTGTAGGTGTGAAGCCCTATCGAATGGCCGCGCCTATAAGCCTCGGCTATGTAGTCGTAGTAATTCTTCTCCTGCCCCGTCACGAAGAAAGTCGCCTTTACTCCGTACTGGTCCAGTATGTCGAGCACCTGCGGCGTGCAGTCCGAAGGCCCGTCGTCGAAAGTGAGATAGACCGTCTTCTCGGCCGTGTTCTCATAGTTCCATCCGGTAAATGACGGGTCAAGCTCCGTAAGAGCCCTCCTTGCCGCCTCGTCCGCGGCCTGCTGCTCCGCCGAAACCGTCGGCGACAACGTATCCGAAACCTCCGATGCGGACGTTTCCCCGCCTGCAGCCGATGACGCCCCGCCGTCCGTCGGAACCTCCGAAGCCTGCACGGACGCATCCCTGCTTTTCCCTGCCGAGTTCAGCTTCACCAGCGACACGACGAACACCGCCGCTATCGCGCACAGAAGCAGCGACGCTGCCGCTATCGCCGCGGTCAGCTTCTGCTTCTGCTTTCTCTTCTTCAGCCTCGCCGCGTTCCTGCGCCGCCTTAGCCTTTCGGCCTCCGCCCTCGCGGCCTCCTCGGCGCTTTCTTCGTAATCGTTTTCGGCGTCGGGCAAATCATCTAATTCCGCGCCGTTTCGGGCCTCGGCCTTCGCGCCGGCTTTTCTGTCAGCTTCAGTGCCGGCTGCCCTTCCAATTTCACCGCTGGCTCCGCCTGCGGCCTTCGCGCTGGATTCTCCGCCAATTTCGGCGCTCCTTTCAAGCGCCTCTTCCCTGGCCCCTTCTTCCTTTATGTTATTGTCCTGCACAGCTCTCCCCTTTCGCGTGCGGAATTTGGTATTTTCGGAACAGTATGTTTTATTTTAACGCTTTTGACACGCCGTCCGTCACTTTTTTTATAAAACATCTCTAAAAGCGCACGTGCCGGGCGCCCTTTTTATGTGCGTTTTAATTCCTTCCGAAAAAGCGGTCAAAAATTCCGCCTTCTTAGATTATATGGTCGCCCCGCCCTTGCCGCAAGGCAGCCACACGTATGTTTTAAATAAAATACCTGAGTTTTTAATACCTCTTTGCGGCGTCGAGGCGCTCACGGCAGCCGGTCAAAACTTCCCGCGTCCGCCTTCCCGATTCAACGGTAAAGCGTCCCCGCCCGCGGCGGGGGCCTTCGCTGCCCTAAAGCCGCGATCCGCTTGAGGCAGAGCCTCGCGGCGTCCTGCTTATTAATTCCCAGGGCCGCCATATGCCAAACCACGGCATCCGCCCTGATCCCGCTTCTTTCTCGAAGCTATTCTACCGACATAAGCCGCGCCGTCACGGCTTCCGCGGTCTTCTCATTTTTCAGAAGAGCCTCGCGCCGGTCCGCGCCGCACGAATAGAAGTAGAGTTTGATCTTCGGCTCCGTCCCCGAAGGCCGGACCGCGAACCAGCTTCCGTCGGCGAGGAAGTAACGAAGGACGTTCGAAGGCGGGATGTCCCTGTGGCCGTCCGAATAGTCGACTATCCGCTCAACGCGGATTCCCGCGGCGGCGGCCGGCGGCTCTTTCCTTAGGCTTTCCATCATCCTCTCGATCCTCGCGGCGCCTTCCAGGCCCTCGAGGACCACGCTCCTTTGCCCCTCGGCAAAGGCTCCGTAATCCTCGTATATCTCTTCGAGGACGCGTTCGAGGGTCTTCCCTTTTTTCCTGTAATAGGCCGCGGCCTCCGCCAGCAGCATGCCCGCGCTTATCCCGTCCTTGTCGCGGATGTTCGGGCTCGCGGCGTACCCGACCGACTCCTCGTAGCCGAAGAGGTAAGTTAAGCCTTTCTCTTCAAGCTCCGGAATGCGTCCGCAGATATTCTTAAAACCCGTCAATGCCTCGAACATCTTAACCCCGTAAGAAGCGGCGATGCGCGTCGAGAGCGTGGAGGTCACGACCGACTTCACCATCGCGCCGTTTTCAGGCAGCGTGCCCGCCTCTTTTCTTCCCTCGAGTATGTACTTTACGAGCAGGTATCCCGTCTGGTTGCCGTTCAAGGGAAGGTAGCTGCCGTCCTCCTTTAAGATCTCCGCCGCGAAGCGGTCCGCGTCCGGATCGGTCGCCATTATGAGCTCCGCGCCGAACGTCTTTCCGAGCTTTTCGGCGAGCGCGAAGGCCTTGGGGTCTTCGGGGTTCGGGTAGCCGACCGTGGAAAAATCCGGGTCGGGGGCGGCCTGTTCGGGAACCATTTTCCAATTGGCAAAGCCGCGCCGCTCCATCATGGCGGCGAAGGGCTTGGCGCCGGCGCCGTTCAAGGGCGTATAGACTATCGGCATGGCAAGGTCGAGGCTGTCGTCCCCGCGTACCGCGAGCGAGGCAATCTCGTCGAGGTAGGCCTTGTCGCATTCGGCGCCGAGGACGGTTATGAGCCCGCGGGCCTTTGCATTTTCAAAATCGAGAGCGCGCACGCCTTCGAAGTAGTCCGCGGCCTCGATCTTTGCCATTATCCCGTCGGCGACGCCGCTTGAGACCTGGCAGCCGTCCTCCCAGTAGGCCTTGAAGCCGTTGTATTCCTTGGGGTTGTGCGACGCCGTGATGTTGACGCCCGACACCGTGCCCAGGCGCCGTATTAAAAATGCCAGCTCAGGCGTCGGCCGCATCCCGTCAAATACGTAGGCCCTTATGCCGTTCGCCGCGAAGACCTCCGCCGCAAGGCGCGAGAATTCCTCTGAAAAATGCCTCGGGTCGTGCGCTATTATAACGCCCTTTCGCTTCGCCTCGTCCCCGCGCTCCGAAATGTAATCGGAAAGCCCCTGCGCCGCCCGGCCGACGGTCAGGCGGTTCATGCGGTTCGTGCCCGCCCCGGTCTTGCCGCGCAGGCCCGCCGTGCCGAAGGTCAGCTCCTTGCCAAAGCGCTCGCGGATTTCATTTTCATTGCCTGCAATCGCCAAAAGCTCCGCGCGGAGCGGATCGCCGGCCGGCAGCTTTTCGGTCCAAATCCTGTATCGCTCTTTGTAGTCCATAATCGACCTCCCGCGAAGTGCCGTCGAATCCTTCTGTAGATATATTTTAACACCGCCCGGGCGGGCGCGGTATATGCATGCCGCCCCGCGCTAACTGCCCGAACGCGGCGACGCCGCCCGCGCGGGCGCGGTACATGCCCGCCCCGTTTTCCCGCGCATTAAAGGGGCAGGCCGCCGCGCCGCGCCAGCCCGCCCCTTTTTCTTTTTTGAAAATGAATTCCTTCAGCCGACCATGGCCTTGCCGAGGGCCTCGCAGGCCGCGACGGCTTCGTCGTCCGGCTCAAGGTTCGCGATAAGCCCCTCGCCGCCGACGATCTCGGCGCCCGCCTGGCTCATGCGCTCCGCCCAGGTGCGCATCCATTCGCCGTCGCCCCAGTCGTAGGAGCCGAAAAGGGCGATCTTCTTGCCCTCGGCGAACTTCTCAACCTCCTGGACGAACGGCTCGACGACGGAATCGTCAAGCTCCTCGGCGCCCATGGCGGGGCAGCCAAGCGCGAAGACGCTTTCATTTTCCAGCTCCGCGGCCGACATCTCTTCCATCGGCACGACGCGGGCCTCTCCGCCGGCATCCTCGATGCCCTTGCCGATGGCGTTCGCCATGGCCTCCGTATTGCCCGACTGAGTCCAGTACGCAACAACGATCTTGCTCATTTTTCTCATCCTTTCTTTTTTGTATCTTCAGCCGCCGTCTTTGAAAATGCAGACGGCAGCGCGTTACCTCTTTCACGCGCCGGCTCCCGCTGCCCGAAGCGCTCCGACCATCTCGCCGACGTACACTCCGCTCTCCGCGTAAGACGCGGCGGCTTCCTTCGCCCTCGTGTAGGCCTTGAAGGTCCTTCTTGCCCCGCCGACGTCGCCGTACACCTTCCAGTATCCCGACTCCAGGCAGTTGCGCCCGCCGTGCTCCACGAAGCCCTCGACGTCCGCCGCCGGATAGCCAAGCACCACCCCGAGCTCGTGCGGGTAGCCCGCCTCGCCGGCGATGTACCGCTCAAGCCGCTGCCTCACGGTCTTTATGACGCGGCCCGGATCAAGGGAATCGTATCCCGCCTTTTTAAGGATGCGCCTCGCGCCTTCCTCCGAGAGCGCCTTTGCCAAAGCCGCTTCGTCGTACACGAGCCAGACGTTCTTCCCCTTCATGCAGTAGAGGTAGGCCGTCCGAAGCCCCGTCCCGCCTATGATGCGCCTTACGTCGCGCGCCCTGTGGCAGTTACGCAGGATCAGCAGGTTCGACGGCTTTATCCCCGCGATGACCGGGGCGCACTGCATCGCCCCCGCTCGGTTGATATTGAAATCATCCAGGCTCATATGACGTCCCCCGCTATTGCCGCTTCCGTCGCTCCGCGAAGTTAGGTTTGTCTAATCTAGTTAGGCATTTCTAACCTCTAGCGATAAAATTATCACACCGCGGATATTTTGTAAAGAAGGATCTTGCGCCCGCCGAGGCCGCTCTTAAAAATCCACAAGATATATCGATATTTCTATTTTGCTGAAATCGCCCTTCCAGTCTATTTTCTTGACGGACGCCGTCAGAAGCTTGCCCGCGTCCGTAAGACGGGCGAACACGCGGTTGTCCTTCTCCGGAACGTAGCCGAGCTTCTCCTGGTCCTCCGTCAGTATCACTATCGCCTTGTCGTCGAACCTGTTGTCCTGTTCCCGCCGGAGGATTACCTTGTCGCCCTCCGACACCTTCTCGCGGACCTTGCGGTCTATATAGGAAGTCCCCGCTACATAGGTGTCGAACAGGTATATCTCCTTGATCAGCGGCCGTATAACGTCCGTGACTCCGAACTCCTCTATGGTCTGCGCCAGCTGGCCGCTGCTCACCGTGATTTCATTTTCCATTTTTTCTCACCTCTTCAAGCGCCTTTTTAAGCTGATCCCTGTAAACCGTGTATGAATCGATTTCTTCCTCAAGGCTACGCCTCTTCTCCTCCGCCGCCTTCGGGTCGTCGAGGACCAGCCTGTAAAGGTACGGGTCGGTAGTCAGTATCTTGTTTATTTCCGCGTTCAGCTTCTCGATCCGCTGTTCGATGTCCGGGAAATACTCGAATATGCCTCTGCCGCCGCTTCGCTCCTTCACCTTCGCCACCAGGACCTGGAGCTCCTCCAGCGCCTCTAAGTCATTGCAGTTATACGCAATTACTACGCGGTCCCACAGTTCCCTGATCTCCTCGTCTTGAAAAAGCACTGGATTGATGTCCGGGTGTATCTCCTTGACGATGGCCTTATAGATCCTGCGGATCTTCATGGCGTCGTATTCCGATATTTTTTCGCCCCGCTCGTTCCTAATGTGCTGCAGCTCCCTAAGCCGCGCCGCGTAAGGAGCCATCTCCGATGCTATATAAGCGGACAGCTCCGCCTCGCCGGCGCGTTCCCCGCGGTTCGCCTTAGCCTGGCAGAAGGAAATCATTTTCTTATAGCGGATGCAGTCGATTTTCAGCTTGAACGATCTTTCGATCAGCTCCCCGAAGGCCCTTATGTATTCGCGCTGGATCTGCCAAGCCTCCTTGCGCAGCTGGTCCCTGCGGACGATGGCCTTCTCGTATTTGTCATATTGATCCGCCTTTTGTATAAGGTCCATTGTCCTCTCCGTTCATTTACTCTTTTGAAAATAATAGAACTGATGCGCCCTTGAAGAGAGCGCCTCCCCTCCTATCGTGCCGTGCTGCATGAAATCGTCGATGTCGCGGTAGAAGCGCCCCTCAAACGAGATGACCGGAGCCCCGTCCTCTATCTCCGACACGATGTCGTGCGGCCTGTTCTTGTAATAAAATGTCACGGTACACGGGCTCTTCAGCACCTCGTACAGGTCGTAGAAGTCGAAATTGTCTTCGTCGAGCGGCATCAGGCGGCAGAGGTCCCTGACGAGCCACTTCATTATCGAAAAGTTCCCGAAGAAGGGGCTGTACCTTATCCTCTGCCGCAGGAAGTCCTTTGCCCTCAGGTACAGCTCTATCGCCTCCTCGGTCTTTCCCTGCTTCGCCCTGATCCCCGCAAGGCGCGTCGCCACTTCCGGGAAAGGCTCCCCCGTGTACTTCGCGTTTTCCACCTTCGGCCAGAGCTCTTCGATTATCTCCGCGTACTTCGCATAATCCCTGGGGACGAAATAGCCGTTCTTGTACATGTCCGCCACCTTGTAGGCCGACTGAACGTTGCCGAGCTCCGCGGATTTTTTGAAATGCATGAACGCTTTCTCGTAGTCCGGCTCGCCCGTCCTCCCGTAGTAATATATGTATCCAAGGCACGCATGGGCGGGTTCATAGTCGTATTCCGCGGACATCTCGTAGTACTTCCGCGCCAGCTCGAACTCCTTCATTTCATAATAAATGCCGCCAAGATGGAGCATGTCCCGCGGGTCCTTCAGCTCGTTTATCAGGAATGACAGCGCCTCCGCGGCCATGAACACGTCATCCTCGTCAGGCTGGTATTTGCGCTCGAACTCCCTTACTATCCCCCTTGCCTTCTGCACGTCCATGCCCGCCCTCCTTTAACGCGTTCCGTCAAATCCGCCTTCCGCCGCTGCCGCCCTCGTCAAATGCCTTCGCGTCCGGCGCCTCTCGCGGCTCGATCTGCTTCGGCCCCTCTGATATCCGCAACGATTCCCTGAAAATGTTTATCCGCGCGCGTGCTTCTCAAGCCGCTGTCGCCTATAGCCTTATACTACCGCGCACTCTGTCCCAAAACCGCCCCACTTCGGCAAAGGCCGCGGGCTCATATTTTCTTGGCGAGGTATTTCGGCGGGACTTCCTTCGTCAGCCACACTTTATTTGCCGAGAGGAAGAATTTGTATCCATCCTCCGCCATCTTCCGGCAGTCGACCTTGTAGACCACGGGGCGGCCGTGCCTGCTGCCGACCTTCCGCGCCGTCTCCTCGTCCGAGGACAGATGCACGTACAGCCTGCTCTTCGGAAGCAGCCCCTGCCTTTCGATCGATTCCACGTACTTCTCCCCCGTGCCGTGCCAGAGGACGTCAGGCGGAGTCTTCTCCTCCAGCTCCACGTCCACCGGAATCGAATGCCCCTGGTTAGCGCGGATCAGCGTGTGGTCGTCATTGAAAGAATAACGCCCCTTCTCATCCGTCCGGACGATATCCTCCAGAAGGTCCATGTCGATGGCGCATCCGCCGGCCGCATTGATCCCGTCGATCAGCTCGGACACATTTGCCCAGCCGTGTTCATCCAGCGAGATGCCGATCGCCTCCGGCTTGTGCCGCAGGATCAGCGATATAAACTTGCTTGTACTGT
>Ga0181612_143105_pt1 | contig 13124 bp, 11 predicted proteins | sample HoacroProtozoa21_FD_119630 | JGI IMG/M metagenome (GOLD analysis project Ga0181612, IMG submission 119630) | Hoatzin crop microbial communities from Cojedes, Venezuel. Combined Assembly of Gp0051906, Gp0051904, Gp0051908
CGACAAAAGAGGTGGGAAAGAGAAGGAGTGTGGGGGAAGGGGGGGGGGGGGTACCCACCCCTCCAAAAATCCAATGGGAAAGGGGGATATTGAGCATCGTTGCTAAATCTGACTCTCCACAGACCAACTGCAAACAGCCGAGCCAAGCCTCGCACCAGAAAAATTGATAGTTTGCAGCTGGAGACCCTCCAGACTGTGTCCATAGCGAGGTGGTAGGCTTCATCCCGGCTGTGGATGGTTTCAGACCAATCCAACTGCTGTGCTCGGTGATGCAGGTATAGTGGGAAAGTCTTGTGTTGGTTTATACTGGATCTGCAAGCTGATTTCACTTGGTGCGATTGTGTTTGCACCAGGAGTGCTTTCTGCAATCCTCCTGTCTCTGTCCCCATCAGATATCCCTGGTGTCCTCAACCAGTGAAGATGTGAAGCGTGGAAAGAGGGAGATTTCTCTGACGTCGTGATGGAAATTCCTGTCTACGGTGAGATGGGTCCTGGCTAACTTATTTATGGAGATGCCCAAGGAAATGAAGTGCTTCCCGCACTGTAGGGCCATTTTCTCCTGCTGGTTGGCACCCAGCTGAACAACTGCCCTCCCCACAGCCATCTACAGGCTGTAAACTTGCTGTTTCCACTGACACATTATTTGGAAACCTGAAAGACTTGGGTGGATCTTACAGTGTCATCAGCTGATCTTTCGTTTGCAGATCCCTTTGCTTTTGAAGCCAACCTATTATATGATCTCCTTTTTTCCTCCCTTGCAGCCAGCGGTCCTCTGATGGCCTGCCCTGTCCTTCTTCTTGTGGTTCCCACTGTCTTCCCATTTCTACTTTACCCATGACCAACTGGTAAAAAAATCCATAGCTATTCTGAAACCAACCCCTGCCTTTCCTCAGGTTGCTGCTCCATGGCTAAATGTTGGTTCTTGATGTCCATCTTGTCCACACGTGTAATAGAAGCCCATCCTCTGCAGAAACCAGACGCATCTGCAGCTCCAGGGGGGCATTTCAGAGAAGCCTGCTAAAGGACGACCACGTCACTCAGACTACTCGTTACCTAAATTCGGCTGAACCAAGAGAAGTGACTGCGGGTTTGCCACGCTGAGATTGCTCATAACAGTACCCTGGTATGTTCCTGCTGCAGGAGAAAGCATGGATGGAAACACTGATGAGACAGTGGAAATGGAGGTGCATTGGGTGGACCTGCAGAGATTACAGCCTCCTTGCAAATTTGGGGTGCGAAAGGCCTGGAAGGATTTGGGGAGCATCTCTTGGTTGCATTTCAAGATCAAAAGCAAACCTCCTTTGGCTTTGTTTCAACACAAGCTGGAAGCCTCAAAGAACTATAAAAGCAGAGTGAAGTTTCTCTGTATCTGTCAGTCTGCTGAATCTGCCTGTCCATGCCAAGTCGCCCTGGGTTTGTGTCTCACACTCTTTATATTTCTCCTAAGAGCCCCAGTTCCCGGAATCCCATCATTACAGAACGTCAACTTTCTTTTCTTTTTAATTGAGGAGGTTTCTAGGCCTGACTCCATCTCGAAAACGTGACCTCAGGGTACCTCAGAGGCTCAGAAAATCCTTGCCCATTCCCAGTGGATGTATAAAAAGAACTCGTGAACTTTGAGGTCCTCTCCACGTCGGAGGGGGGGGAAAAGCAAGGGCTGGTGGTGCTGTTTATGTTCACCTTCAGTATTAATTTGCAATGAGAGGAGCTTCATCGCAGCCAGCCAGGTTGGATGGGTCAAACTCATCACATATGAGAAGACTTCAATTTTAAACTGCAGTAGGCAAACAGCCCCAAATGCAAAAAAAACAAAAGCCAAAGTGTTGGGTTTCCCATGGTTCAGCATCTCCCATGCAATAATGAAGACCAAGGAATAATGCCATGGTGCACAGGGAGATGAAGAGATGGGATCCACACCACCACGCACGATGCTTTCCTGGGGAAACTGAGGCACGGAAGGATTTGTACTGGAAATCTGCAGCACAGCTGGTGCTGAGCACCCTTTTTCCGCAGGTTTCCATCCTAATAGACAAGAAAAAACATTGCTTGCAACACGGGCATTTCTCAGGACTTGCATGAAGCCAGCCAACAGAGCAGGAAAGCTGGTACGTGGTGTGGGGACATGTCTCCAGGCCCCCTTTCACCCCTTTCCTTCTCAAAGTCCTGGGGTTTGCTTTCTTCATCCTGTATCATCCCGGCTGGAAAATGGATGTGAAGGTAGCGCTGGACTGGGTTCTCCATCCACAGCGTTCCCAGAAGTTGGTAGTTTCTTCCCATATTTTTCCCCCTCTATCCTGCAGTCCACCAGGGGGAAGAGCAACATGTTTCCAGAGAAGAAACCACTTGAACTTGCTCTCCAAGCTGAGGTTAAACCCTCTGGGGAAGCTCTTTTTTGTCACTCATGTTCAACTATGGGTCAGCACACAGCAGCCATCCACCATGGCTCGGCCATACTCTGCTGCCACATTCCCATCCCCGGTGCCCAGGAGCTTCTCCTCTTTTAAAACTAAACAAAAAAAAAGGAGCAGATGATGCTTGGAGCCAAAACCCAGGGAGAAAAGAACACCCCCTGCTAAGAAGCTGCGTGCCCAGCATCTCCCTCCTCGCCCCTTCGCCCTCACGTCTCCTTCCCGGGGAGCCAGCTGCGGCGTGTAGGAGAAAACGACCCTGTCACGGCTGTCTGCGCCGTGTTATTGTTAGTGTTACGTTACAAATCCCCTTTCCATGAGGAGGTCCCGGGGGGGTCATAAACGGGGAGGGGGGGAGGTCAGGACCCTGCCAATAAACAGGACCCCCAGCCCCACCGTGGCCTCCCCGCAGCGGCTGGAGGGATTTGCAGACTCGGTCCTTCCAGATCCTGGCTCCGAGGTGATCATTATCCATTCCCATCCAGCCAGGACACGTCAGTCCCCGTGGAAATACAGCCCAGCGGTGGTGTGGTGTGGCCGGTGTTGCTTACAACCGCTTGCAGCTCGAGCTATAATTAACCACCTCGAGGAGACGAGGCTTTTAAACATAGGTAGAAGCGGGAATTGTTGGTTTTCCCCCATAATTAGTTTCTGTGTTTGGGCGATGCTGTTGCCTGGTGGCAGCCCTCAGCCAAATATTGTTTCCCGGTGCAGATTCCCTGCACAGCTCAGTGACTGATTCTAGAAATGCAATGTAAAAATATCTTTAAATAAATTCAGGTGTGGACGGAAGCTCGAGGCTGACGGTCCAGGTTGGCTCCTTCTGCACGGCACAGGGTGGCTTTGCAAAGGCTTTTCAGCATCTCCTGACGCAAAGAGGGTTTTGAGAGCACCTCTTTGGGATGCCACAACATTTGGGATCCTGAGCAGTGGCAGGGAAAGGGTTAACACGAAGATTCCCGCAGCAGAAAATCCCATGGGATCCCATTAGGAAGGTCCACACTAGCCTACAGGGCAAAAGTCAGAAGCACTGTAGCCTCTTCTCACCACCTTCCCCTGCGCTGGACCGTGCTGCTGAGGATGTTTCTCATTAATCGAAGATATTTCTTATTAATTGAGGATGTTTCTTATTAATGTGTGGATTTATTTTGCTCCTCTGGGTGCAAAAATGCCGGAGAAGCAAAAATCACCCAAGTGAGGACCAAAACTCAAGCTCTCCTGCTTTCACCCCCTTTCCCACAGTCTTCTCCAGCATCTTCTGCCCTCCCATGGTTTGGTATGACAGCCTTGGGTAGGTATTTGCAGAACAGGCGGAGGATAAAGAAAAAAAAAAGGGGGCTTATCCGCCATGAGGACAGAAATCAAACCCTGTGATAAATCATAGAAGTTATGAAGACCATATAGTTCAAAGCGTTGAGGTTTCTGGATGATTTAGGAGCTTGAACCTCACTCAGATGAGGTTGAACGAACCTGTGCTCCATAGGCAACGAAGGCCTCGTAAAAAATCCCACCCACGGCCTCCGTGGCAGGGTTGTGGGGGTGGAAGAGGCAGTTTTTTGCCCAGGTCCGAGCGATTTCTAGTGATGCCTCCAAAAACCCGACACCCAAAAAGCAGTTTGCTGCCCACGGACTGAAAGATGGTCCTCCCATGCCTGACTCACGCAGCGGGGCTCAGCAGCTTTGAAACCGCCTTGCAGGTAGCGTGCTACTAGGCAAAAAATAAAGAGAAAAAGAGGAAAAAGAGAGAAAAAAAGGAGAAAAAGAAGAGCTTAGCTGGATGAAGGTGCTCAGCTCGAGCTGAGGAGGGAGAATCTGGGACTGCTCTTTGGTCCAGCATCCCAGCAAGGTTTTAATAACCAAAACCTGCTTAAACCCAAATTTTCTGCCATTGCAAAGTGAAACTTTTCAGAAGGGGGCAGCTCGCACTCAGCTCGTAAATCTGCATCTCGAGGAGTCAATAAGGGACCCACATTTCTTAACATACTGTCAGTGACGCTGGAGGCTTTTGGGTAGGATGCTCTCCATGCAGCGAGCCACGTCGGTGGTTTTCAACAGCCTTTTTACGTTGCACCTCTCCGAAAAGCAAATACTGTAGATGCAGCAAAGAGATTTCTACGAGTCCTCTCACGCTGAGATCCTGAGTGTTGCCATGTACACCCAGAAAAACTGAGGCAAACAGCGCGGTGACTCAGAGGTATGTGTGATATCGGTTTCGGGTAGATGTGAAAAGAGCTCCCCGTCTCATTTCTGCTTGCGGGTCGGGTTGGTAACAGCTCCTTTTTTTCAAGGCAGGAGGGGGTGGGGTTTTTTTAAATTTTTTGTGTTCTGTTTTGTTTTGTTTTGCAGACGCTTTGCCCAGAAGCCGAGCGAAGCGCTGGCGATCAAGATAAAGGGCTGAACAGCAACGGAGGACCCTGCGACGGGCAAAACAAACTAAATAGGTGCAGAGAGCTCGGAACCGCAAGCGTCACTGCTGGGGTGGTGGTTGGGTTGATGCTCCTGCTCTGGCTCTTGAGCAGTTATATGGTGGAGAAACTGGAGGGATGATTCGAGTGCAATGCTCCAGGGCAAAAAATGGCTTGATGGGCTTCAAGTCCTTGGTCCAGATTGGATTGGCCAATAGAGATGGAGCACCTTCCCTGTAAAAAAAGTGCAGATTGAGGTAAATCTATCGAAAGGAGTTGAGGTCGAAGATGGAAACACAAGAGGTCCTGGCCCAGATGCTGCCATAAGCTTGATTTTGTTGGATTTTAATCCGTTTGCAGATCAAAGCCTTTAATTGCATCAGTTTTTACAGAAGGGTGAGAAAGTCACCACGTGCTTTGCAAGGGTGAAAAAATCCCCTGTTTGTAGAAATAAGGAAACTGATGGATGGATGGGATAAATCATGGCCAGCCACAATATTTCATGTTTGTTGGAGGATTTTGGAGCTCATTGTTATGGTTTCGGTGAGGTAAATCCGGGGCTGGTAGCAAACCAGTAAGAAAACAGTCTTGTGTCCAGGGAAACGTTGACTGACGATGAGTCAGGGGAGGAAACGGTGCTGAAAAGGTGAAGTTCATCTCCAAAAACACAAACCATTGCCTATTTTGACAAAGTCTCCCTTTTCTGAAGGCAGCTGACACTTTCCCATGTAAAAGTTCTATTTTGCCCATTAAAAAGAGAAACCGTCTTGCCTGTCCAGCTCTCCCAATCAAGGCTGAATAAATAAATAATAAAGAATATATTCAATAAAGAACATATATAGACATCCTCACCGAGTCGCTCTCTGTCCCTCAGTCAAGTGGAGAGGTCTGCCCAGGAGCATCAGCAGCTTCAAATGTAAATAAACTCTGCCCTTCCTCTCCATTCACTTTTCCTCCCAAAACAGGCTCTTCTTTAGGAACCAGAAATCCCCAGGATCAGAAACATTCAAACTTTCCAGCTTTCTTTTCATGGGAAAGTCAGAAAGAAAGCATCCAAGCCCAGTGACAATTTGCGTTTAGTAAAATCCCGATTTTCCATGGATACATTAATTTTTTTTTTCAATCAGCCACGAGGCCTGTCCCTTCGTGAGAAAATATTTTGAAGGCCCCAGAAGAAAGGAGCCATTTGGGCTCGATTCAACCCAAATATCAATAAAAAAGCAAAGAGCCTCCGCCTTTGCCAAGCGGTGAAGGGCTGGAGCATCCTGGGGACCGAGGGCTTCGCCTGCGTCTCCTCTTTGCCCTTCTGCACATTGAAAAGTGGTTTATTAATGAAGACTGCTGTAATTATATCCCCTCTTCTGCTACTGTAACCTTCTCCAGTCCCTAAGTGAATCGAGTTAGTGTGTTTGATCCCCATTTTCCCTCCGGCTCCATCCCCTCAGCCCCGAATTTCCTCTTCCCCACCTCGTAAAAGGATTTTCTCCCCGAGAAATGCAGTTCCTATTTTACTGATGGGGTCAGGACCTTTCTTTTTTTCTTTTTTTTTTAAAATCCATTTTATTGCCCCCCGGGGAGTGAGGCTTTCCATCTGGGGAGACGTGTAATGCAATCCAAAAATAACAGCGCAGCCGGAGAGCTGGAGAAATGGAGATCGAAGGTAAAACCCTGCACCAGAACACCCGTCCCGTGGTGCAGGACCAACGTTGCACATGTTTGAGAAGGAGATTTATATCTATCTATATATATAGATTTGTTTTTTTATCTTGTAGGCACTGTTGCTGAGGGTTACCTACTTAAAAAAAACCCTTGATTATTAAAAAAATGAAGCGGGTGAGGGTGGGAGCATCTTAAACCAGCTTTGCCCCCACCGAGATCTTAGCAACATCTGGGTCTGGGCTCTTTTCCCCCCAGAAAAGCTGTGCTTCAGGGGAGCTGCTGGGCCAGACACCCCTACCAGTTCACCCCAGCAAAAGGGAACCTGAACTGGGCAGTGTTTTCCCTGTAAAAAAGGGGGAAAAAAGCAAAACTTCATGTTTTCTTTTATTTCACCCCGTGCCCAACACACAGAGCCCAAGCCATGTCCAGATGTGCAGCCAGATGCTGATAATTCACCTGATAATGATGAATCCAGTGAAACGCTGCTGTACCGCGGCACAAGGCGGATTATATGCACTTAAAATAGCAATTTTCCTATTTTTTTTTCAACTTTTGTTAAACCTTCTGTGCTCCTCGCTGTGTCTCAGAGCCCAGCAGGTACCCTGGGCTGGGAGGAGCTGCGGGTTACCAGGTCTACCCACACACTCATCTCTGGAGCTCTGACTCAGCCCTCAATGCCAGCCGGTAGCGAAGCAAGAAAGTTATTCCTCCAACAGAAGTGGGTGCGTTGGCAAATCCCCCCTGCCCCTCTAGATCATCCTTTTCGGTCTCCCGTCTCCCTTCTCATCTCTTTCCATTTTGCTCATCTCTGGCTCGACATGGCGTCCCCCCTCCCCACCCACCTGCCCTCTCCTAGTAAAAAGTGCCCTTTGGCATCGCCGCATCCTTCGCCTCTTGCCATCTCTCTAAGTGAGCACGATCGCTCATTTGGTCTGCACGATGCTCAGCCCAGCCCCACCACCTCCACATTCACCCACAGTAATCATTAGTGTTAGTGTTATCGCCACCCACCATGTAATTAAGGAGAGGAGGGCAGGCTGGGGCTCGGAGTGGGGAGCTGAAGCGTGTTAAATGCGGCGTCCCTTACGCACAGCCCTTTGGACTATGCCACCGGTTCGCACACATTAAATCGCACCAGAAAAAGACATTTTGAAGCCAAACCCACCCAAACCAGTCAAGTCCGCAGCTTAGATGTCTCCCTAAAACAACCCAAGAGCAAACTTGAGCTTGGAAAGCTTGCCCAGTCTGGGGGTATTGCCCCCCCAGCCCTGTCCCAGTCCCCTGCACCTCTGCTCTTCCTCTCCCCGTGGCCTGATCTTGTCTGTGGGAAGCTGTTCCCCAGCCCAAACAGGCGTTAGGTGATGCCTCGAGCCCTTTGCAACTTGTCCACAGGAGGAACCTTATAAATGCTTATAAATATCTCAAGGGTGGGTGTCAGGAGGATGGGGCCAGACTCTTTTCAGTAGTGTCCAGCAACAGGACAAGGGGCAACGGGCACAAACGGAAGCAGAGGAAGTTCCAGCTGAAGATGAGGAAGAACTTCTTCCCTCTGAGGGTGACGGAGCCCTGGCCCAGGCTGCCCAGGGAGGCTGTGGAGTCTCCTTCTCTGGAGATATTCCAGCCCCGCCTGGACGAGGTCCTGCTGTAGGTGACCCTGCTTCAGCAGGAGGGTTGGACTAGATGACCCACAGAGGGCCCTTCCAACCCTGAACATTCTGTGCTTCTGTGATTCTGTGTGATTCTGTGCTTTTATTTACATGGAGAGCATGCTAAGAAGTGTAACTAAAAGAGGTATTTAGCAATTATTTTCAGATGTTTTCTTAACTGAAAATGTTAGTTAATTTTGAGGACTTACATTTTTTTTTTCAGATGAACTGTCCTTTAGTTAAATATTAAATTTTTTTTAGATCCTGAAACAGGATTATAAAAATTAAATGCAAAGTTGATCAAATGTTATCAATTTAGGGGAATAATAGTCAGTCAATACTTAGTTTGTACAGAGTTAGAGTAATTGTTATTTGTCAAGTGCCTCCAGTAACCTTTCTCAGGCCTCGTACATGCTACACTCCGCATAGAAGTACGCATAAATTCTAAAAAAAACTGCATACATTTTTTTTTTTTGGCTGATGAAAACCATGAAGATGATGCTCAGTTTATTGTTGGAGTCAGTACCTCCAAGGAAAATGGCAATATTCCAGCCTCTGTGAAGAGATAAAGATTAGACCTCACTTAACAAACCACTTCCTGAAACCACCAAGGTCTCCCTTGTATGTCTTTTTTTTTTTTATTTAGTGGAAAGAGGGAAAAGGGGAGAGAAAAGTTTGTTAGAACGTTATGGAAAATTATGGGAAGAAAGAAGAAGATAGACTGGCCTGCTAGGTAATACAGATTGTGTTCCCTGGGAATCCTCCTTGGTAGCCATTGAAAATCAGTACTGATTCATCTGAACTATTCCAGTATCGATGGCTGCACCGTGTCAGTACGCTCTGCTCCGATTCCGTGAGGTCCACACGGCTCAGATCTCAGCCGGAGGGTTTATCTAGACAGATAATCCTTTACACAGCAGACTGCTGTGCAGGCTGAGATCCAGTGGAAGGAGGCGGGTGTAGAAATGGGCAGGATTTAGGTCACCAAGGCCAAAATCAATATACGAAAAGTTCTTGATGAGCTCTCATTCAGCCTTGCAGGGCTTTTTTATGATTATTATTATTAGGACGTTTGTTGGATGCATAGATTTTCGCTTTTGTACATCCCCAGAGGCTGTCCCAGTCTCGATGAGACCGAGCAGTACGTTCCTGCTGAGAAGGAATCTCAAAATGCAGAGGTTAGGAATTACTCTGTTTTGTCCCCTTTAGTGTCTTTATCTGATCTGACTTCTCACCCTGCACTTGATGAATCTGCACAATGATCTTGACAACAGTCATTACGTTTTCTAAAGGCAGTGCCAAAGAAGCTTGAATGCTCTCCTGACTCATTAATCAATGAACTAGTTTAGTAGGAAGACCCAGATTCTTCACCCATTGTTACATTATCTGGTTTGGGGTGGAGACCGTTCCTGAATTCGGAGGAATCAGGAGCTGGGAGCAGCTTCCCCCAGTTCCTATCTGTATCCTTGTGGAATAGTATTTATTAGTGCGAAAGAAAGTGCACAAGAAAGAGCTCCATTTCTGATCATTCTGTTTTCCAAAGCTACATATTGTAAGTAAGGAAAGTGTTCAAACTGAGACTTTTGCTTGCAATTTTTAGTTAGGTTTTTTTTTTACTTCTAAAATTTGCTGAGCAGTGATTTAGGGTAACTTGAGTTCTGAGGTGTATTTACTATTAAAAACAGAACCTGAGTTCTGTATTAAACATGTTAAACTGAAGGTTTGCAAGTTTTGGTGTGAGAAAATAAGTGCTAGTGTTGTTAAAACTGAGTGAAACATACGCTTAAACTAATGTCTCCTGGAAAACATGACCAAAGGACAAGCTTACAGCTGCAGCCAGTGGTATAAAAGCACGTGCTTGAAATACCTAGTTCAGAGATGACGGTGGCCAGCCAAACAGGGGCCAGGGACAGAATACTGAATACAGTTTAGAAGGGACGTGGCCACGTTCTGCACTGGTTTTGGTGGTCCCTCTTGTTGCTCTGAAATCTTGTTGAAGCCTTCCTAGAAGGTCGTTTGTAATGATGTGAGAAAAGGCAAAATTATGAAATCCAAGTGACCTATGAGTGATTAAGCCACAAAATAAAAAAGGCCACGAACCATACTGAAGGCAAAACACATTACACAGCTGTTCTGATACTGTTTGAGCACATGCTGCCAGGGAAAGCAGGACTTGGTTTTGTGCGTGGGTCATGGCGGTGCTGGGGGCTGGGCTCCAGAATTTTCTCGTTGAAACTGCTTTTGCACCCTGTCTTTCCATGTTTATCTCTTCTTGACAGCAGTTTGCAGAGAAATCTTGTAGTAGATGTGGCTACACAAAATCCCTGGGGAATGTTTTTGCTTTTTTGTCACAGGATCTTTCCCAACATCCCCCAAAAGCAGAAGGAAGGTTTTGAAAATATTTGGACTGGAGCTTAGTAGGAATTTTTTTATTCCCCTTTCTTTTGTTTCATCAAAGGACACTCGTCAGCATTGTGTTTTAAAATGGAAAGTTATATGCTGTGATTTTATCTCCAGAAATAAGCTGTTATGCTTTCTGGTAAGCAAGGATTGTAGTAGAGGTAGTATCTTTTATTAGATTAATTTATAGTCTGGAAGAAGAACAGGCCAGCTTTCAGCACACCAGCTCTTCCTTAGCTTAGTTTCAGACCTTTAGGAACACAGTCTTTTTAGAAAGAAAGTGACCTGGAGGCGATCCGAGTTCAGTTTTAGACCATCTATTTTCCTTCAGCTTTCTCAGCTAAACTAATAAGCACATCCAACCTGCCTTCATTAGCGAGATAAACGTTTCAGCGACAGGAGCGATGGCTGTCACTGTTGGGGAAGTCATGCTGCTCTCTTCATTTCTGGCCCCTCAGGCGACGTGGAAGTGATGCCTGGCTCCTTTTTGCTGGCGATCACAGGGAGGGTTTCTGAGGTGTGCAGATATACACAGTGTGCTCAGCGCAGAGACCAAAGTGGCAGGGGGTGATGGCTCCGGGGGGTGACAGCCGTACGTGGCTTTGGGCTGCAACCTCAGGGTGTGAAGATGCTCAGACAGAAGAGTGTAAGAGCTGCAATGCAGGATGGTCTACCAAGCACGGGTGTTTCAGGGAGTTTTGGTAACTCTTAGTGGGGTAAAGTGGTCACAGCAATGTGCTTGTGAGCTGGGGAAAAGAGGAAATTTATGGGAGAGCGAGCCATTGGCAGAAATGCTTCACAGATGAGCAGGAGGTGTGTCTCACAATCAGCTCCTTGGTGCATCTTGTGTTCCACAGGGTGGGCCGAGTTTGGATGAAAGAGTGTAGGCATTCAAAGTGGAGCCTAGGCAGAACTGTTATCATGGGAAAATCCCTGCCCTATTCCTGGCTGTCCTTTGAGACACCCTGTTTTAGAGGCACCTCAAAGGTTTATTAGAAAGTTTTACACGGCTCACTTTTGCCAGAGTTGAGCAGCTTGGTATTCTCAAATACAGAATCACAGAATCATAGAATCATTGAGGTTGTAAAAGACCTCTAAGATCACCAAGTCCAACCCATCACCACCATGCCTGCTAATGATGCCTCCTAAAGATGCGGCGCGGCAGCTTCTCTTACATTTCTCCATGTCAAAACTACGGGTTTTACCAGATTTCTCATTTTCCAGAGCTGCCTCCAAGCTTCGTGGGTCATTCCCCGTCGGCGTTCAGCCCCTGCTTAGCAGCTCCCTGCCAGGTTTCGCTGCCTGGCCCTGCGAGAGCTGTTGGTTTGTCCTTCTTCCAAGAAGGGGAACAATAAACACGGCCGGATCAAAGTCCGGCGCTCGGATGGGCGATACGGGCTTCCGTCCCGCTGCTGCCAGCGCGTGCCAGGTGTCCCATCCTGCCTGCCAGCGCCGCTCGCAGCCGCCCCGTTCTGCTTGCAGACGGCGAGGCGTCACAGCAGATAGGGCTCGGGGAAGAGCAGCCTGGAGGGGCGGCTTGCAGAGGGTGCCCACGGGGCATCACGTTGCTATTTTAGTGTTTTCAGCGATTAATCTGGCAGGAATGGCTGTGATTCAGGGGCTGATAACGGTGTCTGGATCCAAGGGCTGGGGAGGCGGCAGCAGCAGGGCAGGTGATGCGGGGGCAGCCAGGATGACGGCGTTTCCCTCCGCCGTCTCCTAACCACCGTCACTTCTGCACTCACGGTGTCGGCAAATTAAAGCCATCACCTGGGAATCCTAATACAGTCTCCCCATTTTCTTTTTTTTTTTTAACTCTTTGCCTTTTTTTTTCCCCCCTCCCAACTGGTGGTTTAAATGAGCTTTAGCAAAAAGCTCTAGTTCCCAGGCTTTCATACCAGCATCTCAGCTTGGCTTGGGGAAGCAGCGCTGGGTGGTGTTGAACTGTGCAAGTGTGTGTAAATACCAGCAGTCTCGAAGCAGAGCACAAGTGATGTTTTCCTCCAGGAGTATCAAATCACGGAGGAGAGATACCACCAAACACTTGGAGGTGCGGGTTGCCAGAGGCAGTTGTTTTCCTCATAAAGAAATTTTAGTTGGATGTTTTCTCCAATCCAGAACAAAAAAAAATAAGAGAACATAGTAGAATATACAGCATACAGCTCCCTGCTTTTTATTTACAGCTAGGGGATCAACAAGAAAAAGAGCAGCTTTTTCTCCTGCATTCCTAAGCCTTTCCAAATCGTCCTCAGGTAGGACCGATGCCGTTAGGGGAAGGCCATGGGCATCCCACTACTGTCACAGCCCTTGGTGGCAGGCGTTTGGTAAGCGTGGGACGAGTCTTGCTCCGTCACAGTGAGAGGCACAAAGGGTCCCGACCCCGCAGGGGGAGTCTGTAAATTCCCCGGCTTTCCTCTGCAGAAAGGGCTTGGAGGGTGAGGAAGAGGAATTGGAGACGTCAGGATCACAGAGTCACAGAATCACAGCATGGTGGGGGTTGGCAGGGCCCTCTGTGGGTCACCCAGCCCAACCCCCTGCCCAAGCAGGGTCACCCAGAGCAGGCTGCACAGCACCGCGGCCAGGCGGGGCTGGAATATCTCCAGAGA
>Ga0181612_160023_pt1 | contig 13124 bp, 5 predicted proteins | sample HoacroProtozoa21_FD_119630 | JGI IMG/M metagenome (GOLD analysis project Ga0181612, IMG submission 119630) | Hoatzin crop microbial communities from Cojedes, Venezuel. Combined Assembly of Gp0051906, Gp0051904, Gp0051908
CCCGTGTAAAAAGTTCCTCTCCAGCTTTCTTGTAGGCCACTTCAGGTACTGGAAGGCTGCTGTAAGGTCTCCTGTTGGCTTTAAGGCCAAAGTGCACAGATTTCATTACGTTATCTGTATTTAATAACTATTAGCTGGTCTTTACCGAAAAGCAAAAATCCCTACCTTCCCAGTGGTTATGTTACTGTCTTTATCACACATTTCTCCAGCCTTTTAAAAGGCCATTTCTGTGAATAGAAATTTGTTTACAAGAATTTAAAACCATTGGAGCAACATGGCTGCATGTCCTTTACACCTGAAGAAAAAAGGATTCTTGGATTGTCTTATTAGTCCCTCACTGAACGATTGCAGCAGTTGCTCGACCTTGAGAGAAATGGGACACTGCCAGTGTTCTCCAGAGGCTGGTGTTATTAGTGTTGGCTGACCTCGGGGGAACTGGGTGACCTCCATTTCACCTTCCAATCTCCCAACACCAAAACAAAGCAGTTTTTTGCAACATAATGTGAATAAAAGACAAAGGATGGTTGTTTTTATATATAGGGGAATAGTGAAAGAGGCTGCTGTACCTTTGATTAAAGAACAAAATGCAATATAAATCCATCGTATAGCAAATAAAAAGACTAGAGTCCTATATGTACTTTGACACTAAATTTCAAATTTAAGGATTTCACTTTAGGAGGTTAATGGGCATAAACCTCACTGTACATGCTACAGTTATTGCTGTTTTTCAGGAAGAGGATGGTCCGTATTGTCTTGTATCAACTACAGAATCATGATAGTACATTCTGTGCAACTACCACATGTATACCGTTAAGTATTCACAAAGGAATTGATAGATTCTTTTCGTAGTCATTACTGATTGTCTTTGGGGTAGAAGCTTGAAGTCTTTCAAGTTAAAAAGAAAGAGCAAACTCAAGCATGTTCTTTTTTTAGATTTAAAATTTACATTCACAGAAGCTTCTTGTGTACTTAGTTATGTGTATGCTTGTATGTATGCAATCTTATGCAATCACAAAAATGAGTAATTATTTGGACCTACCTTATCAGCAACTAAGTTTGCTGTTTTTCAGACTGCTTTTTTTTTCTTTCAGTATAGATTCTCACTGGCTTGTTTTTGGAAAATTAAGATTTCAGCCCATAACTAAGTCATTCTTGATTTGCAGCTGTGCAGATTCTGCATCTGTCCCTAGTAAAGAAGATATAAGAGTAATTATAGTGTTATTGAACATACCAGTCTTGGCCTCCTTTAGCTGTGTACCTGTCAGTCTGGCAGGACTCCAGAAGTTATTCAGGGATGCATGGATCAGGTTCTTGAGAAATGCTGTAGGCAGATAAATGCTTACGACGTCTTCTAGTGCAGAACTTGGAAGTGTTGCGAAATGCCACATCTGAGAGAGTGCCTCACCACTATGTTTTCTCTAAGACTAAGAGGAAGAAATTTCAGCCTTTCCCCCTCATTATTCTGGCTGAAGACCAAAACGGTTGGAAACTGAATTCCAGTAGTGGGTTAAAGCTGCATGTGAGATGCTTTGGAACAGGCACCCGAGTTTCAGACAAATGATGGATTAACACATGCCAAATCTGCTGCTATTTGATGTTGGACTGATTAACACTTGCTATTTATCAGTGTATTAAAGAAACTTGATTTGATCCTACTGGTGGAAAAGCTGAGTTATGTGTTTATTGTTTAGAGGCAAGTGTCACTTTAGGGAAATTGGCCGCCTTTCACAATCCCAGAGGAGGAAAGGCCATGAAAGGTAAGCAAATCAGTTTGAAAGGCGGGTGTGTGGTGGTGGTTAATCCACTTCTGAAGGTAGCTCCCTTTGTGTCCTCTGCTGTACCTTACAGTGAGATCTGAAGCCTGTACAACTCCTTTCGGATGTGCTCTGGGAATGGTTCTAAAACTGAATTTCAGTAGAGCTGTATATGTGAAATTCATTGAAACAGATTTCTTGCTGTGAAATAAATGATGTGTCGCAACATAATGTATCACAAATATATTTCCGCTTAGAGACTTACATTTTTGATATCTACAGTCTGAAAGTTCTGATGTTTGTTTACATGCATGCCAAGATACTCTGGTAATTTTAATCATATATATATCTGCTACATGTCTGGTTCTGTTTTCCCTTAAATCACACAAGAAACTTAAACTGCCTTTCCTTTCAAGGGTCAATGCATGTATTGTTTAGAGTTCAGCGAGATGACAATCTTGTCAGAATATTGAAGCCAGAGGCGTTTTCAAATTGGAATGGATTCAGCTGATCAAATAACAATGGTGACTTTTCTGACACTGAAAAATTATGATACAGTGCAGTATAAATTGGACCTTGGCTCAGTGTTGAAAAACACCGATAATTGACCTTGGATCATCTAGTTTTTGTAGGGGTGTGGGAGGAGGAACTCCATATTTGACAGCAACTCTTTATCAGATATTTGAAAGAATCACTAGCAGGTGGGGTGTAGGAGGGAAACAATTATATAATACTTCTGATCCATAAAGTGTATATATCATATTTTTCCATTAATAACCACTGTTTTCTGTTGTTTCTAGTAATTTAACCATTAGCTGTTATGATTTTAACCTCTGTCATGCTACTTTAACTCAGAACAAATCCAAGCTGCATCATGGTTAAGTCATGAACAATCTATTTCATAGCTCAGGCTATGATACCAAAAGAATAACTAAGAAGTAGTTACAGAGTTGTGTGTTTCATACATAGATCTGTGGTGTCAGAGCTACATGTACGTGCACATACAAAAAGTCCTTTGTCATCAAACATACGGTGACTTTGTCAGTGGAAATATTGTCTGATCAGGCAGTCTTGATCTGCTAAATATATACGGGCTATAAGTAAAGACATAAGTGAACATGTTTCTTCAATAAACTGTAATGGCTCTGGCTGTCATTTGTTCTTACTTGGTGGCGTTCGTGCTTTCTGTCTCACCAATCCAAAAGTGATCATTTTTGTTAGAAAATGTTATAGAAACAATTAATGTCTATTGAGGACATAGGAAGCACTGTGGTGATGTTTGGGCCAGAACTTTGCTTACTGTCAAGTGGTTTCTTTTAGACTAAGTAGAATTCTTAACTCCATATTTATCAAATTGCAGAGAGTAACAATGAGACTGTTTGACCTTTTCCTTAAGAACTATGTGCATGCATAGAATGAGATCCCTAATTAGAAGCCATATTTACCCATCTGATAACTAGCAATGTCAAACCTGGAGTTCTCCATTCAGAATAAGAACACTGATAAAGAGTATTGAAGTAGCAGTGAGACACTGATGTATTAGTTTATGTGTGCATCCACATGATTAACATGAACTTTCAGGCTAAGCACCTTATTGATATTAGGAATAAGAACTCTGAGCAAGAGTGAACAATAATTTTGGCTCTACAGAAAGTGAGAACTTCTGTGCAGCAGAGAGACAGAAGATGGGTGTTTTATACCTTCAAGGATGGAGGTACCCCAAGAGTAGGAAGAGGTAATGGGTTGCTGAGTGATCTGCGGACCTGAGAGCCCTGAGGAAGTTCATGCTAAAGGTTTCATGTTCCCTTGTTAGCATGCTTTATCCCACAGCCAAAGAATCGTGCTATGCAGTATACTTGTTTAGCATAGTCTTACTTTGTTTGTGACAGCTGCACTTGAAATGCCAACAAGCGACGTGAAACTCAGGAGTAAGGTTTGCTGCCCTGCAGACTTTTAGAAAAATCATATCTTTTAAAGCAACGAGAGAAAATATTAAAAGAGAAGCACCAATGTTGAATAAATGTTGTGTAAGGTTTTGTTTTCCAAATACCTATTTCTTTTTAGAGAAACAGCCTCAGCACAAGCCAAATCTTTCCAAAGAGAGATTAAAGACAGTGAGTTGTGCTGAAGTAAATGTGCTGATGTGCTGAAAGCTGCAGAAGGATCCTTGGGCTGTTTGGGCCTCTGGTACAGGTGTATATACTTGTAAGTGAACCAAAAATAATTATCTTACAGCTGAAAGAGGTGCTTAGTTCTGCAAGCTATTCAGACACCAAGAGGTCTACAGATACTAGAGTTTGAAAAGGAGATCCAGCTGCATTTAAAAAAAAAAAGTCCATAAGCTATTTGGGAGTCTTAATAAATGACTCTTTCTTTTCTGAAAGTCATATTTGGTGGGATTCTTGTTCTGCAACAGAATTGTTGTTCTACACAGAGAATAATCTGCCTAGGAAGCTGAATGAGAACTGAAGAAATAAATAATGCATTGACCAAAAGCTGTGATACAGATGAGAAGCGTAGAGCATATGTATCTGAGATCCCTTACAGTAGATGTGTGCATGAGCGTAGAAAGATCTTACGTGTTGGCTTAAAGTAGTAAAATTACATGTCCCATTGCTGTGTTAAAGCTGGAACTTCATTCTACAGAAGTACATGGTTACAATGAAAAAGGTGGTCCCCAGCCTTGCTTTCTGTGGCCAGCTTCTTGTTACTGAGAGTCGCACAAGCCAGCTCTAGATTGTGTACGTTTATGTGGCAGTTGAATGACGTAACGGCTAGTTCTCAGCTGCATCAGCCCACTGTGTAATTTGAGATGATTTTTGGATGATTTTGAGCATTCAAGCCGATCCATGTGTGTGGGGTTTGGTTTGTTTGTTTGTTTGTTCATTTTGTGGTGGGTTGTTTTATTTAATTTCTGTTCTTATTTATGTCCTACAAACAAGTTGCTTTTCTAAGACTTTGGAGTCGGCTGTCCTTGCATTGGATTTACTGATTGTTCTTTCTGTCAAAGATTAGAAGTAAATGATTTGCAATATATGTAACTTTTTACTTTTGGGCTGAAATCGTTTAATGTGTAGAAAGCCTGGCATGAATCAATAAAAATGATGTCATATGTCTGTCAGATACTAGTAGTTTATCCATGCAGGTGTCATTTCTGACACAGAACTCATTTCCAAAGCCTACTTATCCTGACTTCTCTGCAGTGAAATGCAAGTGAATAATCTGGCAAACAGGATGGAGGTGTCAAAGTTCTAAAATTTCTAGAAGGAGCTGGAGAGGAGAAAAGGCTTGGATCTAAGAGGAATTCTGTAGGCTCTGAGAGGGATCAGACAGATGTTTTCATACACCAAGGGGGGTAGTGCTTCACTTTTTGGCATGGGTGGCTCCAATAGCTAACCGAAGAGAGAGTCTGGGGATCCTGAGCTCAATGTGGAGAGTGCTTTAGAGAAATAATGGTTCAGAGACAAAGACAAGTGTTAAGGATTGACATATTTCTTTAGATTTCTGTATCTCCTGTGTTAAGTATTAATTATAGCTGCATGTGGGCATGTGTGTGTGTTTCAGCTGTTACCTAAACTGGAGATCTGAATCATAAGACAAGAATACACCTGGCAGAAATGTGGCTGGGTCTGAAGTACTTGGTAGGATGAAGGGCTCAGTACTGGTTACAGCTCTTAGATAAACTGGTCTGTAAGGTTGTTTTTCTGTGATGTCGTAATGTCCATTTTTTCCATGTGGTAAGTGAATATCCAAAACATAGTCTGACTTAGGTTTCACAAATGTAATCGCAGTGCAAAGAAAATACATAGCTTACGTGGTAGACTTCAACAGCCCTGTAAGTACATGACTTGTACATTTGGAGACCAGGACACAGCCAGATCCTTAATGGAAGCTGCAGGTAGGAATGGGTGGAGAGCATTTAAGGGTTCATAGCATTAGAACTGTACAAAATGGTGACCAAACCCATAAAACAGACTCCAAAACCATGATGCATATCAACCAGACTTTGAAAAAGTCTAATTGATAGAGTCTAGAAAAAAATATAGACATGAATACTGTGCTGTGTAGTGACTGCTATTGTCCTGTGACAGCCAAAGTCAGTGGCCATGGTATGAACATGTTCCTAAGACTCTAACAGTGAAAATGTTAGAAGATATATAATTTAGGAGACTGGGGGAGGTGGAAGTCTGTAATAACATCAGCCCTAGAGAAAACATAAAAGACGTTTTGGTTGCCTATGAAGCAGGCATACTGTCTGTTCAAGAAAAGAAGGAAAAGTCAAAAAAAAAAAAAGAGGAAAGGTTTCTGTGATCAACAGTCTCACTGGAGAAAAATGAGGGGTTTATAAAGGATAAAGTAAAATAAAGTTTACAATACACACTAGAGGGTGAAAGAAGGCCTCCAAGGAATATAAAGCAACTGTAAAAGTACAGAAGGAGGGAGAAGGATCCTCTCTTACTGCATGGTTTCAGGTTGGTTAATAAAGAACTGCATCTTCCCAACTTTCATAGCAATGACAGGAACAGGCTCTCATAGCATCATGTAAAATCAAAGGGCATGATTAGGAATGGGTGCATACTGCAAGTGGTGGAAACAAAGTTTCTGTGGCAGATGGCCTCATGTTTTCAAAGGATCAAGAGGATAAGGGACTGAATCACTGCCTACCTCATTTGGAAAACCTTCATTGTTTCTCTCAGACAAGACGACACTGTGGAAATCTTCAGGGCAACCTCACAATATTCTTGTCCTTGGTTTGCCCTGCAAGTTTTGCTCAATTCAGAGTAGCAGGATTTAGTCTCACGTTGTTAGGAACAGGTAACAGTTCTTTGCTCCTAACCCATTCCTGAAATACATCGTTTCATAACACTGCAGCCTTTGAAGGTATGCTAACAATGTGTATTTGCATCCTTACTGTGCATGTTCACTCATGCGATCCGTTTTCCTTTTGATTGTTCAAGTTGGTACAGCAAAATGATTTCTGGAATTTGGGTTACTTTTCTCATAGATGCAGTTAATTTGAATAAAGTCATTTGTAAGCAAAGCCAAGAGAGCTACCATCAGTCATCCCTAATATATCAGCAGACTTAAAAAGCCTGCAGCTGGAATCAGACTTGATCTCATTGTTGGTATATCTACTGTATTTGGGTCACAGTATGGCCTTCATGAAGTCAAATAGTAAGATGATAGTTATAAGAGGAAGACTAATCACTTACCTAAATACAATTGAAAAGATGGCTTATGTACAAGCCATTGGTTTTCTGCCCTTTGATAAATGCATGTAACTTTGTTTTTTTTTTCCTTTTTTATCCGAGGCTTAATCTGCTAATGGTCTTCACAGAAGGTGATTACTTTTTAGCTTGGTACGGATTTGGCTGGGCTTGTGTTGCAACTGCAGTGGGCACGGCCTTTGGGATGGAGTCAGGCTGTCAAATCAAAATGTGACAGTGGTCTTCTGGAGTGTCTTTTTTGGTAATAGAAGTCTCTCTAGATTAGATACATTGAACTCGGCCTGTTCTGCAGATTCAGTACTGTCCTAGAGCTCTGAAGCATCTTTTAATATAGAAAATCATGTGCTAATGTTGAGCTTAGATTTTTTTTGTTGTTGTTGGAGGAAATGCATTATGCTTTTTGAATATAAGGCTGATACATGCACAGCTCAAGAGTGATCACAGCACTACTGTTTATGTGAAAGCTGCACAAACATTGTTATCCAATATACGACTCATTCTCTTAATTACCCTTCTTTCCCCTCAAATTCAGCATTTTTAACTATGTAGCAAGCATGTTTTCTCACCTTTTTAGTAGTGCTTGTAAGCCATTTTATATTTGCATTTTGATTGCCACACAAGTTACAGAATATTTTTGTCAAAGATTTAAATTGGGATCGCAAAAAAACAGCAGTAGATGCAAGCAACAATGTTTTATCAGTACAGAAGTGTCAAAAGAGAATGTTAAGTGTAAAGCAGTGTTTTTGCAGATGGCTTTTCCTTTTTTTAGCCTTCTGGGTATTATGTACTGATAGCCTTTCTGAGTTTTGAACTAAACAAGTAGGCCACTGTAAGATCTTAAAAATGATGTTATGGCTAATGATTTTAAATTTTTTGCCAGTACAAAACCAGTAACTCATGAAGCTCTTATCATAAAAACCTATATAGCTCAGCTATAGCTTTTTAAAATCTAATTGGATATTAAATCTGATATTAAGATTGATTTCACTGTCAATCTTTTGATGTTTGGGAACAAAAAGAAAAAAGAAGAGTTAATAGAATTAACTGTGGCAATTGCAAAAGTATAATATACTTTGTCCATTCAAGGAAGAAAAAATTCAGCATGTGGTCAAAATTTCATACGCATTGAATACTTTCTGAATGTTACGTAGGTGGAATTCTGTCTCACTACTGCCAAATTTAGGGTTGTAGCTGGAGGAACGTAACATTAAGAATCTGGCTTGAAGGTTCCATGTAGCCACTGAAAATGTGACATGAAGATGGTGGCTAAAATGCTGCTATTTTGTGTGGCAATGTAGTTATGTTAATCAGGCCCTTTCTGGGTAAAGGAAACCAAGAGGGACCAGTCAGTTTGTAAGGTTGGTGCGTAAAACATGTGCTTGTGAGCGTCAAGGAGGTGTTCAGCCTGCGTTGCACAAAAGGTTTAAATGAGGTTGCTTTATTTACTTGGAAAGTGAAACATGAAAGGGAATGTGTTTCACTTTATCCTCCAACAGATTTAAAAAAAATCAGAACAGTAGGTGCAAAAACTAACAGCTAATAGTACATTAACAGATAGAATGAAAATGGATATATATATATATAAAATTTGGCAATAAACAGAAATAGAGAGGAAGACTTGGAAACAGGTGTCTAGGTTTCATACCAGCAGGAGCCGTTAGGGTAAAAGGCATGACTTCTTTTAAGAAAAATTCAGGAATTTAATTTTTTTTTTCCCCGAAAAATTAAAGATTTGTGTAAGAGAATACATGAGGTATTTGTCTTAAGAATCAGCGGTTTGTGTTTGCTGGCACTTCCACATCCTAATTTTAGAAGGATACTGCCAAAAAAAACCACAAAGGCAGAAAGACAGAAAATTGTGACTACATTGCAGTGCTGTCCAATCTGCTCTGTTAAAAACAAATAGTTCTACTTGTACTATCTGACTGGCTTGGATGTACGGACCTGTGGAAGATATGATTGTAATTCCAAATCATACAGGAGGGACATGTTCTGTCCTTTGCGCCAGCCTTGTTTGGTTGGGGTTTTTTGGTGCACTTTATGCTGCGTGTGCAGCCTGCTGATCCCTAATAGCATCTGAGCTGTGAGGCCATTGCACCCTTGTGTGTGGAACATGCGCATTGTAGAAATAACTGTATTGATGGCAAAAAAAGGAAGAAGGACAAAATATAATTGAAATGATGGAACAAGTAAGCTTGTTTTCAGCTCTCTTATCCCCTTATTTTGTCACTGGATACAAAAGTAATTATTTTGGGAGTCAAGCAGGTCTGCCCCTGTCTTAACTAGAAGCAATAAACTGTCATTTAAATGTTGTATAAATACATCAGGATTTATATTTGGTGGGTTTTGAGGGGATTGGCAGGTGAGAGAGGCTCTCAGCTTCCAACAGTGCTTTGAAACAGAAATTGTTTCCCACATTACATCTTCTGTCACTGCCGTGTTGATTGCTACCATACCCACTCAGACATGACCAGAATCCCAAAGCATCTGTCAGCAGCACTTTTTCCAAATAATTGTATTTGTCTCTGCTTACATCTTCAAAATAGGCTAAGCCATAGCACCAGACAGAAATCGCTTGTCAAAATAGCAGCACTTACTGTGCTCTGTTGTGTGCCTCTCCTTCCCTTCATGCAAAGGCTGTGGCTGCTCATTTACAACACTGCTTCTTGAAGAAATTTCGACCCCCTAGAGAGGCTCTGCACGTCAAAAAATCACTGCCCGGCTTATCAAATGAGGCAGCCCTTTCTGAAAGGAAGATTACATTAGGAATGACAGAGAGTATTGAAGACGCTGATTCAGTGCAGTGGATTTGTCGCAAGGCAGTTCTTTGGCACGTTCCCTCTTCTCTGTAATCTCCTCTGCTCAACAACTCCAGCCATCATCTATCACAGCTGTGCTCAATGCTTGCCTCTCGCTTCTGACCCTTCTCCCTCCAGCTCTGTCCGATTGCCTTTTGCATTTCCTCACTGATTTCGCAGAACAATTTAAGCTCATCCATTCCATGGCAAGCTAAGCCATGCCCTGCTATGTCACCTACAGGTTTCTGATCCCTTCCTTGATCCCAGTCTTTGTATCAGTATTTCCTTGCTTACCCACTTTCCCGGTGTTACCCCCTTGCTGAGATGTATTTAAACTCATTGAATCGCATGGTGACAGGAATTACATTTTACACAGAAATTGTATACTGCATAAACACAAAATGATGAAGCTGAGAATGACTTGGTGCTCATGTGCATCCTGAAGGGCATTTGCCTTCGCTTGTTTGTAAGGAATTCCAGAGTTGGGGACACTGTGATGTTGTGAGATGATGTATTCCAGTGCTTCATTACCCTTTATACAAGAAATTTTTTTCCTAAAATCTAACCTGTGTGATGCTGCAGTTTAAGCAGTTTCCTTCTGCTACTGCTCATGTAGCAGATGTGAAGAGTACTAACTAGCTCATCCTCTGTGTCTTCAAAACAGCCTGTAAAGGTTCGCTTTCCCTCCTTTGTGGTCTGAGTAGACCTTCTAAAAACTGCAGCAGTATAAGTAATGTACTACTAGAGTAAGTCACCAAATCATTCACTAATCTCAAGAAATACGTGGAATTCTGTAGAAAAGAATTATTTTCTTAACAACAGTGTTTTCATCATAAGAAATGTTGCCATGACTGTTTTCTGCCATGGTATTGCTTTATGTGTCTCATGATACATTTTGCTTCGGCTGATGAGTTTTAAAAATCTTGCATTTGTATTTTATCTTCAATGTTGTATAATAGGCGTGAAATGTCAGATTAAGAAAAATCACGCCTGTTTATATTGTTATGGTTTCTGCACTACAAATTGTACAAAGTTCTTCTGTAAAAAGGCCTAAGTAATGCTGTAAACAAATCAGTGGATTCACTTAGACTTATCCTTTAAATTCTTCTTGTGTAGATTAAATATCAACATTTCTTTTTGGTTCGTAGAAGTCACAAATTAAGTAATAAGCTAATAACTTCAGAAATCTGTCCTGTTGCTCCAACAGTCTCTGACTGTTGCCGATGACATTCCAATTAGTCCCTGTTTTACTATCAAAACAAGTTCATGAAGTGTTTCTTCTTAATGCTGCTAATATTTTTTATAGTAGAAATTCCACTGAGGTTTGTTTGACTTTCTTTCTCTTACAGAAATGAAATACAACTGTTAACAATTTCCCACATGTACTTAAGTGAAGCACAGAGGAATAGTATTTTAAATCTTTGACAGCAAACCTAACATTGCAAAATAACAACTGAAAAAACTACAAACTTGAAGACAAAAGTGCTGTTTTACTCCAAAGAAGAAACCCTTCTTCAGATGTAGTAATTGGCTAAGTTATTTGCTCTGTTTATTCATTCTATTTAGAGATCTATTTAGTAATTGTTTTCTTGTCACTATTTTAAACTTTTTTGTTTCCAAGTTCACTCAGAAAAAAAGAAATATTCAATGAATGAAATAGCCTTCTTGCATACAAAAAGAAAATGGCATAGAAAAACGGCTGATGTGGGATTTACAAATATCTTTATTCATGCTTTTAAATAGAAGCTATATGGAAAAATGAGTATAAATTTGATGAGATCATAAAAGATCAAATGCAGTTACAGGCTTGCAGGCAAGTCTGGCGAATAATCATTGTTCTGAGAAGGGGAATGTGCATCAGTGTAATCCCTTAAAATAATCTCCAAAATAACTCTAATCCTGAAAATAACTTTTTTGAATTTGTAGAAGTATAAAAAAAAAAAAATCAGAAAGAGGCATTAGGTGAAATGCTTAGACTACAAAGTCAGAGTAGATAAAATACCTTAAAGCCATGGGAGTAATACAATTTTGATTCTTATTTTGATTCTTAAACTATTTTTAGTAAAAAAAAATAAATGTGAAATGTAAATAGCATAATAAAAGCTATACATGGTGTTAAGCCATTAAGGCATTTTGCAGAAACGTAAGCATATTTGCATTCCAAAGTGGGATTTTGAATGAAGGCTTTTTTCTGCAAAAATGAAAGAAACCCCTACTTTTTCATAAAAAGCAGTAAACTACCTGGAATTCAGATAGACAGTTTTGGAAACAATATCAGGAATGCCATTATCATTTAGAAAGTAGAAGTTCTGAATTGTTAGCAGCTGAACTGAAATCTAAGGGATAATATTGCCTTATATCCACTCACCTGAGAATGTGTTCAGCTGCCTTATTCTCCTCTTGTTCCCAAGAATGTGACAACTTTATATTATGTATATTTTTTATATATATATATATGTTGCTTTGCCTGTTTAAATACCATAAGGTATCTGAAGTTTTAAAAATCCCTCCTTACAGAATGAAAAGGTAGTTTGAAAAATAAAATCAGAATAGATTCCATAGCTGCATTTGTTCTAAATGGCGATACTCTGATTGATGTTTGAGGATTTCCCTGAATGCCACCCATACAGTGGCACTGCACAAGTAATAGAGAAGGAGTTCTTTAGTGACAGTCACTTTTTCAATCACAGTGGGTACTAACCAGTTATTTATAAATCAAAAGATGCTATAAAAGGTTTTGTCAGTGTTAAAAATAGGGTTTTTTTTGTAGTCCAGCTATGCAATCTTACTTCTTATGATTCAGGGCACAAGTTTCCTTCTGTGCCAGATTTCAACATTCTGAAATTTTGGAAGCCTGTGGATAGGGAACGGTGTATCTGTACTTAGAGTGGCTGCTAACATTGATTTTGTAGGGTTATTTTTTTCAGTGTCCTGAATTGAGGAGAAACCACAAAGATATTTGGGGTTTGTTAATAGGATAGCAGAACTGACTGAAAAATAAAGAATGAGGTGCTAATTCAGATCTTGGGGTTTTGTTTTGTTTTTTTTTTTACATGTATAGCATTTATAATATTGGGTAGATTGCCTAGGTATTAAAAATATTAGCATTTTATAGAATCATAGAATCATAGAAAGTTTTGGGTTGGAAGGGACCCCTAGAGGTCATCTAGTCCAACCCCCCTGCAGCGAGCAGGGACACCACTAACTAGGTCAGGTTGCTCAGAGCCCTGTCCAACCTGGTCTTGAATGTTTCCAGGGATGGGGCCTCCACTACCTCTCTGGGCAACCTGGTCCAGTGTTTCACCACCCTCATTGTAAAGAATTTCTTCCTTGTATCCAGCCTA
>Ga0181612_163597_pt1 | contig 13124 bp, 3 predicted proteins | sample HoacroProtozoa21_FD_119630 | JGI IMG/M metagenome (GOLD analysis project Ga0181612, IMG submission 119630) | Hoatzin crop microbial communities from Cojedes, Venezuel. Combined Assembly of Gp0051906, Gp0051904, Gp0051908
AAATTTGTGCCTGAATGTGCATGCAGGTGTGAGAAAGAAAGAGTGTGTCACACACACATTCCCCAAGATATCCTTTAGAGCCGCTAGAACCTTTCACATCGTCTCCTTCCTCTGTTTTCTTTTTCTCTGCTCAAGCTGTGTTCATGCTTGCTTTTCCAAAGCTCCCATCATGAGCTTTTTACTTCTCGAGAGCCGACATGCCGGTGTGCTGCCTGACAGTAGGAGCACAGCAAGGCTAGTGAATAATTGAAAGTTATTGACCTATAATAACCTGGCATTATTGACCATAAATGATTTAGTTAAAGCACACACACACACACACACAGGCCGTCTCACATGAAGGAGCTGAATTTTGAATTCCCTTTGTCCAACACTGGCTCAACGGAGCTTGTCACAGGGGGCAGAAGGGCATTTTGGCCAGGTATTAAATTAGTGTTAATCAAAACAACATTTCTGATGATGTTCTGATAAGATTCTAGTGGGGAATGAGCACAGTACCTGGAGCCACAAACAAATTGTCCTGAGTCATTACTCAGAGCTCCGTGAGAACATAGACCTTTCCTGAACTTCAGCAAAGTTCACAGATTTTAAGGCTGAGGAGGACAATATTCAACAAGCAGCCTAACACCTGCCATAAGGTAGACTAGAAACTAACAAATACCAGGACCAATAACCTTTCATTGAACCAGAGCACAGCTTTCAGGGGGAAGGGAAAACATCCGTTTTTTATGTCAGACATCCCACTCTCCTGTTGTTATTCATTTCTGCTGAGCCAGGTCTTGCCCTTAGAAGTGGAAGCGCTGACATCAGCTCCTTTGGAGCCATAAAATTCTGGTTGCCCTGCTAGAAAGCCTGCTCAGGGTTTATGCCTGGCCTCAGGTCCCCATCATCTAGTTGGATCTTCAGAGTCAGGCATCTCTGTCTCCGGTGAAGTCCCAACAGCTTCCCGTGTCTGAAAAGAGCCCTGTGGAAGTGCAGACGTCTGGGCTGGCGAGCTTGGCTGGGTCAGATAAAGATGTGAGTGAGTAACTGTTTAATTGAGCCAGATTTCTGAATGAGATATAATCCCAGCCACTAGCACAACTGCCATATGCCTTCCTAAACTGGCTGTGTTCATGTCAGGATCCGAATTTTGTGTCTGGCCTCTGTTATGGAAAGTTTCTGCCCAGTTTTTGGCAGATGAAACTTTGAAGCTTGGACCTGTTCCTGATTATCTATCATTGCTCAACTAACAGCTGTAAAAGCTTCTCATCAGATTTGTGGGTGCTGTTCTTTTTATACAAAGTAGCCAGGCTAGCTGTGCCTGGCTTACTTTATTTTTCAGGGTCAGATGGATGAAAGAAAGGATGGCTTTGTTTCAGATTGACCTGACTTGAAGCTGCTGAGACATAATGCGAGAACAAACCTTTTAACGCTTAGTGGTGCGGATCTGTGGTACAGAAGCAGCTATGAATCGACATTTATGGCACAGGAAAGTGTCAAGATGAGGGGATTTGTTCCCTTGCTTTTCCAAGTTCAGGGCAGATTTTTCCTACTGACTCCAGCAGGCAGGGGAAGCGCCTGGAGCTGCTCCAACAGTTCAAAATCACTGCAGACAGTCAATCGCTGGAGTCAAAGGGGTGATCCAGTCTGTGTACTGAAGTAGGTAACTTTTGAGTACATTTTAATTACCTAATGAAGCAGGCTTCCCAGAGTAAATCCTTAATTTCTCCATCTAGGAGATTGGGTCTGCATAATTTAGTTTTCCAAATTTAGGCAGCCAAGAGCTCCCTCTGGAGGTCTCCAAGCAGCCTGTTTCTCTGCGTGGACAAGGCCAGGCACTTTACTTCAGGAAGGCATTTCGTGAGATATCTGTGATTCAAGCACAAGCTAAGTCTTCTCGTCAGCAAACAGGATCTTTCCCAAAATTCCTATTTTCCTTCCAGTAATAGAGCTAAAATAGGGGATAAGGCCAGCTGGAGAGAAAGAACTGAGTTTCTGTCTAAAGTTAGGTGAGTGGCATGACAACCTAGGGTATAGCCTCCTTGTCTCCAAAAAATCACTGGGAGCAGTGGGAGAAGTGCAGTGTGTCATCTGTATGTGCACACCATCGCTTACTTGTGCATACTCCTGAGACCAGCCCAAAATATCTGACTACAGCAGTACATGACACCAATGTCCAATATGGCTTCCAGCTCTGCCCTTCCTTCATTTCTGTATAATTGACTATTATACCAGCATTATCTGTGCCTTGATACCTTGGAGTTATGGAGCTTCTAACAAATATAAATTCCCCTTTGCACACACCCCATTTAATGAAAACCTTGCTGGTTTAAGCAGTCTGTTTTATTAAATTACCAACCTATGAAGCCATTAACTCAGTTAGAAACAGCAGTTCTGTAGTCTTGAACAACCAAGGAGTAATATTGCAACAGTATACGTTATGCAGAGTATGGCACGTTATAATAACACTGAGAGCTTATATAGCATTTTAGAACTTTACAATTTTGTAGGTGTGATATCTAATTAATTCTCATAATAGTCCTTGAAGTAAAGATTACTGTCTGACCCCTTTTTCAGCGGAAGAAACCAAGGGGGGAAGAAGATGATAGGTAACAGACTTTGAAAAAGAGTTCAAGGCCTTATCTTTCTGCACTCTGTATTCTTAGTAAGTAGACTTCAGACTTTCCAAATTGCTCCTTTCCTTCTGAGAAATTCAACATCAAATGACCACTATCTCCTTTCCTGTCTACATATCGTAATGTGTAATGGACTGTTTATTTTCAAACATCTCTTCCTTTTGGGGGCCATAAAAATCTTACAGGACTAGGTTACATCCTTTACATATAAGCACCTTTGGTAACTGCCTTTAGTGCTTACAGTGGTTGTTTTGTGCTCCTGGGTGCTTTCAGGAATCAAACAGTTGTGGTTTCAAAAGTCAGTCCCAATTCAAGACCGTAATTTCCCACAACTACGTTAACCCAATATATTTTACATTTCACTGTCAGTGTAAAAACATCCACAAGTCCACCTGTGCCACCTCAGTTGTGTGATCTGACAGCAAGTAACGAGGATGGTCACAGGATCTCATCTAAGCAGACCTGGGTACCTATGATCTTTCATGCAGAGACTGAGAAGATATAAGGGTTCAGATGGGAAAAGTAGTTGTACATACAGCACAAGAAACATGGTTAGAAGTATCTTAGTAACAAAGCCAACGGCAAAAAGATCTTCTCGGAGAGCAATATCCAACACTAAAAAAAGACCTGTTGATCTCAAATGTTTGTTACCATGACGTATTACATTTACTTGCTAAGTAAAGTAAATGAAGTGCCAGGTCCACCATACAGCAGCAACTATGAGCTGCTGAAAATAAAAGCATATCCTGAATGAAAGGATTTTTTCTAAAGATTTTTGTAAGTACTTTTCTGTTCTATATAATTTGGTAAAAGAAGTTTTGTTTTCTTTAGTTTTCAGCAGCAAAAAATTTTGGGACATCTTTGTATATTTTTACCAAGTTTTGAAAAGTAAATAGTGCAGAAGCAGAGACGATGAATAGCAATGGGAACTGGATTTGGTTTGAATTTGAAAAAGAAAGTGGTGGATTTAGGATCAGTATCCTCTTTGAGCAAAGTACAGAGAGGAAAGAAACAGCTTAAAAGTGTAAAAAGATTATAATACTTCTAATCATTTACATTACCTACTGCAAAGATGCATCAGTCATGAATTATCTCAATTAATCAAGTATGATATGATAATATAAAGAACAGAGATTTTATTTTCACATATTCATTTTCTTTGAGCAGTATTTTGAGCATTAAGAATTTTTTTTTATTCTGGAACTAGAATTCCAGTTAAAAACTTGCTCAAGTCCAGAAGTAGAGGATTTAAGGAAAGCACTGTACGTCAGGAGACTGATGGTAAAGCTTTGAAGACCAGAAACACTGACAAAGCCTGTGAGCAGGGCTTACCTGTAAGTACAGAGAGGTTTGCATTACATCCTAATTCAGAGAATTAATGAGAAGTTTATTTAAAGTAGATGATCTGGGAAAAAAAAATTTATTGTTCTCAGTGGTCATGGCTCCAATTTATCTAATTGCATATTTATAGCATCTAGCACCCATTTCACACTATAGAGAGAGAAAGTACAATCTGGCCCAGGTTTTCAAATATGCTCAGCACCCAGTGGACCAAAATCTTTTAATTATCTGTCTGTGTGTTTGAGAACATCCTGGATTTGAAACAGAAGGTTCCTTAAGTAGAGTGATTTCTTGCTCGGTTTCCCTCTCTGGGATTTCTTCACTCTCAGTGTCGCATCTTGAGAATATTTCTCTGCAGTGATTTTGGAAGGACACTGCTAGAAAGCAGCAAGCCTTGTTCTCCTCCATGCCAGTTCAAACACGTCAATACTGCTTAGGCTTGCTACCAATCCACACAGAAAAATCAAACCCTGGGAGTTCAGACACATACTGTAAAAAGGTTAAGAGCTAATACTGGCAGAAATTTTATAGCTGAACTTTTAGTGGCTCTGATCAACGCTCCATCTTTAATCAAATGCCACAGCACAAGAAGGGGAAGGAGGGAGGAAAATGCAGTTGGATGAGTTGTGTCTTCTTGATGAGGCCTCTCTGGTTTGCCTCTTCTGACTCTATCCGAGCTGAACACCCGATGCCAGCAAGACAAGGGGTCAAGTTCAGAAGAAAGAGAAAGAAAATGGAGGTGAGAAGGAAAGAAGTAAATAACTTGGAGCTATGGTCTGTAATGCTAGAGGTGGCATGCTGTTTCCAGCCACTAAAAGATGTGGACAGGTGAACCTTTACACCAAATCAATCATCATATTTATTCTAATTGTATCGTAATGGTCCCCCAGGAGCTCAGTTCAAATGAGCTTCACATTATTAAAATTTTAATGCCCAGTTTTCATAGCTGAATGAATATTTAAAGGGTATGTCCCAAGCTTAAGTTATGATGATGAAGAAATTAATGGAATGTCTTGTTTAATGCCTTGGTACATGTTGATGCAAAAAAAAAAAAAAAGAAAAAAAAGTGGTTGTACAGGGCGGAAAAGAAAGAAAAGCAATATTTAGGCGTAATTAGAGGAGTAAAGCATCAGCAATGCATTAGTACCAGACATCGCTCTTGCTGGATAGCTCTCAACAGAGGAAATATTTATCATTCAGGAGGGGGGAAACCAGGGTGCGGTCAGGAACCAGAAAAGAAGTAGCTCCATATGAACGACAGATCAGAAATTAATCCCTGGGATTCTCTGACCACATCCATACATGATGGAATGAGATTACTAGCATTTGCTGGCTGGAACAGACACAGAAAATCATCTTTGTTACCCAACCAGGATGTTTGTTTATTGTAAGTACCCAGATCAAGTTTGAAGGAGGGAATAATTAATCAGCGATACTCATCAGTCTAGTAATTATGTTATAGATAATTGTCAAAACATAGGACCAGATGATACCAGTTATACATAGACGGGGGTGAGGGGCAGCTCCTTTTACACTGGAGGCCCTGATTCTGTGCTGAAACCAGCACAGGGAATTGAATAAACTCTGAGGAACTGGAATCTGGAAAGATCATGCGGGTTTGTTTTGGTTTTTAAGCCTTCCGCACTTTTAGCAATTCAGTAAATGTTTGGGAAGCTAAAGATTTTTGTTTTCTCCTCTCTTTGAAGGCTATACTAATATTTGCAAGGTTTTTGCTTGTGATTATTCATTTGCTGTTAGGAACAGAGGACTAACTTAGGTGGATGGATGGGCTTAAAATCCCATCCAATATGAATTTCCTAGCTGTGAAAGAGGACTGAAGAAAAAGTTAATGCTGTAAGTCCTTTCACAGAAGATTTTTTTTAAAGGGGCACTGTCAAGATTAATATAATCTTATTCTTTCCCTGAGTCTTCCCTTGTTTGATTTTTTTTAAATTTTATTTTCCTTTTGCCAGCTCCTTCAGGAACTGCAGCCCTAATCCACTGCACAGCTAAGCGGTTTATCTTTAGGCAAGGTTTTCACACATCTAATTTGCTGTGTGATTTCAAATCAGTTTAGACAAACCAGTGGAGAAGGTGGCATGGCTGCTGTTTTTTTTCTACTTGAACGGGGCTTATTTCAGGTTATCTTAAAATATTTGGACTATATTTGTTCATTAATAGAACTGAAAGAAGAGCACAACCATGCCACCTGTATAATGATAGGAATTTGCCATGAGAGAGAAGCTCTTATGCTTCAGAAATGCCACAGCATCCTGTTTGGAATAGGTTTAGGTCTGGTCCTCTTGGGGTGGTGGGGTAGTGGGCTGCTATCTGTTATACTGCTGCAAGCTTAACCTACAGATGACCTTAACTCTTGGGAGAAGCCAAATTAGGGTAGGAGAAAGAGTAAACATGTCACCCTTGAAAGCAGGACCAGTGTTGGGGGAAAATCACTGTCTGGCTCACAGTGAATCTAGTCCAGTACCAGGGAAAACTCTGCTTGCAACCTTAACCCTGTGATAGCCTATTCCAGTTCCTGGGGAGGCTATGCTTTAATTCAGGCCCTGAAGCTACCTGCACATTTATATCAGTGAGAGAGCCCTTATTTCATGATTCTGGCAGTGGGTGAAAGCAGCAAGTTAATTTACACTGCTTACTCAGTTGTTTGTTAAATGGCAGTGCTGTGGAAAGCATTTCTCCATGGGCAAAAGGGCTGGCTGTGGTTCTTATCTTTGTGGCCAGGCATACAAAGCCACAAGCACAGAAGGTCTAATCTTCTTGGATGGATGGTGGCCAAGCTCCTTTTGCACTCAAAGCACTGAAGTCAATGGGAGCTTGGCCTTGCCTAAAGTATTGCAGAGTCAAGCCAAGCAACCGTTAGCGGCAAAGGCGGCATTTGGGTCTTGCTTCAGAAGAAGAGATAAAGCCTAGCAAATGAAGAGCACAGCAGGGAAGTGCCAACAGCCAGAGGTCATGGGCTCAAGATAAGGAAAATATGACAAAGGATGTTCGTCTCTGAGTGAGGGAGCAGGGGTTATGTACATAATGCCTTGAGTAATACATCTGTCTCTCTGGCCTGCTTGCCTGCCTCACTCCTGTCCTTGCTGGAGAGGCCTCTGGCTTCTGCAGAGTGCGCTCAACACACACAGAACCATGACATGCCCTATATGCAAAAACACCCTACCTTTCCCCTTATCTGCACTTCCTCACCAAGGCAGATCCTGAGCATACTCCAAGCTGTGCCTCTGCCTGGGTGAGCACCGGCTGCAGGCAGGGCTGGCCAACCTCAGAGCAGACCAACACAGAGAGCATCTGTGAGACAACTCAAATGCAACGTCTGAGAGCAAGCTTTCAACTAGGTAGTGCAGGGACAGATAAACCTACAACCACAAGCACCTAATCTGAGTACACATTTCAAAACTGATCTAAGACTCCTGGCACACATTTGCATCATTCATCTAAGTTCTATATTGCCACCTAGATATATTTCTTTGTTAGCCATGCGGGTAGTTTAAGGCTGTCTTGGTTTTATCTATGTGAATGCCCTTTACATATGTGGATTATGCTGTTGCTCTGCCCTGAAAGAGTATGGGATCGCAATATCAAGGCTAAAAGAGAATGTGGTTGCTTTCTACTAAATGCATGCAGAGTTGGCTAATAGAAAATGCCAGAGATAGAAAAGAACAATTTTAGATGGAAGGTGGTTTGGGCACATTTTAAAATTGGATGTAAATTATCTTGAAATAAACTCAAGTGGGAAATTACAGGAGAGGTGAGATTGTGGAAAAGCTTATCCACACTGATATTAGGGAAGAAAGGAGGAAAGGACAGTAGAAGACTTGCTTAGTTTTGTGTTAGTATTTAATGTGTTCATGAACAGAATTTCACAACGTGATTGCTCATGGTACAGCAGGGGACTAGATTTCATGAGCAGGGTGTCCCTTCAAAACTTACACTTCTGCTGTCAGGATACACAGGCAAATAGACCCTTTTATATAGCTTAGTATCACCAGTGGGCCTAACTTGGGACTCTTTACCTGTTTGACTATACTCACTAAATTTCCAAGGACTTCTCATATCTGCAGGGATCTGAAACCACAAACACATTTCCCACACTGAAGTCAGCATCCACCAGGCCCCCTTCTTTCCCAAGAAAGAAGGGTCAAATGGACAACCAGGCAAGAGCCATGAGTGCAAATATATGTAGCCATCTGGATGATCAGGACACCAGTATCCTAGGACACTGTGTGTGGTGGCACAGTCTTACAGGTGAAAGTAGACCTGTCAAACATGGTTTTTACTGTGTGACTGCCCAAAGCATTAAAGGGATCTCTTGCTGTCTCTTTCACATGCAGATTTGCATATGAAACAGTATTTATAAGATATAAATACTCAAAAAAAAAAGCAGTGCTGTCTCTCTTGTTTTGGAAAAAAAGGCTTTCTTGTTGCTGTGTTTTGTTCCTCTTACTGTCTTCAAATCCACTGAGGACAAAGTTCCTCCTTTACTCTCCACAATTCATTTGAAACCAGAGGCACCGTGAGGTTGAGCGCTACATGCTCATCTTCCCCACGTACAAACTGAAGGATTTGTTGCACTGGAAAGGCTTTATTTTGCTATTAACAGGATCAGCAGTTTCTTCAAACTCAAGCCCAAACTGTTTTGTGGGAAGAAAGTTTTGGATATGGAGCCACAGGCTTCTTCACGTGAGCCTGAACTGAACTTAAGCCCCCTCTAGGTTCATCTCTATACACAATACAAGTGGAAAGATGAATTGATAGTTAGATGGATGGATTATGATGTGTTTTATATGATATATAGAAAATACTCTCAGAGTGCAGGGATGGCCGGTAGCAATCATTCTCAGGGGTGGGCACCAGAGCATTGACTGATTTGTAAAGGTCAGATCCTTCAAGACTTTTTTTTCATATGTCATACATTCCCAATTCAGGTCTTCTCATCTATTTGTGCACATGTCTATGACACACATCTTGTCAGGCAGGGAAGAGGGTGGTGGGAAGCAATTAAGAATCCACCACCCAGAAAAGGTTTGGAATAGAGCCGTTTCAGATGCAGTGAATTACTAGTCAGTGCTTCCCACAAGACAAGACAATGTGATTCACCAAACTTTCTAAAACACTTCCTCTCCCTACTCTTTCATTAATCCAACATTGTATCTGTTTGCACTGCCCACACAAAGGTATGCTCAATGTGTAATCACATGACAATTCGTGCAACCACAATACTTACCTCTGTTCCCATGGGGGCAGGTTTTTGCTCTATGTCTTACAGCTGCAATGTACAAATACAGAAGGCTGGTTGTGTAGCCAACCTATGCTGAAGCAGCTTTCCTGATTCTGTAACATCCACAGAAATTTGCTTGAGCTAAGGACCTAGGCCCTAATTTTCTTTCTTTCTTCAGAGAGAGGAGATCACTTTGGATTCACTCTTATGGCTGTCTAGTTTAGATCACTGTAATTGAATTATGTCACTCGGAATCAGGCACAGAGTGATTTACTTGAACTTTGCAATTGCACACACACAATCCAATTGTAGGTAATTTTCTTGGCCTTTGCAACTTTGAGACTAATATACTTTGCATTTGCTTGGGGCCTTCAATCACAGCAGATTTTGCTCAATGCTTTAAAAGATATGACCAACTCCTGCAAACACATTCATGCCAGTACCTTTACTCACATAAATAGCTGTGTCGTCTTGAGAAGAATTACTATTGTGTATATGGCAGACTCCCCAAAAGTTGGTAGAAGTGGTAAAATGAAATTCCTCTTATTGTTCTGGGGGGAGATTTTTAACAGAAAAATCTTTCCCACAAGAAATAAGGAGTAACCATATTTTGAGGAAATTTCAGGGCAGTTACAAAACTATTCATACCTCATATTAACATCTGAGCTATGTCATGAGGTCACCAAAAACTACATGACATCCTTAGGTAGCAAGTTATTCTTGGATGGGATTTTCTTCCATGAGGCTAGCCAGCATCTACAGAGATGCAGTAGTGTCCAGCAAGTGTTTGTTCAGTCCTGCTAGCTCACGTCATCATCCTATCCTTTGTGTTTAAGTCACAGCAGTGTTTCATCACTGATTTAGAGCGCTGATGCCTGAACAATACCAAACATAACAGGACAAGACTGAACAAGAAGAGTTTGTTATTTGCCATTACATCTGTCCACAAAATTCAGGCATAGAAATGACTGCATGTTTGTTTGTTTAACACCAGCATTTAGATACATTTTTTTAATCAATCGCTCTCATGGTACATCAGGGTATCTTTGTCTTCATTGTACAGAAGAGAAAGCTGAGAAAGAAGCAGATGTAATCATACGTCCAAATTCATCCAGAAGGCCAGTGCAGATCTGGAAACAGGTTTTGTCAGAGGTTAACACCTCTATTTTCTACCCTGTACCAGACCAGCTCTTTGGGAACTTCAGGAAACATGGAGAAAAGAATAACTGTCCTCACTGTTTTTGATACAAAGCCTTAATCAATCCCCCCATTCTGTTCTCTGTAAGTGTTCAAATTTCTTAAGCCCTCCAAGGATGGGTGGAAAGACTGCTACTAGATAGATGATCATTGTGAGCATCTTCCATGGTCTTATAGATCATGCAAGCTCTAGAATCACTTTTTGTCTTCTGAAGTGACTTCTTCCTTAAGCACAACCTACAGATTATCTCCAGCACAGCTCTCTTCTGCCTTGGACATGATATTCCTAACCATTTGTGGCGTCTCAGTGATCTTCTCCTCCTCTTCGCACTTTGCTTTCCTGTCTCAGGTCACATTTGAAGCTGTTCAGGGTGTCTCCATCCTTTTTTATTTCTTTTTCCCTTTCTTCTTTTTATTTCTGCATTTGTCAACTCCCAAGCCCGGTAGAGCCTTAGTTCTGACTAGAAACACCAGGTATATTAATGACTAATGAAAAAGTGAGTGAGACAAGAAAGGAAAGTGTAGTAGGAATCATGAAAAGAAGAAAGATGGAGACAGTGAGAATTCAGCTGTCTTTGCTTCCTACTCTGCTTCCCCAGGTGATCCTTCTACCTGCTCTAAATTAATATCAAAGCCAGAGGGAGCAGAACAGGTTGGTGGGGGAGAAAACGAAAATCTTAGGAAAAAAAAAATCGTGATGCAGAAAAGCGTCTGTCCCCTGTCTAATTCCTGCAGTGGCCTGTAGCTGATGGTGCTGAGAAAAATACAGCAGCAAGCTCTGACATTTCATTTCTGCAGAGAATTGAAAAGGGCTTGCTGTAATTCATCGCTTCTTGTAACTCAAACCCTTTTTGACAGGAGTACCTGTGCTGTCTTTTAACAGTGGTACCACAGTGGCTGTAATTGGACATGAAAAATGATGTCGTGTTTCTACTTGTGGGAAGGATTGGGGTGAGTGTAGGTGGGGCAAGTGGCAAGCTGGTGTGAGAGGATGACATCTGGCATTGTTTGAATGGGTTGGGTTTAGGCAAAAGGAAGGAAAAGCCAAAATGAAGGGTATGAAGTGTAACAAGTACGACCATCTTGTCCAAGGTGTGCAAAGGTGATAGTAAACATGGTTTTCAGCAGAGATGAATGTGCAAAGGATCAAAGGAAAATAAGAGGTGTGACCACCTGAAGTTCTAACTCGTCCATCAACCCAAGTGCTTGTGACACTTTTAGAAAAGGACGTGCAACCCCTCTTCATGAAATGGGTGAGCCTCACCCAGTGCCCATAGTTCCCAAAACAGACAGGGAATCTGAGTAGAAGGCTTTGCCTGGGGACACACTGGGAATGCAGTTACTAATAAAACTCTGGTTTGCTGTCCGCTTGCCACCTCTTTGAAAACTGGGTCTGTCATATGTAACCAGAAATCCAAATTAATTTTTTTGGCTTCTGCCTAAATCCCTTTGTGCCTCAGTTGTCCTCAGTACACTTCTATTACAGCACTGCTGTTGAGTAAGGCACTTCAAAGTAAGTTGCTGGCCAAACCGGACTCTGAATCATGAATGAGAATAATCATTTTGTTCTGAGTTATAATGATTTTATGACTGCTACGCATTCCGCTACCATAAAGTCAGGAATCCTCACAGTTTATATAAAGAATAAACATTTTTAGTCAGATCCTAAAGGATAGGAGGAAGGCTAAAGAGAAGATAATATCTTTATAAGTTAACTAATGGTAAAACAAGATATGTCTTTTATCATGGCAGCCCAACAGGGATAATATAGAATAAAGATCCACAATCACATTTCAAAGGAGAGCACAAAGAGCATCCACGGACAGAGGAAAGAAGGACCATTGTGCTGGACAGAAGTGTAGCACATCCTAGAGGACAGCTTAACAGAGATCATCCAGTCTGTCAGTTTAAAAGCTGGATCAGCCTACCTAGGTCTTTTCCCATGTTTCCAAATCTCTTTTGAAGACTTCTAGTGATAAGGATCAATAAAACCTCACAGCCACATCTGTAGTTACTGTGATCCCATGTGGATACCCATTGTATTAATCAGATTTGCTGACTAGCAAATCTTCCTCCTACCACACTTACAGAGTGAGTCCAGCAAGACAGGGCAGATATTAAAGATGTCCATACCAATATTCTTCCAACCACTATTAAGAAGACTGTGATTTGGAGTGTAAACTTCGGTTTCTTTGTACTAGATATTAGACCCATGACTATTCCCAGCTGAAATATAAGCAGAGTGCTTGAACACCTGAATTCACTTCTCCCCAAGAAGGCATTTCTCTAGACTGGGGAAGATATGTCTTTCTGCCATTTTATCTCCCCACTTAGCCCTTTTCTGCTCCCAGTGCCAGTTCCTTGCTCCCAGCATGCCAGTGTTAAAAAAAAAATTCCACAGATGGAAAGAAGAAACTTAATTATTTTCTTCTTAATGTTTCTCCCTATAATTGGTGTCTTTCATGTCAAGATGATCTCAATTTGTATTATGGGCTCCTCCCAAGCAGCACTTTCTCTTTGGTCTATAAAGAAATTGTCAAGTGTATAAATCATAGTGTACATTAAATTACACTAGCCTTTTACCTATTAATTTCCCCAGTTTTTTATTCCTCTGTTGTATCGTCATTCCCTCCCTCTTTTTTTCCCTTTCTTGGGTATTGTCTTCTTTTTCTTAAGTCCCAAACTCACAAAAAAAAAAAAAAAAAAAAAAAAAAAAACCCAAACCC
>Ga0181612_180439_pt1 | contig 13124 bp, 8 predicted proteins | sample HoacroProtozoa21_FD_119630 | JGI IMG/M metagenome (GOLD analysis project Ga0181612, IMG submission 119630) | Hoatzin crop microbial communities from Cojedes, Venezuel. Combined Assembly of Gp0051906, Gp0051904, Gp0051908
AGGAGGGTTGGACTACATGACCCACAGAGGTCACTTCCAACCCCCAATATTCTGTGATTCTGTGATTCTGTGATTCTGTGATTCTGTGATTCTGTCATTCTGTGATTCTGTCATTCTGTCATTCTGTCATTCTGTGATTGTAAACACTTCTAGATCAGCCTTCTTGTCTGGCTACTAAGAAACAACAAAATATTTTTAATTCCTTTGTTCAGGATATGAAACTTTAACAAAAGGAATGCGGAATTACTGTTACAAAGTATTAACTACTCCTTCATTTCCACTGATGTCAAAGATGGTATTTTAATCGCGATTGCAACAGAAGACACAGTTCAATGCTATCTACGAGGATGGGAAGGGCAAATCTGCAGCCAGGCAGACAAGTAAGAGCAACTGTACTGCTACAGTGTCTCTGTTTTAGGAGTATAAGCTAAATGGATGACTGCAATTAAACACAAAGTCAACAACAATAATATTTTTAAGAAAAAAGGAAATGTAAAATTGACCTTAAAAGAACTGTAAAAACATTACAACAGAGAAGTCATGCTTAGTCCTCTGTACTTTTCGCCCTGCCTAGAGCGCTGATTCTTTAGCCTGATAGATATTATCAAGTTGAATGTACTGCTAGACAGTAGTCCTAGAAGCTAGAAGTTCTTTCTGAACTTCTTTACTTCTTTGTGCTTTCCCTAGTCTACCAAAGGTTATGAGTATGTACGTAAACAAGGAATAATAACTTATGTATATAAAAGTCATTGTAAATAACTGCTGTGCTGGATCAGAGCCAATGTATACATTCATTTGCTGGATTAAAATCTAGTCTTGCTTCTAACTGTACCAAAGATGATAATTCCGTAAAATCTTTGGTAAAGAAATAAGTGTACAGTCTTTGGAGATGGAATTATTTTCTGAAGAGTAGGTAGAAAGAAAAAGAGATTTAATATTTTCTTCTCCTAGCTCCTGGTTATGTATTGCCATAAAAAAGTGCAAAACAAGTGTTTACATTTGCAAAATGAGAGATTTCATGAAATTGTAGAGCACTTTGAATCTGCCCAATTTATTCACACAATTGCAATACCTCTTTAATACATTCAACATAATTGATTTCCACAGGATATTCTTTGTCAGAAGGATTGAGTTATAGTTGAATACTGATAGTAAAACTCTCCAGGGTTAATCAAACCTGATTTATATCCAAAATTAAGTTTTAATACCTTTTATTATTTGAAAATTAACACTGAAACTAACTTTTTTATTTTTCTTTAGGTCTGGCAGTTCCAAAAGAGTGATATGTATGATAGCAGAAGTACACTTGTTACAATTCCTGTTCAACTCAGAACCAGCCAGCTAGGTATTGAACTGCTAGAGACCCTGTTGCTCATTCTAAATATATTTAAATCTTAACTATAAAAGAATGCAGGGCCTGTTTTTACAATGGTCGAACTCGGCTGAGGTTCAGCAGATAGTTTTATGATTCATGCTCCGTTCTGTGGTATAAAAAAATGTAGCCGAAAGATGATGACAGAAGCCTCAGATCGTAAATAAAATCACAGTTACTGGTTACGAAAAGAGTCTAACCCTGTGGTTCAGGTAAAAACAACTGCAAAGATTAGAAAGAGAACAGAAATACATGCACAACAGAGAATTAGAAACCAATAAAGAAAGTCTAAATGACAAATTTAAGAAAATTATAGGTATAAAAGAAATATGAAATGTATAAAATAGACCTATGTTGACCTCTGATCATTAACATCATACTTTTAGTAAAATATTCAGGTGCTGTATGACTCGCTGTAAACTGCTTTCAACTCTTGCTCTCTTCCAAATGGTTGAGGAAAACTAGCTATGTCAATCTTAGGACCTAGAAGAACATCAGAAGGATGAACATAACACCCAGGAGGAGGTAAAGGCACTACAAAGTTAATGTATAGCAACATTAAGAGTGTTATGGGGATTTTAAGTGTGTAATGGGCATTTTCTGTAATAATTAGGTGATTTGAGCTTTGAGCATCCAATATTATTGTCCTTATAACTAGACAAATAATTTTTTTGTATTCTTATTATCCTGTTAAAATATTAGTCACACTAAAAATCAGTTCCTGACAACTTCCTGCTATATTTTTTGCTTATAATAAGATTTTTAGTGTAATATTTGTCACACTGATGTTTTCTGCTTTTTCATTTTGTGTAACTTTTCCTAATGAACTTCCATTGTACAATTAGAAAGCTGATGCTAATTTATCTTACAGCTATAATACAGTTTTGGTAAGAAATGAAGCTTTATGTAACCCAGCCTGAATGCGAGAAATGACTCTTTCTTCTAATATTTTGTATTTAAGACATACAGTTCCTTATAAAAACTGTTATCATGGAAGTAAAGAAGGATTCATTTAGTGTGTATGCATGCATATTCACATATAGACATGTACACATATTTGTATGCATTTCATAACTGCAAAAAAAGATTCTGCTATGCTTTCAGTTGCCTGTGGAACTGTCATACTGCATCAACAAGCTTAATATTGACTTATTTTACTGTCCTATTTACTTATTCCCGCAGCAGTTCTTTTTCTAACAAGATCCAGTTCCTTCCAGATTTTTTTCTTTTTCAAAAATAGCCTGATGTGGTGAAACAAGTTAACAGAAACCATTGTTAGACATACATCTGAACATATGCAGTATGTACCACTATTACATGTATAGGTATGTGTATATACATTTAAGAGTTTTCACATATTTCTTACACAGTTTTACTGGAAAGGAATCACTGCTTATGACAGAATTGATAAGTCATGTGAAGGATGAACAGAGGTATATGATCTGACATGTACAACATTACAAGGAAAAAGTCAATGGCTTCCTTTTAAACTCATTTTGAATACTAATAATCTTACAGAGAAATTATATTCTTACAAATGTATTTTTCAATTCTGTACCTCTAGCTATCTCCAAACCTTTCTGATGTCAGTTAATTTTCTCATATGCCTTGGTCACACATCCTTGTACAGAAAAGACAGGCTCAAGTTTCAATGTCTGTTTAGTTTGTCTGGTTTGGGTTCTTTTTTTTTTTTCCTTTTTTCCTTTCCAAAAAGACTCTACAAGTTTTCTGTCATCACTAATATTATCACCAATATTGTAATTTATTTCTTGCTGATTTTTTTTCTTCGTGTATTTCAGACACATTCCATTAGCTTGTTCCTTTGAAGCTTCACAAACCTTTCCTTATGTCAAACTGTTAGCTTTTTTAAGGCTTATTTTCGTACAAAAATAATACCAATATAATTACATGGACATAGTTAACACACTACAGTTCCTACAGATTGGCACAGCTGTTCTGCTGTGCACATAAGCCAGCAGAGATATTTCTTTAGGCACTACTATGTGACAAATACTACAAATTATATCATATTACTGGCTTTACTGGAAAATGAATGGTTTCTTTTCGCAATTGTACCCCTAAACAAAGCAATTACACCAGGATGCAATCTAAGAACAGGCAGCTATATGCTTTGGCTCCAACCCTGCAATAAACGTAGGATTAAGCTCTTAATTTGAATACACAAAGGACTATATTCATAAAAATGAAATTATTAGCATCATGGGCAAAAGTATTCTTATCAAAGGAAGTGAATGGACCCAGACTTCTACCATTACGAAACGTACCCTTTACAAAACAGTGTATAGAGGGGTTTATACCTCTGCAGTATTAAATGACAGTGTTCAGCATCTTATTACAGCAAAGATGAACACGATTAATACTTCTTCACAGACAACAGACCATGCCAGAATCACACTTCACTTTGAGTAATGGATTGACTATGAGGCAGACTTCCCTTATGTGCTATATGGAAGGCTTGGAGGCTTAAGCCGTGATACCACTGAGATCAATCAAGGAAGCCTCTTCACATCCTATGGGGCCAACTTTCTGCCCAGTGTTTCTGTTTAATAACACTGCAGAAGAACTTCATAACAATCTGTCACTTCATTTTAGATATTTATCTATAAATGAAGAGAAAATTGTGCTGTATGATGTTTTAAGACAGGAACATGTTTTCTTTTAAAAAACGTTTCATTCCCAAAACAGTAAGACTTCAGTACAGATTTAGACTGTGTTTAGTTTTCACATTTATTAGGACATTAATTTATAATGCTAATTAATTGCTTCATTCATTTAAAAAAAAATAAACAGTTCATAACATAGAATGTCTAAAGAAACTAGAGTAATTGGAAGAGTTACTCTTGCGTACATTTACATAAAAAGGTACTAACGATTATTTTGTGCTCTATTATGGAAAGTTACATTATGTATTTACAAGGCATTTACAAATGAATGCATATAAAAAAATATCAGAAATTAAGTATTAAAGAATTTCAGTTGTCATTCTGAAGTATATTAAAGCATTACATTATATTCCACTGCTATGCTTTACTAGAAATAGTGGATAAATGTTACAAAAAATATTCATATAGCACAGTTGCTAGCAGGAACTTAGCAGTAAAGAAATATTTGTCTTACTCAATGGGTTTAATTGCAAGTCATGAACATAATTCATGAGTGGTAAAGAACAATGAATTGCTTTTATTTTTTCAAACCTTTCAAATAATTTTTTTTGTAACTGCTACTTAGACTTAGGTAGCATTAAGAACAGAGTACACTAAAGCAAATCTCAATATATTAGGATTGGAATTAGTTTAAAAGTTAAATTAAAAGCCTAAACCATTAAAAATCAAATAACCTCCCAGCTATACTGTGAGTTCACGAATCCCAGAGCAGAGGAATTTTGGCCCTGTGTCCTTTAGGGGAAAACCATCTTCAATGAAATTGTGATTTCCTTATAGCAGGCTCATTTCTTCAGAAAATCAGAATAGATTCTTGATATGAGTTGGATTATACTAACCAAGGGTTTGTAAAATTGTTCCCTGAGCAATCTGAAAACAGAGTTTTAATCTTTTTAGTCTAGGCAAGAAAATTAACTACCCATCAAATTTTACCATGTTTGTATTTTATTTTACTCCCCTAAAGCATGGAATTAAAAAGAAACATATAAAGCTTCTCTCTTACATTTGTGAAATCTTCTTTCCCGCATTTTTGTGGTAACATAAAGAGCAGCAAATATGCATCAACTTCTTTTATCCTATCATCAGCAGGCGGTGCAATGATTTCAAGAATTCTAAGTGCTGTGGTTTAGCCCCAGAAGGCAACAAAGACCATGTGGTCGCTCTGTCACCCCTCTGCCTGGTGGGGTGGGGAGGTGAAGAAAAAGGCAAAACTCATGGGTCGGGATAAGGGCATTGTAACAGAACAGCAAAGGAAGCAAACAGTAAAAACAATAATACTGGTAAGAACAAGCGAATACGAAGAGAGACTCTCTCATCGTCCAATGCCCCGCACACTTCCCAGCAGTGATTAACCTCACCCCCTTCCCCAGCCAGCTGCCCTGCTCAGAACTGAGCATGATGGCACATGGTATTGAATATCCCATTTGTCTGGCCGGTTTGGGTCAGCTGGCCCAGCTGTGTCTCCTCCTGGCTTCTTGTGAACATCAACCCTAGCCCAGCCAAACCCAGGACGGTAAGAGATACACTTTATGCCGGTGTGAATCAAGTCAGTGCACCCATTGCACTGCAGACATGCTATATGGCTGTGCACTTCATAATAAGGAAAGCATACATTTGAAATGAGACATTTATCTGCAAAATTTTGCACCTTATGGGAGTTGTTTCTGTTCCTTAACACAGTAGCTGCCATTTTTAATTGAGATGCACATAATCTGTTTTGCCTTTCTGCCTTGCAGTGATGCATGTAGTAAATACCTCACAGCATTTGGATATTCCAAAAGAAAAATAGTCTAAGGGTTGGTGTAACCTGGTTTTAGCCCGTTGATGAAAGAATTTTATTTTCTTCAGATTCAACTATTATTGTGGATTGTTTATTGCTCACACATGTAAAACCCTTCAAGGCCAACTGAAATGCAAACAAGTCAGTAAGGGCTCATCATTCATATTATGTGTTGGTGTTTTCAAACTTTGTACAGTTTGCAGTAAAATCCAGGAATGAAGGTTTCATCTATCACCTGTTTAAATGTCTGTAACAAACATTCAGGCAGAAAAAGGAGGAAAATGAAGGGCTGGAGTGTACTATCAGCATAAATTTCAATCAGGCTATTCTTCAGTTATCTCTATCTAATACAGTGCCATCCATTCCTGTCCATAGGTCCATTAAAGGAATAGACTGGGAAAAGAGAAATCCTTGAATGTTGGAAGGATTATTTTTCCCACATACACACTCATAATGACTGTTTATTTGGTACTTTCCAACAGGTACACAGCTTATGAGTGTTCTGTTTTACCTGCAGTACTTTTCTATTAAGAATATGTGTAAGGAGAGTGCTTTAACTGAAGTAATAGCAAGTGTTAAGTACATTGCTGATATAAACAAATTATCAATGGTTACTACTGTAATTGCTGTGGAATATTCAAGATGATGCAAATGAATATGGGATCACTACAAGTACTGATGGTCCATGCTTGAAATATTGACTGCTTGCTAGGAACAACAGTTTGAAATGCTTGTGTGTCTTATTTTTTCCAAAGGGACTAATAGAAAGATATTTCTGCATGGATCCTCAAGCACTCAGAGATATATAAAGAACTCCAGAGAATTTTCAATTAGTTTTCATCATAGTTGTATCTCTGAAGCACTATGTGCAAACACAAAGTGCTGGAAATTATCGATATCACTTTGCATTCCTCTGTTCTTTTGTGATAAGAACATGATATATTTGGTAGTGTAGGACGCTTGGAGGTCATTAAAAACAAACAACAAAAAAACCACCCAACCCCGCCATTTATTAAAAAAGGAGAAAATAACTCTAAAAAATTACTTTTAAAGAAATTATTAAATTTAAGAAACTTTTGTCCAATTACCATTATATAAGTGTATTCTTAAAATGAAATGGAAAATGGTGGAACTGAGAACTGATACATATCAGTCTTCTTGACCCACGAGAAATTTCACCTTTGAAGTTTGACAGTCTAGGTTTTCTGAGAGAAAGAGCAGTCCTTGAGATTTACCAATCTTTACCAATTGTAAATAATGCCGCAGTAATTGACACTGAAGGTTTTCTGCAATGTTGATATCTTCAAATCATGTCATGGAAATTTAGAGACTAATTGATGGATTAAGCCTCCAGACTTTCAACTACTGTTAGAAACTCCAACTTAAACTATAGCTTATATCTTTTATGCGTGATATAAACCAGAACTCTATAAAACTAGAAGTGATATAAAAGAAGAAGTCTATTCAGAAAGATTGTTTATCCGTCAGTAGAACAATTGATTTCTACATATTCTAGTCTGTCATTTCCCACCGCTGAGGAAAAATGAAATCTTTAGGACTAACTGTCATTTTTGTAATTTTTTTTCACTGTCTACACTTTATTTTATATCTGAACACTCCTTATTTGAACTGTAACTGAAAGACTGAAAATACTCATACAAGGAAATGAATCAAGTGAACATTTGCTCCTGCTGTCCCTGACTGATATTTGGAAGTATGGATATGAAATTTATTTTTTTTTTAATCCTTTGTATAAGATAAATTGTCTATCTACTCACTTTTTGGTACTTTGTTCTTTGGTCTTCCATATAAAAAAAATACAAGTTAGTATCTTCAGAATCTTTATCTCCCTCTATACACTAAATGATGAGTCATTTACTGGGATTGTTTCTTCTTTACTAGTACTAGCAGGGAAATGTTCTTCTCTTGATAAAGGAGATAACTGGTCATGAGGAGGTCTTTTAATGTGAAACATAGCTTATCAAAATGAAATAGAGTTGGTTAGAATACCTATTTTTTAAACTTAATTTTGCAGAACATTTCTCTTTGCTACATTCATTCTGGGTGGATTTCCAGAAAATATTAATTCTATACAGCTGATATATTCTAAAGATTAATAATCTACACAACTTCCTAGATGTTCAGGACACCTTTTGCTGTGTATGCTTGGAGCACAGAGTTGTCAGGGTCTAGGGTCTAAATATCACTGTCTTTCCTGTATCTGACACTCCATAGTCATGCTGCAATCAGCCTACAGGTCTACTGTCATTAACTCCCAACAGGTTGTTTTTGTAGGTCGCCCTTGGCAAGCTGCCAGATGACCACTCAGCCACTCTCTCATCCCTCTCCTCAACAGCACAGGGTGAGAAAATAAGATAGAAAAACTCCTGGCTCGAACTCAAAACATAGACATCATTTACCATTACGGGTAAAGTGGACTCCACTCAGAGAAAATTCATTTCTTGTCAATCAAAACCAATCTGGGAGGCGAGAAAGAGAAAGGGTAAAACACTTTTCCTCAACCTCATACCTTTTCCCAGGATCAACTTCACTCCTTCATTCGTGATTCCTCTGTTGCCTCTCCCCTCCCTGAGCAGCACAGGGAGATAGACAATGGGGGGTTCTGTTCAGTCCCTAGCAGCTCTTCTGTGCCACTGCTTCCTCCGCACACTTTTCTCCTGCTCTAGCAAGGCTGCAGTCCTTCAAGATAAACCTGCTCTGGCCTGGAATCCTCCAGTGGCTGCAGTATGGGTACGTGCTCCAGCTTAGCCTTTCCCAGGGCTGTAGGGGAATCTCTGCTCCAACACGTGGAGCACCTTCTCCCCCTCATCCCGCTCTCCTCTCAGGGCTCTTAGGGCAGTTCCCCAAACTTCTTCTCTCACCCCTTATTGCCAGGCAGCGTTTTGCAGTTCCTTACCCAGACTCCCCCCAGGTGCCACCATGGCAGCTGTGGGGCTGGGCCGTGCCCTGCGGCAGGGCCGTTGGAGCTGGCTGCAACTGGCCATGTCCGGGATGGGGCAACCCCGGCCGCCCCTCACAAAGGCTGCCCAGCAGCCCCCTGCCAGACCCTGGGCACCTGCAGCCTGCACACACATACATCCCACACATTAGTGTCTGTAGAATAATATGGTGATGAGTTTATTGCTGTTATTTATATTCATCAGACATCACCAAATCATTTCACACAATGTATGTGACTGCACAACGGTCAGACAGTGAGAATCTTGGGTCTTGCTTACTATGTAAACTCAACACAATTCTGCAATATTTACCTTTGAAATATCATGGTTTACTTGACACATCTTTCTTCCATCTTTCTTATTCTTAATTACACAGGCACATTGATATTAAGAGTACAGTGTCTCAATAATACTAGTTTGGAATGAGGTGAACCTCCAAGTACTAGTACTCATTTAATATCAAAACTGCAGGCAACATGTATATTCTCGTATGTAAGAAATAACATACCTTTTCACTTGTCCAAAGTCTTTTTAACATCACAAAAAAGTATACATGTGTATGTTTGCATTTTAATAAGCTTTTATGTATGATACACACACTATATATGTGTGCAAATACCACATCAAGAAAAATACATGGCAGTACACTACTAGAAAATAATAAATCAGCCTCTCCCACTCTGTCTTCAGGCAGAAAATATACACCTACCGCTGTTCAAATTGGATAATAATTTTCCCCATTTTTTAACTTAATTTTTAAAGGCTTTTTTCTTCCTTTGCATTTTCCCTTTAGATTTGTACAGAAGTGTTCAAGTCTGCAGTATCCATTTTAAGAAGCATTAACGCACATTTGTCCTCCACAAGTTATCACAAGTTTGTATTTACTTGCTCTTTCTAATCCCTGAAAAGTAATACATGCCATAATCCAGAGGGAGGAATCCTGCCTGTGAAAGATTATTCCATATTTATTCATACTGCGGTTCTGAAGCATTCTGGCAGTTACAGAGTTTTAATTGAATTACTCAGTTGGGCAACACTTGTATTTAATAAAATACAGTCAGCTTTTTTTAACAATGAGCAGAGTAAAATCCAGAATTTTGTAATGGGCTGGCTGAACAGGAAAACACACATTCAACATTTCTATAATAGAGCAAAGTTTGGTTGGCAGTGATTCATGGGTTCATGTTATTATTCACAGTATCTTCGTAAGTTAACATCTAAGTTCTTACATGTCTCTCCCCGAGTATATGAATAGGGCTCTAAAAATAGAAGTACCTATAACAGTCAGTCAGTGACACTGTAAGTGCATATGAAATTATAACACTTTTCTTAGCCATATTTATCGTGTTGTCATTTTTTCTTTTACATTTCTGCATCTGCTGTTCTTGCAACTGCAAAGCACTCCCTGTGACTGCTGCCTGCTAGCCTGCTTTCAAACATCTAAGGTGCAGTATTTGCCTATCATTATCTGTTCTTGATTTTACAATTAGTTGTGTTCTTTTGACAGATTAATGCCTTGTTTTACCTACATCCTCAAAAAAATGTAGTATGTCTCTGGTATTTCAGAGTATGCAACAGTGGGATTTGCTCAAGAAAATATTTCAGCTACCGTAAGTGTTAGTAAATTCCATGAACATAAAATGTGGAATCAGAATATATGAAAACCCACACTCTCCTTCCAAACCTCAAAACTACCTCCCCTACTTCTGCAGCTGATACAGGTTAGCAACAGTCACATTCACAAGGATTGACAGATGTCCCCTCTAATATGTAAGTTACCTTAAGGTTCCAAAGACTGTATGTTACTTTCACACAGCTAAGTTAATTTATCTCTAATTGTATAGTCTCTCATTGTATATTCTCTACAATCCATACTGTAAGCCATCTGAGGCAAAGTTTGTTTTTTTTTTCTTTGTCAGCACAATCCTTGGTATTACATTCCTCTAAACCTCATTTGTAGTTCCTATGTGTCATCACAATAAAATTAAATTTCTTTCTATAACTTTTGAACAGGAAATAGAATTTGTAACCGCTCAGGATTTTCCAGTGTTGATCTTGAAACTAGGACAAATGCTAAGAATTTAATTATTTCATTTCCTTGTTAAAGCACCAAAGTGTCCTCTTATCGTTGCTTGATATACTTATCTGTTTAAGCATACATGACATACAATTAGCCTCAATTTACTAAAGACTTGTAGACCTTACAGGACACAATGCATTAAATGTGAACACTATTTCCCTTAAAGGTGTTTATCAAGGCATAAAGTGTCCAGACACCCACACCTCTTTTTTATGCTCCTAAATTCTCACGGATTTTCACAAGCCTAATACTTCATTCACAATCAACATTGCTCATTGGTAGATATCCTTTTCTTCTGCCCGTGTGACATTAAGTTGACATAGATTATTTGCATCAGGTAGCTAATTAGACATGAAGATTTTTTTTGTGACAAATAGTTGCCCTGTGATCCAGGAGGGCAATCCACCTCTCTGCAGCCCAGCCCTTACTACCATCACACTCAAGGTCCATCAGACACAGACTGAATGGATGCCACTCATCACAATTATTTTAAACCATTTTAAACGATACAGGGTAAAACCCACAAAAGGTTTAACTTTTGTATACCCATTATATTTCACTCAGTAAGAACACATCAGCTTTGTAATATGTGACTGGGAGCAGGGTGATATTTCTCCAGAAGTGCTTGGCCTAGCCTTGTGCTCTGTAAGGTATAATCAACCCTTGGTGTTAGTATTGTCTAATTTCTAAAGCAAGATGCTGGATGACCTGTGTGTACCCTGTTCTGGTATAGTGAGTGCCAAGTTCTTATGTAGATCAACTGTATTCCCCCATGTGCCTTTTCAAGCAGCTTCCTGAGGCAAGATAAGAAGTTGTGAAGCCCGGAGCGGCGAAGAGTTTGGACAGCATCCTTTTAGTAAACTGGAAATATTTAGATCGTGTAGGTTGAATTTCAGCAAAATGCTACTTCTAGCTTTCCAACAAAGCAAATAGTGAATATCTATCAAAATAGGGTTTAAAATAGAGTAGAAATAGCTGTTGAAGACAGGCCTATGCTGGTTGTTCTTTTCCTGTTTCCTATGGCTTAACATTCAAAATTAGTTATGGAGTTGATCTGAAGAGTGAACTCTCCATTGTCCAAAACTAGTTGTTAATAACTAATCAATCCCACTGATTTGTTTTTATTAGTAGAACTCTTTCTTAAACAACAAAAGAAAAACAAAAAAATGTCATTCTTTTCTTTGATCTAGACTGGGTTTTTTTGGATAATCAATATATAGCATCTATCCTCATTTGGAATTCTTCCATTTTATGTCATGAAATTCACCTACCGATCTTGAAATTTCTATTTTAACATCATCTTTGAAATTAGTCTGAGCAAATAATGGTTTTAAAATTTTAGCAACAGGATTTTCTGTGAAAAGGTAATAAAGTCATCTACCAATTCATTTTTACCAGCTACATTCTCAGGATTAAGCAATCTTATGTTCATGTGTTTTATCATGATCTTCACTGGACTATATGAAATAACATAATGATGACTGGTAAAAAGAAGGCACCTACTTCTGTGTGCCGTTTCCTAAATGCTATATATGCTTAATGTTACAGGTGGTGCTATTCCAGAAGCAAACCCCTTTTTCTTACAAAGAAGCTAAATTTGAATATAACTTACTGTATACAGAAGGAAGAGAATGATTGGTGTTTTTTGCTGTAGCGTTACAGTGCATTTATAATCTGGAGTAACACATTAAAAAGTTAAGTCTTTCAAAATGCTTGACATTTGGTACCACCTATCTAAACTGTATGCTGATGAATTTTATGGATTTATAGAATCATAGAATAGTTCAGGTTGAAAGGAATATTTCAAGGTCATCTAGCCCAAAACCTCTGCAATGAGCCAGGACATCTTCAACTTGATCAGGCTGCTCAGAGCCCTGTCCAACTGGACGTTGAATGTTTCCAGGGATGGAACATCTACCACCTCTCTGGGCAACTTGTTCCAGTGTTTCTCCACCTTCATTGTAAAAAAAATTTCCCATATATCTACTCTGAATCTACTCTCTTTTAGCTTCAACCCATTGCCCCTTGTCCTGCCACTGCAGGCCCTGCTCAAAAGTCTCTCTCCATCTTTCTTATAAGGCCCCTTTACATACAGGAAGACCACAATAAGGTGTCCCTGGAGCTTTCTCTTCTCCAGGCTGACCAGCCCCAACTCTCATAGCCTTTCATCATAGGAGAGGCATTCCAGCACTCTGATCATTTTTGTGGCCCTCCTCTGGTCCCTTTCCAAGAGGTCCATGTCTTTCCTGTG
>Ga0181612_116918_pt1 | contig 13123 bp, 4 predicted proteins | sample HoacroProtozoa21_FD_119630 | JGI IMG/M metagenome (GOLD analysis project Ga0181612, IMG submission 119630) | Hoatzin crop microbial communities from Cojedes, Venezuel. Combined Assembly of Gp0051906, Gp0051904, Gp0051908
CGTGCAGTGAGACCATAGTCTGATTTCATTGCACAGGAAGTTTGGGGGCTTATTCATCTACCTGTGTCTTTGCTTCCAGGCCTATACACAGAGACTTGAGGCATGTCACGGTCACAGATGTCTCCTATGCCTTGTCACTGACAACTTCCAATGAAAAGTGCTCTTTTAAAAGGCAAACGCAAGATTTGATTTTGGCAAGATGCCAGGAAGTCCAGTTAGAGCCCCTATGCCTGTGGATTTTCTCTTTTTCTTTTGTTTCTATATTTTTCCCCCTTTAAAACTGATTATTTTATTATCTGTTATTATTATTACCTCTCTAAGTCTCCTGCAGTCCCCAAAACTACAAGCTGTAACTTACGAGTTTTATCTCAGTAAGGTACTTCTACATAAACAAAGGAATGCGAAGAAACTGAGATGACAGAGAGCGCTTCTCTTTGTGCTTTTAGATTAATAGAAATCTAGATAAGACTCCTTAGACCATGAAAACTTTTCCACGTTTCAGTCAGTGGATGGCCTCTTTTAGAAAGATATGTTATCTTCCCATCCAGTATCTATGGTGATATCTGTATGTCTTAGCAAAAGAAATCTTATGTTGCCATGGTGCTCAGAAGTGCTAGATCTTGTGCTATGCACCACACAGCATAGCGCAAAAATCATAGAAACATGTCTGTCCCAGTTTCTACTGTCTCCTAATACTTCCTTTCTTTCTCTGTAGATACTTCAGCTAAGTATTTCGTCTTATCCCGCATACTTCTAGTTCTCTTGGCTGTTCCCTTGGCCTCTCCAAAAACCTGTGGTCCTGTAAACTGCCCTGGCAATCACCGTCCATAATGCACCGCAGTGATTTCTGAACATTGATCTTAGTCTTCTCCATTTTGAAGGAAAGAGCAACTGTCTTTGGGCAACTGAACAAGCTCAACCCAAGGCAAGCAATTTCTGCTTCATCTCCCTCCTACTAAATTCTTGAGAAAAGTTACTATGAACTGCAACAAGGCCAGCATCAGTCAGTACTACCACAGTCACTACTTCACATCATACTTTCCTTCCCAAGTAAACACCCAGCAAGCTTCAATTTTCATCTAGCAATTTCAAGTTAATTTGTTCGCACTACTTCTCCTAATGTTTTGTCACTCAATGAATATCAAACAGTTAGAACAGTTGTAAAATATACTTAATTATGTCAGGATTTGTTTGATTGTTATGTAACAGATATAAATCCTGGTTGGGAAAAAAAACCACACGAATATGTTAGATATTATTATTTAAAGTGTGTATATCAGGCAATTCAATGGTAACTGCCATGGGGACTTGTTAGCATGTTAAATAACTCTTTATTATGCTACAAAATTCTTACCTCTTTTATGCATAAATGAAGTTCTCGTGGTCAATAATTTAAATTAAAATGAACCTTTTGTAAACCCGTAGATAATATAGGGTTAGCTTTCTTTTTGATGAGAATGACATTCCAACACAGAGGACAGATGAGCTGTGTAAAACATTTCTGTCTAGCAATATGGGTTTTTCCCCTTAATTTAAGTGTATTTTTAGTTCCTGCAAAAGACCACCTGTCCTGAAGAGAGGGCTCTCCACTTTTCCACACAGCAGCAATAATCTGTGAAGCAGCAATTTGAGCTCCTCATTTTACCAGCATGCTTCACCCATCAGCTGCCAGGTCCCTCTGGGCCTAGAAAAGTGGGTCAGGTACTGTATTACAGATTCCTCTGCAAAGTCTGCCAAAAACGAGACCCATTAATGTCTGGTCATTTTGTTTTCATTTCTGTAATATAAATTGCTGTCTGTCAGTGAATTGATTGAGACTGTCAAAAGATGGGCTACTACGTGAATCAGATAGAGACTATGGCCACTGATGAGTTGAAAAGAGTTAAAATAGACAATTAGGTTTTTACATATTCTTGTGATCATCCAGTCCCAAAACAAGCACCCAGACGGTACTCAATAAATTTTTTACCTAAACATCTTAAAAACAAGTCTCAGCCGGATCTTCACTGGTTCGATTTCACTTCGTACTTTGCAGACAATATGGATCTAAATTAATTCAGCTATTGTGATTGAACTAAATGCTAACAAGTGGTATTAACACACATAGAAAAATACATTGAAGCACCTATAAAACATCAAGTCATTATTTTATACTATTTCACAGAGCATCAGAGAAGTTCTCTCAGTAGCCCACATTATTTCTGGCACAAAACCTACTACAATCTAGGCTAGGAGCACTACTTCTGCAAAGATCTTAACCAGACAGAAATCTACGGATTACTCTACAAGTAAAATAGTGTAAAAATGCAGTAGCCTTGTCCTTTACTTCAAGTGTTTTCAGGTAAATAAGGACTACAGAAACGTCTAGTGTCCTTTGATTGCATGATAGCAATTAGATTGCACATCAACCACCAGATACTCCTATGGAGTGAAGCTGAAAGATGTATTGCTGTATTTTATGAAATGTGTCTCTTTCTATCCTTCCTGGATGGTGCATTCAGTTCTTTAATAAAGCAATGTGGATGGAACAGACACACACCTGCTTCTAAAACGTCAAATTGAGCTTCCTGTTTGAGCTTTCTGTAGCTTTTCTGGAGAATCCTTTCATCTGCAGTGAAGCTGTGTGTATTTTGCTGCACTGTGTCAAGAGAAAATTACTGACATCAAACAAGTTCGCATTAATGAACCATGGAAGGCAAAAACAACATCCTCAGTTCTTTCATTAAAAAGAATAATTTTGCTTTCTGTTGTCTGCAGGCAGAGAGATGTGAAGTCGTAATCCCTGGAATACATTAAACCTTTATTTGTAACATTAAAAAAAGTCTTCAAGTATTATATCTTAAAACAAGGAAGTACATAATATTACATATAATGACCCACATGTCCATATCTCAATACATAGGGTAATTCAGCCCTATGATGTCTGGGACTTTCTGACTTTCCAGTTCAGAAAAGAAAATGTTGCGATGTAATTTATTTTTTATCATACTTTTATATTTTTCCTTCTGTATCCATAGACACCTTCCTCCCTTCTTGCAGTTCTCCCTCATCAACCTCAAAGCTGGAAATAAAAATATAACAAAATTGTTGCCACTGACAAAAGACACATACGAAAGATGAGAAAAGAGGGCCCTAAATCAATGAGGAAAACGAGAGTACAGCAGAGGCTGGTTTTTGTCTTGATACAAAGACAGTTTCATCAGAAGTGTTCAGGGCGTTGTTGAAACCTCCAGCAGAAAAGCCAGAAACCGTGTTTCACACAACTTCTCTCATGGAAGATCTCTTACTTATTGCTTTTGGCATAACTACAGAATGGAAGTATTTAATGAACCATAGCAGATTATCAATTTATGTCAGTGGCATCTACTTTGGGATACGACTACTCAGTTGGAAGACAGAGGAGGAAGTGGTTTGCTGCAGCATAAGCTCTGTCAGCAAAAGTTAGCTGTCGCACAAGAAACGTCAGGGCAGCCACAGCAATATCCTCACCTGGTCAAGAGAAAACTACCAAAACAGACTGGACCCATTGACAGGGTTAAGTAATGGGCAGGAAAGGCTTTTAGAAAAAGATATGTCTTTTACATTTGAGCAGATGAGGTAAAGGAGACATTATCTGAATTAAAAAAAAATAATTCTCCTTCACAGGTATTTAACGATGTTAGAGTTGTGTCTGATGGTTAGTTACACATGGTAAATCTTCTGGAAATAATACATAGACTTGTGCATAAACTGTGGACATAGTTTTGCTATCTGAACTCTTTCTTCATCGTGTGTGCAGTCCCCATTTCAAATTTGAATATACTCTGTTTTTTTTCCAGCAGTATTTCCAACATCCAGCAGCAATGGTCTGAAAATATGAACAAGATATGGCTCACACAAAGAGTAGTTCCATCTTCTGTGAAACATAGAATTAGGGAATTTTTTTTAAGAATTTGATTTTTATTGACTTTCCATCCAAACTTTAAGGAGTACGGCAAAGCATCTGGCAACACAAGCTGAATTCACAAGAAATAGATGTATCAAGTTGGCAAATTGCTCTCTTTGAGAAGATGAAAGCTGTAGAAAATTAAATTATAATTACATCTGAATGCACGCAAAATTTATTGATTAAATTCAAGAATAGGAATTAACAATTAAAAGATATAAATCCAAAGTTTATCCTCAAATACAAAATAACAGCCCACACCATAATCTGTACACTGTACACAACAATTTAGCAATAATGGTTTTAAAGTCAGCAGTCAAATAACCTAATTTGTGTAGAAACATGTAAGCACAACGAAGCATCATTTAACTACACAGAGTCCCAGCCTATAGAGCACTGCCTTACCCCAAAGAAAAAAAAAATCAGTTTGGAGATGCAGAGGTTCAACAGCAACATCATATTGTCCAGCCCTCCAGACAAAGTTAATCATATTTTTTGAAGACTGTTGAACCAGTGAAGTACTAAAACAACTTTTAGCACTCAATCTGAAATTCTGGTTTGTGCAATTTACTTTGAGATACAAAAAATAAAACCAAAAATAATTCTTTTTGAGGTGCTAAATGTAGAAGGCTTATTCCAGATGGATTATCCAAAGGAACAGAGTAATAAGTTGCATAAGCCTTCAAGACATAAGGTAAGAACTAAAAACATTCACCCTGGCAGTTTGCTATTGGCTTTCAGTAAATTGATTTTGTACATTTTGACTGGGAAAAAAATGGGTCCACACACAGATTTACCCAAGTAGCTGTATTTGCCATAATTCACAGTTTTTCCCATTTCAGCCCATTTTTGGTGCTCAGACCATCTTTAGTTTCAGGCAGTCAATTAAGCTAAAATGAAACCAATCGGCCGCTCTTAAAATCAAATGAGAGCATCTCTACACAGATCCCAGGGCCTCGTGCATGGCACTGACCTGCCCCAAGACCACGCCAAGAAGGACTCAGCAAGGCAGCAAGCGGGTTGGCCCTCAAAGCACAGCAGCAGACCCAACTCGTAGGAACAAGTCTTCGAAAAAACCCATTTTAAAATAAAATCTTCAGTAGCTATTTTCTTGTGAAATACTTGCTTAATTTAAAAGAAAAGCTCTGGGAAATAAGTATAGACAGGTGGGAAAACTGAGAAAATCTGAGTAGAGCAAGAGGGAGCTCTTTAGAAACACCATTGTGCTTGCCAGCGGGCCAAACACAGAGAAGTGTTGGGCACAGTAGCTCCTACTGACTTCAGCATTTTATTCTGGAATGTGAAGGTTATATTAGGATTTAGATTGAGCATAAGAATTTAAACCCTCACTCACTACTGCTGGCATTTGCTAGCTTCTCTCCATCAGTATTTCATTTCTGTAGGATTCTGAATAATAGAGGGAAAAGTCTGCCATATATCATAGAAAAGAAGCAAAAGAAAGGAGGGCATGCTAACAGAACGCTGCAGGTGTAATGTATTTCTTTTTCCGATACTATATATAATTTTAAGCTACACAACAAATGCCACCAAATAATAAAAAAAAATTATGATAGACTGTTGTGTAGCAGAGGGACCAGAGCATAAAATAACTGGAGCAGCAAAGTAGGCTATGAAATTCCAAAACACATTTGCCTTCCCTCTTGAGTGGGTAGACATAAAATGTGCTCGTGATGTTTAACATTGTTATTATCAGAGAGGGTTCAAACATTTGAGTGTTCGCTTCTTATTGTTCCTCTGCAATAAAAGAATAAAGTTCTGGGAGAAATTAAAAGGAGAAGAAAAACCTACTGTTCAATCTGTTCTTGGGATTTGTCTTCCCTTTTGAATTATTCTCTTCACCTTTGCAGAACTTAGTTTCATTCTCACGCATCAGGAAATACTTACAGTCAGCACAAATTACTGCCAGTAAAGACCTGATCTTCCCTGCAGTCACACTTACCTTCACTGATGTCATGTCTCCCACTCAGTAAAGTACTGAACCACAGGCCTAACATCCCTGGAGTTATCTCTGTTTTGGCATACTGGCATACTTGGGATATGACATCCAGTTAATGTATTACCTGAACACAGCCTAGGAGCCTAGGAACACAAAACAAACTCCAAGAGCCTCTTAAAAACCAACATTCATTTAAAAAAAAAAATTAATTGCAATTTCCATATTAGTGCATCTCTTAAGCCAGGAATAAACAAAGGGCAGTGGAAAGAGATACTCCATCCAGCTGTTTCTGTGACTGCTGGCAGGAAAAATTGTTTGAGTATTTTACAGTGAAAGATTGGATATAAAATTCAATTTTAGCAGCGACACTTTGGGCAAAATAGCAAATGAAGCAGATCTCTCTCCATGCTAGCTGTGCAGTAAAATGAAGAATATACTGCCCTATCTCTCACAATACAACATTTTAAAGAGCTCATTTATCAGTGTTTTGGAAAAAGGTTTTAAAGTTCATTCTGTTCAGAATTCTGCTTACCCGTCGTATTTTTAGGATTACTTTTCTCTCCATCTTTACTGAGATCTTCACGAAAAAAAAAGGAAGCACTATTAACAGCTCATCAGATCCTCAAGACTATGTCAACAACCTGTGGGAGAGAACAATGACAAGAAGAAAATTTTTCCAAATCATCATTTCTATTTCATCACTCAAGTCTATTGTACCATCCCAACTCTGCTTCTTCCCCAGCTCCGCTTACAACAGCAGTTCTTATGCACATGACAAAAATACTTTCTAACTAGTAAAACCCCCTTTTTTATCTTTTTTTTTTCTGTATTCTCAGTTCTCTGCCTTTCTCTTTTCATTGAAACAACAGAAGGAAGGATGTGAGAGAGAAACAGACATGCACACTTCCATGGAGTTAAAGAAAACTCTCAGAAATTTGAGGATAGGTAGCTGACTGCACCTTACTTACATAGGTTCAATGCGAAAAACTTTGAAAATACAGACTCTGCTCCAGAATTAAGGGATAAGGAGGTACAGAAAGGTCAGTATTAACGATAATGTTTTAAAAAGGGGGCTTTGCCAGAGGGTGCAGTATAATTGGAAATGTGAGATTTTGCCAAAATACAATGAAACCTCTGCTGAACATGAGGCAGTGCATTTTGGGAGAGAATTCTTTAAAAAAAAAATAGGAACCCCAAGAACTTTGACTCCTCTCATGCCCTGTTTTCCTGCTGTCATACCCTGAACATTCTCCACTTTAAAAGTACAGTGAACAGTACATATATAAATATATACAAATATATAAACAAAAATAGAAGTTCAGGACAACTGGAGTAGTCCGTGATTTGGGGTCAAACTCAGCAAAATCTTTCAATGAGGAAAGAAAAAGAATGTGGAACCCTTCCAGTACCTGACCCTTAAAAAAAAAGACATCCATTTGCAAAATAGTATGTAATTTAGAAATTAAACTACATTTTGTTATTCTTACAGACTACAAGAAAATTAATCCATTACTTCAATTCAGTTGATGCATTACAAGATAAGTAAATTAATCCTCTTCACTTTTTTTTTTTTTTAAGATACTCATTTTGAGTATACCTAAAAGGTTTTCCTTTTTCCCGTGTTTCTACATGGTACCTGAATCCCTATCATGTATATTGCTGGCACAGCCCTATGTGACACCCATTTCAGCGGCGAGCACAAAGGTTCTGTCAAAGTCAAGGACACGTGCTGCCTTGCAGGATGCTCTGCCGTGCGACATGGTCTGTCTGGCACCAGCACAGCACCGCGGCATCTCCTTGTCGCATGACTCAAAACACACACACACACAGAGCACATACATATCAGTGAAGTGCCTGGGCATACCCATCGTGTAACTCCATATGTAAGTCACTCCTGTATTAAGAAAGATCTTGTAAAAAAGCTGGCAGTGGGTTTTATGGAAGCCTCAGAGTCAGTAGAGCGCTCTTTAACTCACACAAGCCCCTTGAAAATCCCACCACACGCCTGTCTCTGTTTTTAAACCTGGTCACAATTGCCCTCTCAATACTTTCGTTTTAAAACTTGAAATCAAGATTAATTTTATACTCATTTAGACTTGACAGAAAGAAAACATCCCCAGGATATTATTTTGGATGGGGTACCATACCGGGGGACATCAGTCACTATTTTATCTTGTCAAGCAAGGAAGGTGGCAACTCCTTAACTGGCTCCCATAGAAAAGTTTGAAGTCAAAAAGCAGACAAGATATCTTGCTCAAGAGGAACAAAACAGCTGGGAAAATATTCCAGAGGAACAATATTTTCTTCATGCAGATATTCCTTGACCTGACTAACTACAATTAAAATTGTAAGAAAAAAGTACACAAAGCCACAGAGTTAATTCCCCACACTGTGTTTTATCACTTTTTTAATGTTTTCAAAGATTCTTTACTATACTGATATAAATTGGACACAGTGGTGGATCACTATCGAGTTAAGGAGTAAGTGTAGTCTTGTGCTTAGAAGAGGTGACTTGAGCCTCTTTTCTCTCTGGCTCTGCCGGTGACTTCTCATGTGATATCAGGCAGATAAGCCATTTAGCCTCTCAGTGGCTCATGTTCTGTGTCAATGAATTGAAGAGACGTTTTTGATGAAAAGTACAGTATTACCATTCTCAACGTTCAGCTTTATCAGCTTTGAAAGCCACAGATGCTAGACAATAAGCATAAAGTGTGACTCTAACAGCAGAACCTCAATATGCTGTGCAAGAGGCTTAGATATTTGTCAGAAACTAAGACACTGATAGAGATGCACAGAACACTCCCTTGGTACAGCCAAATGCTGTTTCAGGCATTTTCCAAGTCAGGATAAAATTAATTGCAATACTTTTAAAATAAAACAACATGCAATGCTGAGCCTTACCTGAGTCTCTTAAGCCACATAACAGCAGAAAGGCACATTTTTTCTTCATTGAGACTTTGAAGGTATTAGTCATAGACTAATACTTAAGACTCATAAGTCTATTTTTCACAACTAATTTAAATATGATATATTCTCATATTCATAGAAAGCAGCTGCAGCAGTACTAATGGCAGATACTTACCATTTTTTAAACAAAACAAATTATCAGATGTCCATGAAACTAATGGCCCTGTGTTTCTAACTGCAGCAAAATACTCAATGAGAGAATACAAAGAAAACTTAAGGGCTCTGGATAAGGGTTTGCTTTCTTGGGAAAAAAACGATTGGGCCCACTCTGAGTACAATCTGGTGTGTGCTAGCTACAGCTGCAAGAAAGCAAAGAACAAAAGGATTGCAGTCAATGTCAATGAAATGAGAAGTCAGTCTTTTAAAGGCTAAACAATTGGTTAGACAAAGAGTGCAGCAGACTTGAAAGGAGAAGTGTCCCCTCTACCAGCATAATCCTCAGCTCTTGAAATTCCTCACGCATGCAGATAGCCTACTGATTATAATTGGAACTTTACATGTATAGGGATAAATGAGCATTTAGAGTCAGATTTGCTTTGTGAGGCTGTAAGATTTCTTCACTGAAGTATCTCAAACTTTGCTTTTCTATGCAGCTCAGAATAAAGCAAAGGTGGAAAAAAGAGATGGAAGGAAAGAGCAAAAATTGAAAGGCCTGAAAACATCAGAGGGCTGATCTCGCTCCCAGTGCAGCCATTGAAAAGATTCTCCTTGTCTCTCCTTAAAATTGGACCAAGCCCAAGGGCTGACCGAGTATAAAAGCACTTTCCTATTGGAGGTGTTTTCACAGTAGACAGCATCTGCTTCATCATCCAAATCATCTCTCAGCCATGGCTAGCACCTCTGATTTCCAGTGCCCAAAGACATCCACCACATCAAAGGAAAGATAACTTCATGTTTTCTCCCCATGATGGTGAGGTATGCAGTCAGCCATCACGTTTCCTACAAGAGCAAAGGAAGCACTTCACCCAAGTCTCACCTGCTGCCAGTCCCAGAGGTTCAGGGTGCCCTCTCATAGGGACTAAATCTGCCCTGACAAAATGGGAAGGCACTCAGGAGAATCATTTTCATCTAGGATAATGCAGACCCTGGAACAATCACACCTTACTGACACATTCTGGATATTGTTTACAACTATCTTCTTCTGTTATTAATGTAGGTCATAGTTCCTAAATACATCCTTAAATTTGAAGGTTAGCAGGCCCCGGGCACATGTTTACTACTAAGTGCTTGCTAACATACTTCAAGTGCCTGAACAGCAACTAACACATCTCAGCCTGAGATTTCCCTGTGCTCATTATTCCTACAGTTCCTTTGAGCAGATTCTTCACAGTTTCTAAACAGCAGCCCTATCACACCAGAGAGGCTGAAAATAACAGCTACACAACCCAAGCAGCATGAAAACACCACCCATGCCACCTCATCCTGTCAAAAGAGCAAAAAAGATTTCCAGGCCTATAAATGTGCAGAAGCTTTGACACAGCACAAATATTATGACTGCTAGCACCGTAAACAATAGAGTTAGCATTATCTGAGCAAGAGGGTATGCAACGGAACAAATAGAGAATCACAAGCAATAATTCCACTATCCTTCTTTTCTAATGTGGCATTACTACATCTTGTCCATGTGCATTCTCACTGATTCTCAATGTAACATTTTTTTCTGCCTTACCTCCATGCAGTGGCAATGTTGTCTATACTAAGTACAGGCGTGTTATTTTCTGTGAAGAAAAGAATGGATGATACAGCTTTTTCTTTAAAAAGATCTGACTAGTATGTTAATCAAACAATTTGAAGACCTGCAGATATTCTTATCTTTTCAGTGAAAACTCATTATGACATGACTAGTTAAACTTTTGGACTAACAGATTAGCATTGCAGATCTTAAAGCAATGTTTAAATAATTCTAAGAAAGCAATATGGTTGCAAGTAAAAATAGCTGAAGTGGTGCATTTTTCTCTGCATCCGTACTTGAATATTTCTAGTTCTAAAATGTAACCTCCTTAAAATGCAGATTATGTTTTAATTGGTTGAGTAAAATTCCACCTAATAAGTAATGTTTTATGTTTATGCTGCATTTCATCAGTTGAATTATCTTCTGACTTCAATGCTGAACGGTACCACAGGACCGCAAAACCCACCAGGCCACAAATCACTTTTTATCTTACTTTGTTATTTAGTGTATACTTAGGGTTATGTTTACTATTCCATTATACTCCGTATGTTTATATTTGGTTTTATGTTTCTTTTACTGTTTTCTGTCCCTGAAAGGTTAATGGTGGACAGTGAAAAGCTGTACCTCATTTGTATGCCACAGAGAAAACAGGAGATCCCACAATATGTGGCAGATTTGTTGTGGTGTCACACCTCATGGTGCTTCTCTGCTTCCTGCATATACATCTGGCACGTGGGTCCAGCTTTTAAATCAGTGCTACCACATCTGAAAGACCTTTCATTTCAGTTTGAAGGTAGCTTGTAGAAAGGCTGTATTTCTGCGATTATTTTCCCAGGTTGGAGGGACAACATCTGCCTTAGGAAGAAATGAACTGAGACTTTGATTCATGAGATCCCTGACTGGTGGTTGGCATAAATTCCAGTGGACTCTGCATCATGTCCTGTACTCCTACTGGGCAAGCAAGGTGCTGAACAACAGGATCAGGAACAGCATGGATGGACATGCAGCAACGCTAAAGAGAAGGAATTATGTATGTAATCTGTGTCATACAGATCCTGTAAGGGTCCTGGTCTTGAAACAAAAACTGAGGAGGTTAAGAACACCCATTTTCTCAGCTCACTTTATTTTACTCCTGCTGGAGCTGACGCTTCGGTTCTACAGCTTACTATGCCTGTCATTTCAAACTGCTCGTGACAACACCTTCGTGGATCTCCCGAGCTCGGTGAGGAGTTCCAGATGAGTTCCTCCTACCATCTTTCGGTGGCTTCCCGCTGCATGCACAGCTTGCCCTCAGTAAGATTAGGACCAAGGAATTTTTTTCATTTTCAAATGGCTGCCCAAAGCCAGATGCTATTTGAGGATGCCATTCTGAGACTTGCCTGCGTAAGAGCAAATATCCTGTTTCTGCATTGCTACTCTTCCAAAATGAGAGCTCTGTCCTGAACTTTTGGCAGGTATTTCCTAGAGCTCAGTCCTAGATGACTTACTCAGCGATATACAGTAAAGTAATACAGAGCACTGCAGGTCTCTTAACCCCTAGGTTAGGCCCATTCTCCCTCGACATCATTGTCCTAGGAAAGGATGTGCAGAAAAACAAGTCTAAGAGAAACTTGATTTTTTACTAATGTGAAGAATTTGGCATTTTAAACATGAATAAAACTTCTTCTCACTTTATTCTCAGATCTGCAACAGTCCACCAATGAATATTTATTACCTTGCTATTCTGCTACATGATGACTCTGCTGGCAACACACCTCATTTGAGGACTGCTGTACATCGCATTGAGGCAAGAAGTTCTGTACGACGGCCTTTCAAGGCTTCTTCTAAAAAGAATATAAACCCAATTCTGCTACTGAAATTTCACATAAATTAGGAGCCACAACTTAAATCCAGTAAATAAATAAATCATTCCAAGAAAGAGGAGAGATCAAAATTATCGTGGTTTTCAATCTACTGCCTTACCCATGCACAGCAGCCTACGGGGACCGTCACCGTTCAGAGCAGGGCGGCAATGAGCAGGGCAGCAGATGCTCGCTATGAACCCCCACCATCCCCACCACAGGAAGGGGAAAAGGAGGAAAAGGAAGAGAGAGAGAGAGACTTACAAATTGAGTATTAAAACAGCTTTACCGATAACACTAATAATGCTAATAATATTAATAAGAAGACAGAAAATGCAAAATACACAGAACCGACAGCTTGTTTCCAGGGACTGGGTGCTGGGGCGCTGGGGTCCTGCCAGCAGCTGCCGGGCAGGCTCCGGCAAGCCCCGGACTGGGCTCTTCAGTAGACAGGAACCAGACTCAGGAATGCACAGATTGCAGCCTGGATCAGAACCGCAGGCAGGGCAACGAGCAGGGTCCTCTTCAGAAGGCGGCCATGAATGAAGAAGAGCGAGAGCCTCGTGATTCCCACAGCTTTAACTGAGTATGGCATGCATGGCATGGAATACCGTGCTGGTCAGTATCGGGTCACCTGTCCTGTCTGCCCCTCTCTGCAAGTGCAACCCTCTACAACTCCTCAACTGTGGGACCTAAGAAGTCTATCTGTGACCTTGGCTGCTATAGTAATAATTATAAACAGAGGCCTTTTTCTGCATTCC
>Ga0181612_116992_pt1 | contig 13123 bp, 6 predicted proteins | sample HoacroProtozoa21_FD_119630 | JGI IMG/M metagenome (GOLD analysis project Ga0181612, IMG submission 119630) | Hoatzin crop microbial communities from Cojedes, Venezuel. Combined Assembly of Gp0051906, Gp0051904, Gp0051908
CTAGATGACCCACAGAGGTCCCTTCCAACCCCTACTATTCTGTGATTCTGTGATTCTGTGATTCTGTGATTTGTGGGCGTCCAGATCGCTTAAGTGATCCCTCACGCAGTCCTCCTCAGCCATGGGATACTATCAACGTCTTCTCAAGCGCATTTATTCTACTACTCCCACATCAAAAGTAGGGAGGGAGATCTTATTTTAAAACCATTACAAAGATATAACTATTGAATTCAGGTTGCCAGAGAGATCATTTGAGAAGCAAAACCACTGTCTCTCTATAGTAAGATAACACCATGGAGAAAGGATGATTATCCATGAGGTAATTTTGTTCCCAAGTATTGTAAATCTCAGCTGCTTTTCCTTCCAAACCCAGCACCCTGGGGTACGAGAGCTTATTATAATATATTCTCTACTGTGCATTCAAGCCAAAACACTAGAGTATAAGCTATCACTTCAAAATGCATCTTGTTTTCCTCAGTTCTCGGTGCTAGTAGGTTGCATCATTTCCAAGACAAAACTGAGAGGCTCTTTAAAAAAAACAAACCAGAACATAACACACTTAGAACGAAGTAGTAGCTTCCAAGCCAGATTCCTACTTCTGGCGATGACAACTCAGAATATTGAAGTGTAGCCTTCTCAACGCTGCAATTCACTCCTAGTTCTCCATACTTAAGATCTTATTTAGCATCAGGCCAGGGACAGACTATTTCTTTTAAAGGTAAGGGTGTTCTTGAGGACTTAGGAATAAGAAGATTAGGTCTCTCTATCACAAACAGTAATTCAAAACACTTAAACCCTCTTGAATCCTCATGAAGTCTGGCATTAGAAATATTTTTAAACAGCTATCTAACAGAGCTTTTTTTCCAGGAAGAAAAAGGATTTACCACGGTGTAATTTCTTTGTGATGATCTCAAAACTAATTCAGAAAAAGGGAAGATTTTGCTGCCACAGCCTAACCTTCTGGCTACAGCTTGCAAGCTTTCCTGTTTTCTGAGCACTTTGCTGTAGGAATATAGAAATGAAGTCTCCCATTTCTCTCATGACTGGAGCACTGCCCAATGGCTGCAGGCAAGCAATGCCTCTTTGTTCTTTAAGCTCCAGCTGCCCCAGGGATGCAAATCTGACCAGCTGAAGCAGCATTCTCATTCTGCTTCAACTGGTTCAACTTTTTGAAGAAGGGCAAAGTGAAAATCATTTTTTCAAAATCCAGACACTGCAAAACCAAAAAAACCAATGGATTATCTAGTATATCTGGTTATTTGCAAAATTTGATGGTGTTTTCTTTTCCCTTTAGCACACATGTTTTTAGTGGCTGACAAAGAGCTGGAAAAAGCTAGATCCTGGGCAATAGGAAGACAGTTCTGATATACATAGCTCCAACCATGACCTCTGTGGCATTACACAAACCCAATCTCCTCATTGAGCTCCATTTAGGAAAGCAGAACCTGAGTGAAAAGTCTCTATTGTCGTTCTTTCAACAAGTACTTGGAAGATTATTTTCACTGGTTAATGAGCTATGGGATAACAGTTCAGTTACTTTATCCACACCTGCCTTAGCAACAAGCAGAAAGTTGTTATCTCTGTGAACTCTAAAAATTGTTGTTTTTCTAAAAAAAAAAAAATAAAAAAAAAATACCAACAGAAATTCTCTGAGCAAAACCCATCCTCGTGACAATGTACCTGTCCTTTATTAGAAGATTATTGTAGGCACTGTGCTTAATATATGATACCCAGGGAAGACAGACAATAAGCTACCATGCTGCTTTCCCCCTTTTTTTTTTTTTCTTTTTTCTTTTTTAAATAGGACTTAACAGCCTACAACACAAGATTCTTAGTGCCATGGAAGCACAGGCTACTGAGGATAAAATATTTTATCAGTAGAGGCAACACAGCTGTGAATTACTGGAGAACTTCATTATTATAACTTCATTAGTCTTTGAGTCTTGCTGTCCTTACAAATTTTTTATTCAGTAACTTAATCTCTCCCATTCTGGAATACCAACATTGACTGAAACCTGAGATCACAGTACAAGCAGCTATCTTCTTTCATATGAAACAGTAATAAGGCTTTGATATAACTTGACTGGAAAATAAATCGGAATGTTTTTAGTAAAAGATTGAAGAAATGGGAATTTTAGGTTCCTTTATCAACTGTTTTCCTTATTTACTTGGAAAGTGATTTCTGCACAGTTCTGGGATAGATGGGTCTTTACAGAGGTCAGTGAATCCATGCCTATCTAGAGCCTGGGAGACCAGGAGTGAATAACTGATGCTCACAGACAGAGGAGGATCTATCAAACTAGACGATGTTTTTTGTGAAGACTTACGTGAAACTTGCAGTTCAAGGCTATATTACAAGGGAAAGAGAATGAATAAAGGGTTTTACTGCCTTGTCTCTCTTCCACCCACACAGCAAAGGAAATGTGTGTGTATGTGTGTACATAAATAGATATGTGTACGCACTGAAAATAATAGGCAGCTGAGCTACGACAGTGACCTGTTTCAAGGAAAATTATAGTTAAATACCCAATGAGTTCTGAGACAGGGTTTTAAGAGGATTACCATCTCAAAAAGATTACAGTACAGTAGCTGAATAAATTGTCTGGGTTGAGGTCTACAAGTTGAACTTAAATAAAAGTGTACCAATAAGTTTTTTTTACTACTAGGCCAGCTGAAGTGTCCTTTTGAGACTTGCCTGTTTTGTTATTCATGTAGTTATCTTTATTGCACAATAAGATAGTTTGACAAATGAAAGTCCAAAAACTAGTATAACTGATGGTACAATACCGGTGCACTCTGATGCATAAAGTGACGCTAACATTATGAAATAAATCCACTCTAAATGCTCCAAAGAGATAAGCCCTTTGTCCTACCACAAGAGGTACAAATATTTAATAATATACCAGCATTTGGAAAAGATCCACTGCCACCTGCTTATGTAAAATGAGCTGTGTATGACAGAAGCAGGTTCCCAGGTATGTTATAATAATTAAATTATTTGCTTTTACTGTTTTGGAAACCAGCAGCATCCTCCCACTAAGGAATGTGGAGTATAGTCCACAAAGTATTTGTCCTGTCCTATCACTAACAATGTTTAAGTTGGGGGAGGGAAGGAAGGAAAAGCTTGACTTTCTCCAATTGTTCATATGCTCCTGCAAGACAACAAATGCAAAGCTACAACCATATGTTAAGATAATGTCTTTAAGTCTGTTTATATTGATTTCTAGAACACATAAGCCAACCAATTTAAAAGCATTTTCTCCAAAAAAAATTGATCTGATTAATGAACGCTATACAATCACAGAATTTAAGCAAGGGCAAAGAGATACACGCAGGAGGTCCTTCAGAGAAGTCTCACAAGTCCCATGAGTTGTGGTTCATTTACTTTTGGTTTCTTGGTTGTGAGGCCATGTACAGTGCTACTAGACAGTAGATAGTCCCGCCTATTGTTAGAGCCATAGTGGTCCGATAAAGCAGCTTATCTGGAACTCCTCGTTTCAGGTGTACTGGCAGTCCATCTGCTTTCTGTGGGAAGAGTTTAAAAAAAAAAACAGAAATGAACTTCCATACCAAGGCCACAAGCAACAACCTACCTCAGGTAAATTAAGAGACTTCCATGAGGGAAACCTCCTGACAAATAGGCTATCTACGATCAAGTGTATTACATGTTTTTCGTTTAGCAAGGCAAATGCAAAGGCAAGTTAATTTTATTAGCCAAAGCTGTTAAGTGCACACAGAAAGAATGTATCTTTAAATATTTCTAAAGAGGACCTGGATGAAGTGTCACTAACAAAAGAGCGTGAAAAGATATGTATAAAAAATTATTCACCAAGTCAGACTGACACATTCCAAATGCAAGTGGCATGTAAGAGAGAAAAGGGAACATTATATAAAGCACATTCTTGATGTTTTTAAAAAAAATGCTTAACTGATTTGTTTTATAAAAAGCCCTAGTACGCTTAGAAGTTGCATAGCTAACAAACTGGCTTTGAAAACTTTACTGTGCTCTTCTTATACTGCATTACAAACAGCTTCAGTAATACTCAAATTATGATAAAAAAAAACAGTAATGATCTGCTTTGCTCCTCTAGATCTGCTTTAAGGCATATGCTTCGACTCCCAGACAGAAAGTGCTTCCAATAACCAATAATATAATAAGCATCTTCTGAAGCCAGCAAAGAGACAAACAATGTTACTAGATCTTCCACTTTCTGTATTTATCTCCCATACAAGACATATATACCTCGTAGTATAGTACAAGTATACAGGTTATACTGTATTTCACACTTTCTTAACTAGACTTCACAAAATTTTGAGATTGTGGAATGACAGAAGTAGTTAGCTGCATTAAATTAAGGAAAGATATGTCCTACTCTCCACTTTAAATTACTCTCAAAGTTGTCATTACCTGAAAAAGTTTCTGTAGGTCTGGAACCTTGTTTTTACCCAAGAAAGAATCAGTTGCTGGTAAATCTGAAGCAAGTTTAGTTGTTGTCCCAAAAATCAGAGCTGGGGATTCAGTGGAAACTATTGGTTTGAGTCCCTGCATAAATAAAGATTAAAATATGAAGGTATATAACACTTCCAAATGTACCAATTGTCATGTTAGGCAGGCACACTGACAGTCATTACAAGAACAATATTACTAATATTTATCTGGTATTAAGACCATGAGCTAAAGACACATTGTTTACCCACTCATTTCTCAGCTACAACTTTGGGTCAGGGCTTAGCAAGGAGAACAGTAGCCTTCTTTCTGATTTCTTCATGACATAAATTTATAGCTATCATAAGTTTGTGGGTTTTTTTCTTTTTTCTCTGCACTGGTACTTGTTCCAAATTGCTGCTTGTTTTTCACACATAGTCAGACTATCTAGGGCTCTATCTGAGTAGCAGGATTAGAAACAGGGAATCCCTCATGCTTGCGTCAAACAGAGTGCAGAGACTTCAATGAACTCTTCCTCCTGAATGCTGCAAGCAGCAGCCATATATAACTGGGCTTTAAATAATTTGGATGTATACTTTGAAGAGAAAAAAAAAAAAGTTAAGACCGCTTGTTTCATACAACAGTAGCAAGTGGTGCTCGAGGACGCTCTGGAAGCCCTGACATGGTGGATATTTTATGCAAGTTTAACTACACCCTATAATTCACATGCTGCTGCAACTTTCCACCCCTCGTTGTACTCCCCATGAACAGCATAACTTAATTTCCTTTCAGTTCAGATGGTTGCACACTACACTTGCTGTAATTAAAAACTACATAATCCAGTTCTATGGGTAAGATTAAGTGCACAAAGTTACAGCCATCATGAAGTGGCCTCCTTGCCTTTATGACTATAGTTAGATTTAACAGTTATGCCGGGACACGTGGCAGTGATGTTTTACATTATGAATCCTGAAACAGCTGTAACTCTTTTTTTTTTTCTCCCTAACTTGCCACAATAATTAAAAGCATTGTACAAGTAGGTTAATGGAAGAGGTTCTCATTATAAACAGAACCAGCAATTGCTCTCCATGGGTCAAGTTTAAGCTGCATGGAAATTCTAGTTTCTGTTCAAAGGACTGGTTAATGCATTTTGTATTTAAGAGAACTACCTGAACGGTATTTGAAGCTGGAAGCAGACTGTCACTCTTTTTTTCTCTTAAGCCTGCCACAGACCAGACATGTTTTTTTCCATACATAAATTCTCTGCTACAACAGGCATCTTCAACAGACAGACCAGATTTCTCAACGTCCCGAAATAGCCTATGGAATGGTCATCAGTGCTCCATACTGAAAATGTGGGTCCACCTTCCCACTTTTCTAGTGCCTGAATGAATACTAGACTCACTTTGGGACCTTCTTGGTTATGTTTTGAAAGACAGAAGCCAAAACTGGATTCTCTGACACATTCAGTAACTAGTGCCTTCCTACTGAACAGGCTTGCATGGAAGGTAATTACAAAGTTATTTAAGACTAAGCAGTTCTGGTCACACCAGTAGGAAGGATGCATCTAAGAAACTGTTAACAGCCAGGGGAAGTTACTGGTTATATATTGAAGACTAAGTAACAGCTACTTCAAAATACTTGAAGAAAGCAATTTTGGACCAGCGTTTTTGTCTGGTGATGTGATAGAAGGAACTATAGAACACGTTTATACCAAATGTGCAGGTGATTTTTTTTCTCCAAAACTTTCCTTGCCTTCTTGATTGTTAGTACTGCAGCAATGTGCATCTTTCATCTTCCTCTAAGTTTCCACTTCTGAATCTCACTTATGCCTTCCTGAGGGCCAAACGTTTTCAGGAGCCATCATTGAGATCACTTCAACAGTTACTAGGTCATTGCAATTCCTGCTTGTTGTGATCATGCATATTTTATTTCATGAGCTACCTGTAGTGTATAAAACCTGTAAATGCTGAGAACTGGAGTAAGTTGCAAACTACTTCAAACAGTTCCATGATAAAGATACTTCTTTCATCATCCCTAAACTCACAGACGGGGGCTTAAAAACGTGATTAGCAACCCTTACCATTTTTTATTGGCGCTAAAACTCCTGCCTCTACAGGATACCACCTTGTTGCAAGACACACCCTACGGTTTATTATTATAATAGTGAAATCAGTTGTGTTAATAACTGTAAGTTATTGCATACTTTTTCAGGCTTTAGAAATACATTCCTATTCAGATAGTTATAAGAACCCCTTCTTTTGGAGTAACAGGAGGTTCAAACCTGACTCACGTGACTAACTTCACCATGAAATCAAATTAAACCACTTCAGAAAACTCGTATCATCAGTGTACTGTTGTAAATGACGCTGAAAGCAGCATGGCAGCAGTTAAGAACATCACGTAGCAATTTCAATAAAAATCACTGATATTTGTTCATCGGCTTCAGCAAAGAGGACAACAAAACATATGCTGCAGAGGAGAGATGGTTCAGTTTGCCTAATGCAGACATTGCACTAATTGAGGTCCCTCACCTCAACATAAATTCCACTTGAATTCCATCCATGACTTGTGAATCTTGTGGTCCACTCCAGCCAAGCTCAGCTAAGCTAGTGTAACCGCATGGCTGTTCCAACAGGGTACTTGTTTGTGTTTATTGGCAGAAGGTGGCAAGTGCTTTATCTCACACCCACCTGCTTGCTAAGCTTAGCATGGCTGAAGAGAAATCCTCAGTATTACACAGAAGAATTTCAGTACAGACCATTTTTTACGCAAGTCATTAAGACACCTTATATGTCACTTGTATTTAACATGACTAAAACTGCAGGTTTATTTAATAATATTTATTTAATAATATCAGTGTCTTGCTACACTCAAAATAGGGCTGAGGAATGAATGCCTCTACACATTTGACCCAAGCTTCATAAAAAATGTTTCACGCTGATAATTCCTCTTTTGATATTAAGGTGTTAATCTTTTATTCCTAACCACATTAACAGGAATTTGTTCCAATGCTTGGAAAAAGTACAGCAGATCTACTTAGTGCAAAAGAGTCAACATCAGCTGATTTTATCAGCAGGCTACAGCAATTACTTTGTCAAATGCTGAAGTCCCCAGTGAAAGGTCAGGACATGTAGCTAATCCAACACAACAAACAAAATTCTCTGCCTACCCTTCTGAAAAAGTGTGTTTGTGCTCCTGTCAGAGGTCTGAAGGTCTTAGGACCCAACCTATCTGTTGGTTGGCCAACATGTTCAAACAAACTTATGCCTTGCTGGCATCAATTTCCAAGTTAGATTTACATATTCTTAACTGTGCAAAACAGTTAAGGATTTGGAGCACAATGTAATGGAGACAGCACAACGCTTAAGCTTTTAACTGTTAGGGGAATTGCTCAAACAGATCTGAGAATGAGAAAGTAGAGAAAAGTGAGGTAAGGACCAAAATAAAGAGGGGAAACAGGAAAGAAAGTTAAGCTGAGAATTATTATTTCAGAACATGCATTGAAGAAACTTTAATGAACTTGCTAAACCTAGACACTTCTAACCTAGATAGCAGGCTTTTCATAGCAGGACATATCTCATCGTATGAGGTTAAATATATTTGTAACCACTAACACAAGGATGATTTTCATAGAATCATACCGTGCTTTGGGCTTGAAGGGGCCTTTAGAGGTCATCTAGCCCAGCCCCCCTGTAGTGAGCTCGGACATCTTCAACTACACCAGGTTGCTCAGAGCCCCGTCCAAGCTGACCTTGAATGTTTCCAGGGATGGGGTCTCCGCTGCCTCTCTGGGCAAGGCACCTCCTGTAGCATCAGACACCTAGGAAGCCTTTCAGCATTTACATCGAGGAAAGAGGCTTTTCAAGTGAAGTGTTTTATGTCAAGAAGTAAGCAAAACTGTAACTTCAAATTTGAAATATATTGGTTAGGGAAGAGAACAACTGAATGTGAAATTCTGAGTCTGACGTTTTACAGCCCTTGTTTGAAGCGAGCTATTTTGCGGAGGTTTCTTTTGGTAGAAGAAATACTAGGGCCAAATTCAGAAACGAGCGTATTACTACTAAACAATAGCATAATAGGTTATACCTTTACTAGTTTAAGGACTACTTCACAGAAGGAAACAGTGTTTGTTCCTTTACAAACTTGAATAAGTTAAGAAACCAGTTTAGTTATGTACAAGAAACCATCCTGCAACTTCGTAAGAAAACACAAAAGTGACAGTCTGAATACCACAGACTCTCTGCTTAAAAGGAAGATTTATGAAAAGAAAAAAAAAAAAGAAATCCCTTTTTAGCACAATGGATGTACAAGAGAATTTGTACTTCTGATAAAATCTCTGTCCAAAAAAAAGCGCTGAAGAGTTCGGGGGTCTCTTGGAAATAAACGAAAACTCAAATTCTGAGTTTACCTCAGGATGCCCTTTGCTGTGCAGCACAGTGTAAGTCAGCGCAGTCTGCAGGTGCGTACATCTAGTAAAACCGACTAACATACAGCCTGCCTCATTACTGTAGCTTTTGCAATTTCACTGCTATTCATCTTACACCTCGCAGAGTTCACTCGTGGATCAGTCACATCAATTACTGCTTCACGCTACGAGGCTCGGATATTACCTGAAGGAAAGCTCCGTGCATCCCAATTCAAAGGCTGCCAAGGTGCAGTTGTGACTTAAACATTGTCATTTAGTTTTCACACACAACCAGGAAACCTATCATTGTGAAAATGGGTAATCAGCCCAATAATCTTGCTTTCACTTCAATTACAAGGCTGCAGTTCACAGTTCTAAGAAGCAAGTGAAAGTGTATTTTTTTTTTTCCTGCAGTAAATATTATTTGTGGTTTACTGGAATTTTCAAGGAAAGGCAAAAAGAATGAGAATGAAATAAAGAATAGATAAACTGCAAGGAACCACACATACTGGGTTTCTTTCTAGTGTTACACTTTGGGATGGTTCAGGTATTTCTCTTTCAGGGATTTTATGCACGGTAAGCAGTAACAGTAACCAGAAATATTTTCATTGCACCAGCCTTCTGGATCCACTGGGAAAAATCATCTCTTATAATAGCAGCACCAAATACTTCATGTCATTTTAAACCTCTGGATGCCTAAACCCATCCTTTACTTCACTAGTAATTACTTTTTTAGAAAAAGGAAATATTACCTGCCCGACAATTTAAGCCAGCACTGCCACATCAATCTCTCTCCTCAGGCGGCGTCTCAGATGGAGTGTCCCTCCCAACAGCGAAGCCCTGGCTCGGGGACACACAGAGGGCTGAAGCATCCCAATACGACTTTCACTCTTACACTGGGGAAGGTCAAAGAAATGACAACTTGCATTGCTTCAGGCTAACAGTTGTTAGATTTGGTACAACTAGGTATTTTTTCCTACCACTTTGCAAGACAGAAGGGCTCAAATAGAAGCATATTTTCATTTTTTCTGTGCCGTTTGCATATCTGAACACTACAAGCTGTGGACTCTCCCAGAACTAGTAACTCCACTTCTGCCGACGCTGTCTCTGACACTCTCTGTGTTGAATACACAAACACATTTTCCACAGGATATAGAATATCCTGAAAACCATTATTTCCACTAGCAACATTTCTGAGAATTGCAAATTATTCAAATCCGACAGGACAAGAGGCAATGGCCACAAGTTGCATCAGGGGAGGCTGAGATTGGATATTAGGAAAAATTTCTTTACTGAAGGAGTGGTCAGACATTGGAACAGGCTGCCCAGGGGGGTGGTTGAGTCACCATCCCTGGAGGTGTTCGAAAAACGTGTAGATATGGCACTTAGGGACATGTTTTAGTAGGCATGGTGGTGCTGGGCGGATGGTTGGACTTGATGATATTAAAGGTCTTTTCCAGCCTATGATTCTATGATCTACTGAAAGCTCAAACTTCATCAGAAAAATAGGACAAATGGGCAAGGGAAATTTTATTTGTTTGTTTGTTGGGGTTTTGGGGCTTTTTTTTATTCTTGCAAGGTCCAAGGCTCAGGCATGAACAGTTAGAGTGAACTCAGCCCATACAGGAAGAAAAGCAGAACACCAGAGTATCTTCACGAAAGTCACCACAGATTTCTCAACTAGCTGTGCAGGTAAGCAGCAAATAATGTTGACAATGAACAGTTACATGTGACTTCCATTCACTGCAAAGCTTTCATTCCGCAGAGAGGGGTCCCTGCGTGATCCGTGTGCTTCAAAGCATGATTGGATGTTAGGGCTTAATTCAATTTTAGACTAATTAAAGTCATAAATGGTTTCACAAGGCCAGTGGAATGAGGAAAATACAAACTTGATTGTGACAACATCCAGTTAATGAAATGTCTTGAAATTAGAAACATTGGTTTGAAACTGAATGTTTGTTCGGCAATCTGGGCTTGTTTAGAAAGATTGTATTTAGTCATCTGAGTCTGAAAGTGAAAAGCAATTTCATAGCTGTGTGTTTGTTCTAAACTTCATCTGCGTTTCTAAGGGCTTTTGGTATGCTTCTTTGTGGAATGCTCCCTGCTTTTAACGGTGTGACACCTCTGCAAAAGATTGATGGCTGCTATTAACATAATGGAGAACATACAGGTCCCATCTGCATATCTGACAGTGTTTCAGAACAGAAGCCACAGCCTGTGCCAGATCTCTGGTCTCCTAAAACTTGATCCCTCTTAGGATGACCATTTTTATCCCATTGTGATATTTATCCCATTTCTGATTACAGTTTTTTGAACTCTGCAGCACCGAAGCTAAACATGACACATGAGTGGATCTAGCTTGGACCTTGCTAGGCGGAGGAAGTCAGGATGTAGTACTAGTAGTTAATAATTTTTAAATACAGGGTTAAGTAGTCTGATGTTAGCAAGTAAAAGATCAGCAAAGCACTTCTAATCGATTTGATATGGATAAGCCAACTGTATTCATTTGTAACCAGCATCTGTGCAACAAAAGATATTAAACCAACAGCAAAACCTGTTATTTTGTATGTCTTACTAGCCCCAGGTTCCTCTCACAGATCCTGCAGGACTTGTCAGTTTGTTGCACTTCACTAACTGTCTTCACTCACTCAGGTTGGTAAAATCTCACATAGCTGCACGTGATTAATGCCACTGCCATTTTTTACTTCTTTGTCATCTCTTTAATTTACTGCTAGAGGTTTTGTTCTTTGATCCACTAATTGGATCCTTTCTTTCTCCTCAATTTACAGTCTAATCTTTTAGAAACACTGAACCTGGCCGCTCCTTATGCCCAGTTCCTTGCCCTCTCTTTATTATTTATTTCCTTCCTTCTTCTCCTGGTTATGGTGCATTATGGTTTTTACAGATTAAGAAGTTTGTCATATGTCTATTTTTGCACTATTATCATTAATAAATCAAACTTTATCAATCTGTGTGCCCTCACAGAAGGATTGGGTGCCTGGAAGTGAGGAGGATGTGGCTTTCTCTTTGTGGGTACTGCTTTATATGTCAGTGCGAGAGATCCCCTCATCTCCTGAAAGCAGACAGGTATGTTTAGAGCTGCCTTTTCTAAAGAGACTGGGAGAATTATATGGGCAACCAATTTCCCTGCAAGCAAAACTAGTGTGATTGCTCCAGGGCAAAATGTGATCTAGAGTCCTTGTGGTATTTCAGAAGTGCACAGGTTTGCATCCTCTCTTAGTGTTTGTCCTTTCAAAAGAATACAGGGCATCTAACAAATACCAGACGATCTGTCTGTTGGGCCTAGTTGATGGCTTAAGTGCTGAAAGGACAGAACAGGTGACAGATCTGAGGAGTTTTATTCTCTTTTCCCTTATGGGGACATCTACTTAATTGAGCTATATTGCCTTTTAGCTAAGGACAAATAAGTTTCTTAGAGTGTGAACACACCAAAATACAGCCCGACACAAAGAAGGACATTTAGCAGAGATAGCAGTTCAGTCTCCACGTCTGTGTAGACTTGTTAGCAAGAGCCATACGTTGTATTGATACTTCTGTGTGGCTTTTGCTTCTGAGCTGGCATGGTCTCTCCTCAGCATCTTTGTAGAGTAGCTGGGCGTAGTTAAACCATGCCTTTGTTTTAACAAGCTCCAGTTGTGTATTTCAGTAGGAAGCAAAATCTTCATAGAAAAGACTGGATTTACAGTGACAAAAAGATGCAAAATGAACACACATTATGTGTTGTATAGGGTTATAAATACTAAGACATTTTATTTGGAAGAAGACAAGAGAAGAATGTGTTTACGTACATATCCTAGATATAAAGGCATAAATGCTGCAACTTTTGCATTTAAACATGTATCACAGCAACAGAGATTCAGTGTGAGGAACATCAGTAGGTTTACTGTATAATAGCTTTTATTTACAATTTATCCACAGTCTTCCATAGAATTCATAGTGATTTACAGGATTCCATTTATATGCTTTTTACAATGTACAGTATTTGCTGTAAGCACTGAAAGTTGACTGGAAACTATTAACACCTATTTATCAGAGTGTTATGTGTAGAAGCCTGGAGACTCAGACTGCATCTAACGCTTTTACAAAAATCTGCCCTGCATTTCAGCAGTACAGAAGGAAGGAAAATGTAACTGCCTGTCGCGTTAAAGGGGGGGTAAGGGGAGTCTGATATTCAACTAGCCTGCCAGAGCCCTTCCAAGGACTTTCACTGAAACAGTTTCGCAAAGTTGAAACAATAGGTAATTTATTCAAGCGACAGCTATCACAGA